>Ga0181561_10001181_pt1 | contig 23053 bp, 12 predicted proteins | sample 011ome_19_FD_133760 | JGI IMG/M metagenome (GOLD analysis project Ga0181561, IMG submission 133760) | Coastal salt marsh microbial communities from the Groves Creek Marsh, Skidaway Island, Georgia - 011510BT metaG (megahit assembly) | ecosystem: Environmental > Aquatic > Marine > Intertidal... | reverse complement strand
CTCGCCGGCGCGTCGCCGTTCGCCGCCGGCGACGCCGCCGCCGCCGCCGACGAGGCGTACGGCGGCGTGGACCACGACCACGGCGCGGTGGACGACGCCACGCTCGCCGCCGCGATGGGGGGTACGCCCGTGGGCACGCGCGTCTGGCCGCCCGCGAAGTCGCTGCCTCCCCGAATAGACCAGTGCCTGGCGCTCGCGCTCGCGCCGCTGTGCCTGCGCGGGGTCTCCGCGGACGGCGACGACGACGAGGGTTTAGGCCCGAAGGCGTACCCCCTCTTGGCACCAGACGCCTCCGCGTCGTTCGACGCCGTGCCGGTTCCCGCGAGCGTCCCGTCGTTCGGGCCGTGGCCTCGAGGCGGCCGGCCGCCGCACGGCCGGCGCGCGCGCCTGGAGAAGTCGGGCGAGCCGTCCTCCTCGGCGGCGATGTCGGGCGCGTGGTTCGGCGCGCGGCTGGGCTTCGACGACGCCGGGCCGGAGGGACCGGAGGGACTCCGCCTGTCCCACGACGCGTCGTTCCGGGTGGGCCTGACGTCGCTTCCCGACGGCACGCTGAGCGGGTGGATCCGGGACACCGTGGGCGAGCTCACCCTGCGCGGGACGTGCGACCCGCGCGGCGACGGCGCGGTGACGATCGAGGCGAAGTTCACCGAGTGCGGCGGGCTGCCCGCGGCGGCCCTCACGTCTTGGCGGCACGGAAGGCCGCGGATGCGGCTCCGCGGGTGGACGTCTTCGGCGTCCATCGGGGGCGAGTGGACGCAGTGGAGCGGGGGGGCGATCACGCGGGGGGTCTTCCTGATGTGGCCGGACGACAAGGTCAGGGGGGGAAGCAGCAGGGGGAGTTTGAGCAGCAGGGACGGAGGCGCGGAGCGGGGGTGAAATCGTTTGTAGCGCAGGCGTCCGTCCTGTGGTTTCACTCTACAAACACACACAGCTGACTGATCCGCATTGAGAAGAGGCAGGCGGGCGCACATTTCGGTCGTCTCGGCTCGGAACAGTTTCGCGGCGCACGGATCCTCCGTGCCCCAGAAGCGCTCGCGGCGTCGCACGCCCTCGTCCGTGGGAGTCGATCTCCACACGCGTCGAGGTCGGGCGCCGCCGGCTGCGGGACTGCGCAGCCCACTCTGGCGGTCCGGCCCGGTTGCGTCGTCGGAAGGTCCTGTCCTGAATTGCGAAGGACCCCCATTCGCACGGCCAGGCGATTCGGCCACGCGGCCCGTCATGTGGTGCATGTGCGGCCCCAAGGGGGCCACTGGAGATGGTAACACGGAGGCGGACCGACTCATCGTACGTACACATGCCACACCGCGCGTTTTCCCGTCTACACGCGCGAAGTCTTCCCTCCGTGCGCCCGGCGCGCACGCCGCGTCGGCCACGATCCGGTTTCGTCCTCGCCCGGCCGCAATTCACGGTGTGCCGACGCCCGCTGACCGCCTCCACCACCCTCCCTCGTCTCCCGTCCACGCGCAGAGGATGGATCGTTCCGCGCGCTCGCTCGTGTTGAACGATCAACGGCTGATCGTGTACGGTGCGTTCCCGAGATCCCTCCCCCCGCCGCGCTCGCGTCGTCCGAACACCCGGCGCGTGTTCCATTCCGTCCGTCTCTCGTCGCGAAATCTGTGCCGTCCGCGCGTTCGCGCCGCGGCGCGTGTCGCCCCGACGCTCGCGCGCGGCTCACCCTAAACCCTTTCCCTCCGTCGCTCTCTCGACGCAGGCATTTTGGGACGCGCGAACGCGCGAAACCGCAACGGACGCGTCTATCCCAAGCCCCTGCTGCAGCGCGAGGCGGCCAAGTTCTACGACAGGCACGTGCGACACCGGCGCGCGCTGGGTGAGCTGGACCACCCCCCGCCGACGTCTCCCACGTTTCGGTGCCTGAACGACTCGAACGTCTCGCACCAGGTGCTGGACTACTTCTGGAAGGGCGACGACCTGATGGGATACGTGGAGGTGCTCCCAACGAAGGCGGGAGGCATGCTGCGGGACCTGTACGTCGCCGGGTTCCAGCTGGGCATGTCCAGCCGGGGCTGGGCGACGCTCAAGGATGAGGATGGGTTCATCGTCATCCAGGAGGATTTCGAGCTCATCACGTTCGATTTCGTCTCCGACCCGTCCACGGAGGGCGCGTACTTACGACCGCTGCAGCGCAGGTACGACACCTTAAGACCGCCGATCGACATCCACGAAACCTACGACGAGTTCATGCGCGCCTCCGCCCAGGGGCAGGCGTACCTCAAGAAACGCGCCGCGAGCGGCGAGGCGCCGGCGCCGGCGCCGGCGAGCTCGGCGGCGAAAACCGGCTTTGACGAAAAAAACGCCCACCACCACCCCGCGGCGGCTCAAAAGCCGCGCGCCGCTTCCGTCCCGGCTTCCGTCCCGGGGGGCTCCGGGCTAGAGCACGCGCGCATCGCACACCCGCCGCCGGCGACGCTCGTGGCGTGCGAGGCGAGCAAGGCGCGGGGCGGCGACGCGGGGCCCGCGGCGCGGCGGGCGCCGGCGGGCGCGCGCGACGCCGCGCCGGGCACGCCGCCGCGCGCCGAGCCGCCGCGCGCGCGCGTTGAGCAGAGTCGGACCCCCTCGAGAGCTCTTTCGAGTCGGAACGGTGAGCGGGACGGGTGGGTATTGCGGTCCCCGCGGCGCAACAAGGTTGCGCCGCGCCCCGCGACGCCTGTGCTGAGCCTGCGCGAGAGCTGGAACAGACTGGCGCTGCGGGACGGGCTGCGGGGCGCCGCCGCGTAGGGACCTACGCGGTGAGACGAGAACAACGCGACGCGTGTGTATTAGAAGGGTTTATTAGACTAGCTACCAAACAACCTACGTAGATGTGTATTCGAGCGATAACGAGATGTGTCGTTTCGTGCGTACGGTAATACGACGTTTTTCCATCCGGGTTCACAGCTTGGCGAACCTCGGCGCGCGCCGCTCGAATCGCGCGCGCGTCGCCTCGGCGAGGTCGGCGCTCCGCAGCCGCGCCGCGTTGAGGTGCGCGACGAACTCCAGGCCCTCGCGCACGGAGTGGTCCCGCGCGTGCAGACACGCCGCCTTCGTGCCCTGCGCCGCGAGCGGCGACTTCGAGGCGAGCGTCTCCGCGAGCGCGCGCGCGTACGTCTGGAGCTCGGCGACGCTCTCGCGAACGCTCGTCACGAGTCCGACGCTCCGCGCTTCCTCCGCGCGTACGGGTCGCGCGGTGAGCGCCATCTCCAGCGCGCGCCCGTGGCCGATCAGCGCGGGGAGCCGCTGCAGCGTCCCGATGTCCGCGACGATGGCGAGGTCCACCTCCTTCACGCAAAACACGGCGTCTCGCGCGCACACGCGCACGTCGCAAGCGGCGGCGAGGTCCACGCCGCCGCCGAAACACGCGCCCTGCACGGCGCACACCACCGGCGCGCGACACCGCTCCACCGCCGTGAAACTCTCCTGCAGGCGACGCACGTGCCTGTACATAGCCTCCGCCTCGCGACCCGCGCACGACTCGGCTCGCGCCGAGCGCGTCGTCTGCCCGAGCTGCTCGCCGAGGAGCTCGGGGGAGGACACGTCTATCCCCGCGCAGAAGTTCTTCCCGGCGGCGCACAGCACCACCGCGCGCACGTCCTCGTCCTGGTCGAGCCACGCCAGGGCGCGCGGGATCTCCAGCCACATGTCGGGGTCGATGGCGTTGGACTTCCGCGGGCGGTTCAGACGCAGGGTTCCCACGCCCGCGTCGCGGTCGACCTCCACGACGACCGTCTTGAAGCTCGGCGGGCTGGGCGCCATCGCGAGCGCGCACCACGGAGTGTGAGCGCGCGCGCCCCGGGTGTCCAAGAAATCGTGCCGTAACAACGGGGAAAATTTATTTCTTCGCCAGAAGACAGACGAGACAGACGAGGATTCACACACACGCCTGGGGACCTGACGAGCTTTCGCGGCAAGTCGAAGTGACGTGGCAGAGCTTCTGAGGCGAGGCGTCGTCGACGGTCGACGGCACTTTCCCACGCGCTATCCACGTCTCACGCGGGATGGCGACCACCTCGACGATGGCGTCCTCGGCGCTCGGCGCGTCGCGCGCCGTCGCGCCCGGTGCGCGTCGCCTGCGCGCGCCCGGGGCGAGCCGCGTCCTTCCCCGGCGCGCGCCGTCGACCGCGCCTCGCGCCATGTTCAGCAACTTCGACGGTGCCGCGGTGACCGCGGTGAAGGACGGGATGGACGAGGCGAAGAAGCTGCGCCAGGGCGAGCTCAAGACCGAGCACCTGCTCCTCGCGCTCTCCAAGATACGGGATGACACGTCCGCCGCGCTGCACAAGAGCGGCGCGACGGAGGATGCCCTGCGCAAGGCGTGCGCGAAACGCGCGGGGGTCTCCGAGCTCGAGCTCATGAACCCGTTCGCCAACTCGAAAGTCGCCGACGGACTCATCCCGCTCGCGCCCGACGTCAAGCGCCTCTTCGAGCGCGTCGCCGTCGAGGCGGAGGGCGCGCTCGGAGACACGCTCGTGTCCTCCAAGGAGCTCGTGCTGGACATGCTCGGCGACACCACCTGCGGCGCGCGCGCCGTGCTGGTCGAGGACCTGGAGATCGACGTCGACGAGCTGCGCGACCGCGTGAACGGGATGGAGAAGAAGGAGCTGGTCGGCGCCGGTCGCAAGTTGGGAAAGAAAAAGAAGGGATCCGCGCTGCAGGAGTGCGGCATCGACCTGTGCGCGGAGGCGCGCGCTGGTAAGTTAGACCCCGTGCTCGGTCGCGACGAGGAGGTGGACCGCATCCTGCGCATCCTCGTCCGGCGACGCAAGTCCAACCCTTGCTTAGTGGGCGACCCCGGCGTCGGGAAAACCGCCATCGCCGAGGGGCTGGCGCGGCTCATCGTCGCCGGCGACGTGCCCGACCGGCTCAAGGACAAGCGCGTGGTGAGTCTGCAGCTGGGCATGCTCCTGGCGAACACCAAGTACCGCGGCGAGTTCGAGGAGCGCCTGAAGAACGTCATCGAGGAGGTGAAGCAGGCGGGGGACATCATCCTGTTCGTGGACGAGATCCACATGCTGGTCGGCGCGGGCGGGACGGGCGAGGACGGGGGCATGGACGCCGGCAACCTCATGAAGCCCGCGCTGGCGAGGGGCGAGCTGCAGTGCGTGGGCGCTACCACCATCGAGGAGTACCGCGCGCACATCGAGAAGGACGCCGCGCTCGAGCGCCGGTTCCAGCCCGTGCGCATCAACGAGCCGACCCCGGAGGACTCGCTCGTTATCCTGGAGGGCCTGAAGGGCACGTACGAGGAGCACCACGGCGTGACGTACGGCGAAGACGCGCTCCCCGCGGCGGTGCGGCTGGCGACGAGGTACATCACCGACCGCTTCCTCCCGGACAAGGCCATCGACGTGATCGACGAGGCGGGCGCGATGGTGCAGCTCGCGGCCGCGAAGGGAAGCGGCGTCTCCGTGGTGGACGCCTCGCACGTCGCGGACGTCGTCGCGCAGTGGACCGGCGTCCCGGTGCGGCAGCTCTCGGAGGATGAGTCGTCGTCGCTCCTGAACATCGAGGCGCAAATCGCGGGGCGGGTCGTCGGGCAGACGGAGGCGGTGACGGCCATCTCGCGCGCGGTGCGGCGCGCGCGCTCGGGGCTGGCGGACGGCTCGCGCCCGACGGCGAGCATGATCTTCGCGGGGCCCACCGGCGTGGGCAAGACGGAGCTCGCCAAGGCTGTGGCGGCGGCGTACTACGGCGCGGAGAAGAGCATGGTGCGCATCGACATGAGCGAGTACATGGAGTCCTTCGCGGTTTCGCGGCTGGTGGGCCCGCCGCCCGGGTACGTGGGGTACGCCGAGGGCGGGCAGCTCACGGAGGCGGTGCGCCGCGACCCGCACACGCTGATTCTCCTTGACGAAATCGAGAAGGCACACCCCGACGTGTTCAACATCCTGCTCCAGGTGCTGGAGGATGGCCGCCTGACGGACTCCAAGGGGAGAACCGTGGACTTCACCAACGCGATGCTCGTCATGACGTCCAACGTGGGGTCGAAGGCGATCCTGAGCTCCATGGAGAACGGCGGCGACGGCTCCGCGGATCAGTACGCGCGCGTGCAGGGGGACGTGCGCCGCGAGCTCTCCGCGCAGTACCGCCCGGAGTTCCTCAACAGGCTCGACGAGATCATCGTGTTCCGCCCGCTCACGCGGCCGGAGGTTGGCGACATCGCCGAGCTCATGCTGCGGAGCGTGCGCGCGCGCGCCGAGGCGCGCGGGGTGTCAGTGACCGTGGACGACGCGTTCCGCGCCGCGCTTTTATCTCAGGGCTTCTCCCCGAAGTTCGGCGCGCGGCCCATGCGCCGCGCGGTGCAGCGGCTGCTGGAGAACCCGCTGTCGGAGTGCCTCCTGGACGGCTTCGCGGCGCCGGGCGCGGCGGTGTCGCTCACGGCGACGGAGGACGGGTGCGTGGTGGTGAGCGACGGCGCGGGCGGGACCAAGACGTTCGACGCGGAGACGCTGGGCACGGGGTCCGGGGGGATCGAACAGGGGGTGGTGGTGAAGAACGGGAAGAACGGGGACGCGGTGGCGCACAAGAACGGGGACGCCGTGGTGGACCTGCCCTTGCCGGGCTTCGCCGCGCAGTAGGCGAGTGGGCGACTTTTTGGTGATTTTTTTTCTCTCGGCGTAACGCGCTTTCTTCGGAATCAAAACAGACTGGGAGATCACCCATCCCAAGCATCGCTCTTGTTCTTGCGGTCTTCCCGGCGGATTCGTCGTTCGTGCGGCGGTCCGGTCAGCGGACCGCCGTTCGTTCTCGGATAAAGAAGGCGAACGTTTTGGTTCCGACATTCCGCGGTGCGCCCGTCGGACCCACCTCCTCTACAGCCTCTCTCGACCTCCGCCGGGCAAAGCGTTTCTTCGTATGCTCACCCATCCCCTCGCGTTGACGAGTCGCGCGGTGTACGTTCCGAACCGTCCCGTCGACTCGCGCGCGCGCGTGGAGCCGCGAACGATTGCCACGATGCATCGGCGTTTCGCGGCGGCCGCCGCGAGACGCGCGGTGTCGCTGTCGCGCGGCGCACTCGTCGGCGAGTGCCGCGCCTCGCGACTCGCGGGCACGAGCGCCCCGGCTCTCGCGTGTGCCGCGCGCGTCTTCGCGGGCGCGAGTGCGTCCCAACGCGCGCGTTTCTCCCCCCGCGCGCGCGCGCCGAGCGTGACGTTCGCGCGCCGAGGCTTGGCGGCGGTGGTGGCGCCCGAGACGCGCGCGCCCCCCGCGGCGGTGGGCAACGGCGCGACGGACGTCGCGTTCGCCGACCTGGACCTGTGCGCGGAGACCCTTCGCGCGCTGCACGAGGTGAAGGGCTTCGAGCGCGCGACCGCGGTGCAGGGCCAGACCCTGCCTCACATCCTGGGAGGCGCGGATGTGCTTGCGCGCGCGAAGACTGGCTCGGGCAAGACCATCGCGTTTTTGCTCCCCGCGCTCGAGAAGCTCGCCGCCGGGCAGATCGACCCGCGGGGCGACCGGATCTCCGTGTTGATTTTGTCTCCCACGCGCGAGCTCGCGACGCAGATCCTGGATGAGACGAACGCGCTTCTGCGGTTCCACGGAGGGATAGGCGCGCAGGTGGTGTACGGCGGCACGAACGTGAAACAAGACGCGCGCGATCTGCGCGACGAGCGGTGCGACGTGCTCGTCGCCACGCCCGGTCGGCTGATCGACCACCTGGAGAACGGCGACGTGGGGCGCCGGCTGGAGGGGTGTCACACGCTGGTGCTGGACGAGGCGGACCGGCTGCTGGACATGGGGTTCAAACCTTCCGTGGAGAAGATCTTAAAGTACGTCCCGACGAAAAACCGCCAGACGCTCCTGTTCTCGGCTACGGTGAGCAAGGAAATCAAACAAATCGCGCGCGCGTCGCTGCGCGACGGACACGCCTTCGTGGATTGCGTCGGCGAGGAGGCGAGCGGCACGACCAACGCGCAGGTGTCGCAGGCGCTGCTGATCGCGCCGCTGGAGGAGCAGTTCGCGCAGCTCAAGCGCCTGGTGGACGAGCACTGCGCCGCGCACCCGGGCAGGCACAAGATCATGGTGTTCTTCACCACCGCGCGCGGCACGGCCCTGGCGGCTTCGCTGTTTGGCGAGATGCGCGACGACGTGATCGAGATCCACTCCAAGCTGAGCCAGAGCCGGCGCTCGAAGGCGACGGATTCGTTCCGCAAGACGCGGTCCGCGGTGATGATGACCAGCGACGTCACCGCGCGCGGGGTGGACTTCGACGACGTCACGCTCGTCGTGCAGATGGGCGTGCCCTCCAACCGCGAGCAGTACATCCACCGGCTCGGGCGCACCGGGCGCGCCGGGAAATCCGGCGAGGGCGTCCTGGTGTTGTCCCGGGAGGAGTCGTTTTTCGCCGAGAAGGACATCGCGGACCTGCCGCTCTCGGCGATCAAAGACCGCGCGTCGCCGGAGGACGCGCGCGCGGTCGCCGCCGCGATGGCGCGCGTGAGCGACAAGACCAAGGCGCAGACGTACAGCGCGTGGCTGGGCTTCTACAAGCCGTTCTGCCGGAAGATGGGCCTGTCGCCCGCCGAGCTCGTGCGCATGGCCAACTTCCTCGCCACCGACGTGCTGGGCTGCGACGAGGTGCCCGGCCTGATGAAGAAGACCGTGGGCATGATGGGGCTCAAGGGCGTCCCGGGGCTGAACATCGTCGCCGCGCTGCCTGACTACGACGGCAAGGCGAGGGGCGGCGGCGGGCGGCCCGCCTCGCGGCCCAAGGACAGGGACCCGCGCTCGGCGGAGCCGCGCGCCGGCCGCGGCGCCGGCCGCGGCGGACGGGGGAGAGGCGAGTTCGCTTCTCGCGAACGCGAACGCGAGTACCGCGGCGAGTCTTCGCGTGGTGTGGAGTACCGCGGGGACGCTTCTCGGCGCGGCGAGCCCCAGCCTCGCGGCGTGGGCGTGCCCCGGCGCGGCGTCTCGCGGCGCCGCTTCTCCTCGGAGAGCGAGGCGCGCGGCGGCGGCGGCGGCCGCGGCGGGCGCGGCGGGCGCGGCAGCGGCGGCGGCGAGAGGACCGGAGGCAGGGGGGGGCGAGGCAGAGGCGCGAGTGCCGGTCGCGCGCAGCGCGAGAGGGACTTCCAGAGCGCTGAGTACGGGGGATACTAGCCAGAGGGGCACAGAGGATTTTTCATTTTTTCATCATTCATCGCAGCGAAAACACTTTTCCTGGCCGGTGCGGTCCGCGGGAGGTCGTGAAAATCTCCGCCCGCTCCCCCGAGGTGGTCGAGATCATTTCACGCGTCGAACCCCCCGGGGCGACGCCACAGTCACTCGCGCCGCGGAGCTCGACAACAGACCAACTCGAACGAAATGGGTCGCCGCGGTGGCGGTGGTGGTGGACGCAGGCCTGGTACGCGCGCGACGCGCGTTCCACGCGAGGACCCCCGTCGTTCCAGCCCCGCCGCGTCGGAGAGATCCGACCGCCACGAAAGAATACCATACCACTGACACGTCCTTCTCCACCCTTCTCGTCGCAGCGCCTCGCCCTCGCGCGCCCCCCCCCCGTCCGGCGGGTGGCGCCCCCCCTCCCGCGCACCAGCAGCAGTCCGGCGGCGGCATGGCCGGCGGGCTCATGGGCATGGTCGCGCAGGGCATGGCGTGGGGCACCGGGAGCAGCATCGCCAGGGTCGCGGTGGGATCCGTGCTCGGTCCCTCCGGAGGGTACGCCGAGCAGCCCGCGGCGGCGGCGCCGCCCGCCGCGGCGGAGAACCCGTGCGCGAACCAGATGAAGGCGTTCTCGGCGTGCATCGACCAGAACCAGGGAGAGATCGCGAAGTGCCAGGTCTACGTCGACATGCTCTCCGCGTGCAAGAGAGGAGACCTGGCGTGAGCGACGACGGATGGCTTTTTCGCCAGACGAGCAGACGCGTAAAAGCTCGCAGGACGTATTTTCAATTCCAAAAACGACGAACCGGTCCATTCGCGTAGTACCCGTTCGACGCTTTCGGTCCGTGAACGGACGTGAACGGGCGATGAAACGCACTATCAGCGTGCTTCGAGAGCGCGCGCGTGCTGTTTTGCGAATACGCGCGCATACACAGGTTACAACTTTCATCCGCCCACGCCGCCGACGCTCGGGACTCGCGGCTCACTTCAAGGCGCCCGGCGGGATCACCTCGGTGATCACGGGGGGCTGCGCCTTGCCGCCGACGAACTTCGAGGCTTTCATGTACACCGCCTCGCGCGCCTTGGCCTTCGAGAAGAAGGGCTCCTTCAGCGACGCGCGGACCACCTCGCCGCACATGTTGGAGTATTTCAGGTACGACATACCGGCGATGCGCCAGTACGCCTGCGAAGCGAGGAGGGGAGGATATTTTTTACCGTCAGCGAGGCCCGGGAAAAACGGGGTTTGCAAACACGAGAAGCCACGGAGGGCGCGATGGTGGCCGGGGGGATCGACGACGCGGCGGTCGGGAGGCCGCGGGGTCGATCCCGGGTGCGCGCGGGGGTGGATCGCGCGCCTCGCGACCGTTCGCGGACGCGGCGAAGCCCCGGGGGCGACCGGAGGAACGCCCCGCGCCTCCCGATCGAGCCCCGAGCGCCACCCGGTCGTTCCCGTCGTGGATGGCGCCTTCCCGGTTAGGGCTGGAGCGCGCGCGCGCGCGACGAAGCCTCGGAGAGAGACGGACGTCGTTCGGTGCCGCGAACGGTCGGAGGGGGTACGCACCGCGGAGTTAGCAGCCGCCGACATGGTGAGTCGCGTGGACGCTCCGAGCGCGCGCGGTCGATGTGGCGACGCGACGTGCGCCGAGCAGGATCGTCCACGGTTTTGGGAGACGTTCGTGCAGGGATTCGCGTTTTTTACGTACGTAGCCAAATCCATTGGGCAAATAGTCTGAACAAATCCGCGGACACCCCTGTGAGGGTCTATAGACCCTGGGTTGGGACACGTGGGAAAGGGCTTTTTCGCTTCGGGGTGTTTACGACCGGGTGTTTACCTTAAACGCACGCATTCGGCGGCACTCGGCTCGGCGCTTCGCCGCCGCTCCGGGAGCCATGGACCCAAGCCGAGGCGTGCAAAGACCGCACGATGGCGACATCGACTGGCTCCGGGAAGCCTCGACGACCGCTCTCGGCACGGATGCCTCCTCCCCGAGCGCGTTCGAAGGTTTGCCCGCGAGTTTCCTCGCCGTGTTCATCACGGAAATCGGAGACAAGACCTTCTTCCTGGCGATGCTGCTCGCGGTGCGGCACGGCAAGCTCGCGGTCTTCCTCGCGACCGTCGCGGCCATGTTTGTCATGACGCTCGGCTCGACGTTCGCCGGGTACCTGATCAGCACCTCCGCGGAGTCGCTGGAGGCGTCCGCGCAGTGGATGGATTTCGTCGCGGGGGCGTTGTTCGTCGCGTTCGCCGCGCAGCTCCTGCGCGATGCGCACAGGCTGCACGCCAAGGACCGCGAGGACGAGGAGGTGCGGGCGCTGCTCGGGGGCGACAGCGGGGATTCCGCGCAGCACGGCGAGCTGCTGGACGCGGAGGAGACGCTTCAGGAGGTGGAGCAGAAGGAGGGCGGGAAGGTGAGGACGTGGTGGGGGGGGGTGTACCAGACGTTTTGCTTGATGTTCGTCGCCGAGTGGGCGGACAAGTCGATGTTCGCGACGATGGCGCTCGCCGCGCAACACGCGCCGCTGGGCGTGATATGCGGCGCGATGTGCGCGCACGCGCTCGCGAACTGCGTCGCGGTGTTCGGCGGGGAGATGCTCGGGAACGCCGTCTCCGAGAAGTACATGGCGGTCACGGGAGGCGTCGTCTTTTTGGTCTTCGGCGCCGCGTCTCTGTACGAGGGGATCACGCGCCGACGGGTGCCGTTCGCGTGACGACAGCCGGACGAAAGTCTCACCGTAGCTCGTAGCTCTAGTTCGTGGGTGCGACGTGGCATTCGTGTGATACGCACGTAAAGAAGTTGTCCCTCATCGCCTGTCAGTCACAGTTCGCGCTCCGTTTCGCGAGCGCGCTCTTCCCGCCATTCGCGGGCCAGCCTCTTCACGTGAAGCGTCACTTCGCGCGCCACCGTCTCCGGCGCGAACCGCCGACGCACGTCCGCCGCGGCCCGCTCGCCTTTCCGACGCGCCTCCTCCGGGGACGCGTGCACGTGCTTCAGCAGCGAACGGAGGTGGTCTTCGCTCGGCTGCGCCCATCGGTGCGTTTTCCAGTGGCTGTCCTCGGGCAACGCGACGAGCTCGTCCTGGACGGCGAGCGGATACGCGTTCTCCCGCGTCATGAACGCCGTCGGCCCCGACCAGTTCGTGGCGATCACCGGCAGACCCAGGCTCATCGCCTCGACGTGCGGGCGGCCCCAGCCCTCGCCGCGCGAAGGCAACACGAACGCGTCCGCGGCGGCGTACACCGAAGGCATCTCCGTCTCGGGAACCCGAGGCAACGCGTACACGCGAGGCGACGCTTTTCGCGTCGCGCCTTTCTCGCGTCGCGCCTCCGCGAACGCCGCGATTCGCGCGGACACGGGGTCGCCGCCTCGGGTTTCGGTGGCCGCATCGTGGTACAGGTCGCACCGCACGAACAGCGCGACGTCGTCCTCCGCGGTGAACGCGTCCAGGTACGCGTTCAGGAGCACCTCGGGCGCCTTGCGCGCCTCCCACTTGAACACCGACAGAAACTTCGTCGACCGGACGCCGCCGCCGCGCAGCGGCGGTCCGAGCACGCGCCTCGCCCTCGCCTCGAGGTCGAACTCGGGTGACGCCGCGACCGCGTCCGCGTCGAACCGATCGATGTCCACCGCCTCGGGGACGACGCGCAGTTTCTCGGGTCGCACGCCGGCCCTCGCGAACGTGTCGAGTCCCCAGCGCGTCGGCACCCACACCTCGCGCATGGCGTTCAAGCGCTTGACGTGCTCCGGATCGAGCCGGTCAGTCTCGAACATCGTGCGGCCTACCGCGACCGCAGCGCCCGCGGGCGGGCACCGCGACGTCTCGTACAGCGCGGGGTGCCACGCGCCGGGCTCGGAGTGGCACACCACGACCGCCTGTTCCGCCGTGGGGGTGGAAGCGCGCAGGGTCGCCTCGAGCGCCTCGCGCGAGGAAGAAGGAAGTCCGAAGACATGCTCTTGGTCCATAGCGTCGCCATGATGTGTCGCGCGCACCGCGACGGAGGAGTCGGAGGCGCGGTGCAGACCCAGGAGTAGCGCGACGGCCTCGCTACCGTATCCGCCGCCGGACAACACGGGCGCGAACCACCACAGCCCAAGGGACGAGCCCATGCCGTGCGCGTCGAAGCACTGCGCCTTTTTTCTGGGCACTGCCGGAGATTTTGCGAGCTTCAGGCGGCTGTTCCGAGAAGATTTGAAAATTCGCTCCGTCCTCCCTCGCCAGAGTACGGCGCGCACTCGGCTGGGGAGGACCGAGCGCGTTCGGCGGCCGAGGAAACTGGATCGCGGACGATATAGCGCCGCGCGCCCGTAAATCGACACGAGACGCGCTTTCATGACGCTCTTGTTTTGAGAGGAGAGGAGGGTGCACAGAATCGAATCTACGGAGCGGGCTTCGCGTGAGCCGCGCCACGATGCCGTTCGAGCTGCAGGACGACTTCGGCGACGACGATGCGCTGTTGAACGTGGACGTGGACGCCATGGCGGCCGCTCGCAGAGCGGCGCCCCCGGCGGGACCGCGATACGGCACGGCTCCGCCGCACGCGGCGCCTCCGCCTCACGCGCGTCACCCCGCGCAGCGCATGCCGTACCCCCACGAGCTCCCCTCCGCGCACCAGCCCCGGCGCGGCGGCCCCGCCGCGCCGCGCTCGACGCACGCGCACGCGCCAGGTGTCACGCCAGGTGACCACCCCTCCGCGCCGAACCGCTCGGTGACGCGGAAGCCACCTGTGACGGGAGGAAACGAGGGGTTCAGCGGCCACGCCGGTCGGAACGGCGGGTTCAGCGGCGCGGGCGGCGCGTGGCGCGAGAGCCGGCGTCCTCCGGATCCGCCGAGGGTGCGCGTCGGACACGACGCGGTGGACCGCGCGACCGCCTCGGGTGCGGTCCGAGGCGCCGCCGCGCCGGACCCGAACCAGCGCACGGTGCGTACGATGTTCGCCGCGAAAGAGCCGCAGCAGCACGCCGGGGCGAAGCAGCGTACCCTGGACGACGCGTTTGCGCCGAATGCGCGCGCCGCCTCCGCCGCCGTCGTCGCGCGGAGCATGCGACGCGACGTGAGCCGTCCGAGCTTCCCCGAAACGCACTCGGAGGCCCCTCCTCCGGACGCGCACGCGCACCTGCGGCCGATCGATCTGGAGGACGACTGGGACGTGGACCGCTGGGCGCGATCGGAGGCTCGCGCCCCCGCGCGCACGCCCATGGGTCCCCCCGCGGCGCGCGAGCCTCATCCCGCGCGCACGCCGGCGCCCCTGGCGCCGTCGGATATGGGCACGCCGGATAGCTCCGGGCTGGTTCGTTGCCTGGACTCCGGACGCGGCATGCGCCTGGACCCGCACACGGCGCAGACGTACGTGTACCCCGGGCAGCTCGTTCGGCGCGAGTACCAATTCGACATGACGCGCGCGGCGCTGTTCACGAACTCGCTGGTGTGCCTCCCCACCGGCCTGGGCAAGACGCTCATCGCGGCGGTGGTGATGAAGAACTTCCACCGGTGGTTCCCGCGCGGCAAGGTGGTGTTCCTGGCGCCCACGCGCCCGCTGGTGGAGCAGCAGAAGGCGGCGTGCCGCGACATCTGCGGCATGCCCTCCGAGGAGACGTGCGTGCTGATGGGCTCGACCAAGCGCGACCTGGACGGGACGCGCCGCACGCTGTGGCGGGACAAGAGGCTGTTCTTCTGCACGCCGCAGACCATGGAGAACGACCTGAGGGACGGCGTGTGCCCCGCGCACGACGTGGTGTGCCTGGTGATCGACGAGGCGCACCGCGCCAAGGGCAACCACGCGTACTGCGGGGTGGTGAAGCAGCTCTGGGACCGGGACGTGCAGTTCCGGCTGCTGGCGCTGACGGCGACGCCCGGCCACGACGTGGCTGAGGTGCAGTCGGTGGTGCGCGCGCTCGCCATCGGGCGCATCGACTTCCGCAGCGACCAGGACGAGGACGTGCGCAAGCACACGCACAAGCGCGAGGTGCGACTGGAGACGGTAGTGAGCACGAAGGCGAACGAGCAGGTGCTCGACTTGCTGCGCGACTGTTTGCGGCCGATGGTGAAGAAACTGCTCGGCCTGGGCGCGTTCGCGGACGGCGGCGTGTACGTGCGGGGGTTCGCCGAGAACACCACCGCGAACGTCGTGAAGCCGTACACGCTTCTTAAGGCGCAGAACGAGATGCGCTCCAACCCCGGGTGCGTGAACCCGAGTTTGGCGTTCACCATCTTCCAGAAGGCGCACTTCATCGCGAAGGTGGCTGAGCTCCTGACCACGCACACGCCGCGCGTCGCCGTGGACTACGTCGGCAAGGAAGACGCCAAGTCGTACGTGGGCGTTTTGTTCCGCGAGTTCCCGGTGATGCGCGAGGCGCTGGACATGCTGCGGAGCATGGCCGGCAAGGGCGCGCACCACTCGCCGAAGATGGGGAGGCTGGCGAGCATCCTGAGGAAGCACTTCGCGAAAAACGGCGAGTTCTCGCGCGTTATGATCTTCACGTCCTTCCGCGACTCGGTGCACGACATCGTGCGCGCGTGTCGCGAGATGAGCGAGGCGAGCGCCGACGAGCCGGACGGACCGGACTCGCCGCTCGACGCGGGCGCGAAGAGCGCGTCGGGCCGAGGCACCATCGCCGGCTTGTTCGCCGGTGCGAACAAGCCGGAAAACGCCGGAAACCCCGCGAACGGTGCGAACGGCGCGAGCGCGTGCGACGCCTCCGTCGAGGCTGCTCCCAAGAAAACCACGCGCCACCGCGTGAAGGTTGCGGCGTTCATCGGCCAGGGCGACACGAGCAAGGGCGGCGCGGGCGGCGCGGGCGCGGCGCGCGGCACGAAGGGGCAGAGCCAGAAGGAGCAGAAGAGCGTGCTTGATGCGTTCCGTTCCGGTTCGCTGAACACCGTGGTGGCGACGTCCATCGGTGAGGAGGGCCTGGACATCCCCGCGGTGGACCTCATCGTGTTCTTCGACGTGGTGGACATCATCCGCACCATCCAGCGCATGGGCCGCACCGGGCGCGCGCGCGACGGGAACGTGGTCGTGCTCGCCACCGAGGGCAAGGAGGCGCAGAAGTTCAAGTCGGAGTACGACAAGTACAACTACATGCTCAAGAGCCTGAGCGACCCCGCGCGCGTCTTCGACTTTTGCAACGACTGCCCCCGGATGCTACCGCCGGGCCACGAGCCGCGCGTCGAGTTTTCGGCGCTCGGACCGTCGCCCGAGGAGACGCGGCGGCGCGACGCGCGCGAGAAGGCGGAGAAGGCGATGACCGCCGAGAAGACACGCGGCCGGGGCCGAGCCGGAGTGGGCGTGGGATCTAACAAGAAAGACCCGTTCGCGTTCAGCGTCCGCGCGTGGGACGCGCCGCTGAGCATCGTAGAGACGAGCCTGCTCGCGGCGTACGCGCACCCGCCGGGCGCCGTGAACGCCATCGACGTCGACCGCTCCGCGCCGTTCCAGCGGAGAGCCACGCCGGTGTTCCACGTGCCGCACGGGCGCATGGCGGTGGCGCTCATGCGCGCCATGAGCGCGGCGCAGGGGTTCCCCCCGCCGCGAGACACCGGCGGGAAGGCGGTGCGGGGCGGCGCCGTCGCGCGCGCGCGCGACGCCGAGGAGGCGGCCCGGCGCGCGCGCGACGCCGCGTCGGACATTTTAACATCGGCGAACCCGCCCGAGGCGCACTTCGCGCCGCCGGTGGAGTGGGACGGCGACCGCTGGGAACCGCCCGCGCCGGACGCGGACGACGCGCCCGCGTGGTCCGACGACGAGGAGGTCTGGGAGCCGCGCTTCGACGAGTCGTGCGAGTACGCCGCGCCGCCGCTCGAGGAGGATCAGGACGCGCGCGCGGCGGAGGCGGCGGAGGCGCCGGTGGAGGCGCCGGCGGCGGAGGCGGCGGAGGCGCCGGCGGCGGAGGCGCCGGCGGTGCGCGAGACGCCTCGCGCGCGACCCTCGGGCGCGACCCAGCGGCTGGACTTCTCCACGCAGCCCGCCTCGACGCAGGGCACACTCGCCGGGTCCTCGCCGGCGCGCGCGCCCCTCGAGGCTGTCCCGCCTCCGTCGCAGCGCGCGTTGCCCGCGCCCGCGAGCGCGTGCACGTCGCCCACCGCCGCCGAATCGGCGCGGCGCCGGCTGGCGACGCGCCCGTCGCAGTCGCAGTCGCAGTCGCAGTCGCAGTCGCAGTCGCAGTCGCGGCGGCTGAAGGAGAACGATCCCCGCCATCGCGACGGCGTCGACGCCGGCGACGACGACGAGACGCTCGGCGATATCGCGCGCCGTATCGAGCAGCGGCGCCTGGCGGCTCTGGCGAAGCGGCGGAGCGCGAGCGCGGCGCGCTCGGCGGAGAAGCGCGAGGGCGTCGAGCGCGACGCGCGTCTCCGCGCCTCGATGCCCCCCCCGCCTCCCCGCGCGTTCGCCTCGCCCGCGGCGACGCCGGGCGGCGACGCTCGCGAACGGGGCGGCGGCGCGACGCTCGCGAACGAGGGCGAACGCGACGGCGGCTGGGGCGCCGACGCGCCGACGCGGTTCGAGTCCGGCGAGAAGCGAGAAGCGAGTGGCGAGAAATCGAGCGACGCGACGGACGCCGAGACAAAAAAGTCGGCGCTCGGCGACGACGAGACCCCAGCCGACGAGACCCGAGGCGGGTTTCTCGGGTGGGGCGCCTCCGTCTCCGAATCGCCCTCGCCCTTTTCCCAGGACGGCTTCGGCGGCTGGGACGCGCGCGCGTCTCCCGTCGAGCGCGAGAGGGACGAGGGCCCCGGAGGGTGGAGCGCGCCTTCCCAGGGGTGCCAGGGGTGGGGCGCGCCTTCCCAGCCCTCCCAGGCGTCGCGGGACGGCGGCGGCGCCTGGGGCGCGCCTTCGCAGGACGCGCTGCGGGACGCGTACCCGGAACGAGACGACTGGGGCGCCTGGGGGGGCGCGCCGTCTCGCGAGCCGGCGTCCGCGCCTCGCGAGCCGGCGTCCGGCGGCGTCGCGCCCACCCCTGACTCCGACGACCTGCGCGTGGTGAAGCGCCGCAAGCGCCGCGCGGACGACGCGAGCGTCGGAGACGAGGACGAGGACGACGAGCAGCCGAGTCTGCGCCCGCGAGTCTGGGGCGACGACGACGAGGCGCCGGCGCCGGCGGCGCCGACGGCGCGCCGTTCGTCGCCGCCCGTCGCCGCGCGCGCGCGCTCGCGGCGCGCGGCGCAGGCTGCCTCGCTTCGCGCGGCGCGCGCGGACGCGGCGAAGGATGCCGTCCGCCGCTTCGTGGACGACGAGGCGTCTGGTGGGGACGAAGACGGCGATGACGCCCCCCAGGACTGGTGCACGGATGACGAGGATTTCGTCGCGCCGTCGCGGGACGCGCCGGACGAGGGACCCGAGGACCGCGACGCGTACCGGCGGGCGGCGAACGCCGACGACGACGACGCGTGGACGCTGGACGACTCGGGCGGCCGCCGACGCGTGCTGGCGGCGTTCGGGCCGAGGACTGTGCGGGACGTGCGGGACACGCCGAGTCCCTCGTTGCTTCCCGGCCAGACGCCGGTCGCGTCGCAGTACGGCGGGAGTTTCATCGACGACGACGAGTACGAAGCGGCGAGTCTGGGGCGCGCGCTTTCCGGCGGGTGGTGACGACGCGCGGAGGACGCCGTGGAACACCGGAGAAACGGAAGAAGCGCGAGGCGGCGAAGCGCGCGACACGCGCGCGTGAACGCCGCACGAATAGAACATACGGGTAGATAGCTATCTTCATAGCTACGTAATACGTACGTGCTAATACCTTCGTAACTAATAAGTAGCTATGAATACGCCAAAAATCCTAGCTAGCTACTGAACCTGTTCCTTCGGGCCCCACAGGTCGGCGCGCCCCGCGATGTTCATGAAGTGCTTCGCGTTGGCGGCGAGGTCAGGCGAGTGCCCCATCAGGCTCCCCCCGATGAGCAGCATCAGGTCTTCACCGTACGCCTCGTTCATCGCCGCGACGCGCTCGAGGGTCATGCCCCCGCCCGGGCTGGGGAAGATCGGGGGGAACGCGCCCATCTCCCGCGACGCGCCGCGCTGCAGGCTCTTGCACTCCTCCACCGAGAACCCGAACCGCCCGCCGAAGGAGGGGAAAATCGTCGCGTCGGCGCCCGCCAGCCGCGGCAGGACGCCCAGCAGCACCTCGTGCGAGAACCCGCCGACGCGCTGCTTGCTCCCGCCGCCCAGCATGGCGCCCAGCATCGCGGGGTGGCATATGATGGGCAGCCCGAAAGACGCGTCCGCCGCCAGGTCGCGCATCGTGTCGAGCCCGGTGATCCCGGGGATCATCAACACCGCGCCGGCGCCGGCGTCGCGCGCGGCGTGCGCGCGCGGAATCACCAGGTGCGCCGGGGCGCAGACGCACGGCGCGTAGATGCACCTGCGCCCCGTTTCCGCGTTCGCGCGGGCCACGGCCGCGGCACACGCCTTGATGCGCTCATCGTACGGCGCCCAGGGCTGGTCCGCCAAGCCGTGGTCGTCCTTGATGATGTCGATGCCCCCCTTGGCGAAGGCGTACGCCATCTTGGCGAGCTCCGCCGTCGAGCTGCCCATCGGCTTGAGCGCCGTCATGATCATCGGGCCGCGCGGGACGCCCACCGCCCTCCTGAGCCCCTCGACGCCGAACCTCGGCCCGGGGTACTCCGCCAGCACCGCGGGCGGCAGGCGCAAGTCCGCCACCATCACGCCCTCCTTCATGGAGGTGTTCCCGAAGACCACGTTAATGAGCTGCGTGATCTCGCCGCCGGCGGTGTCGGCGTGGTACGAAACCTCGCACCGCCACGACCCGCGCAAACCCGCGCCCTTCTCCAGCTTCTCCAGCCGCCCCACGACGTGCTCCCGGATCCACGTGCCCTCCGGCACGAGCGCCGCGGGAAGCTCGACGGTCTGCTCCAGGCAAATGGCCAAGATTTTCTCGCGCGCCGCGCTCTCGTCGCCAGCCACCACGTCGTACACCACCGTGAAGCGCGCCGAGTTGGCGTCCATGGGCAGCGAGTGATGATTTCTCGCGCCGCCGCGATTTCTCGAGTCGTACCGCTCGGAAACGCCAGCCGTCCCGGACGACGCCGCGCGCATCTTGCTCAGGTGCGCGGGCGACGCCGCGAACATGTCGTCGAAGCGGCTCGGGTCGAGCGAGGCGGCGTCCAAGGCGGCGCCGTACGGCGAGGCGCCCGCGCCCGCCGCCGAGCGCATCGAGCTCAGGTGCGCCGGGGACGCGGCGAACATAGCGTCGAAGCGGGTCGGGTCCGCAGGGGCGACCAGGGGGGAAGAAGCCACGTACGAGGTGTTTCCGTAGGCGGTCGATGCGGTGGAGTGCGTCGCCGCCTGGCGGTTCGTTCGCGCGTGATCGGACCGCGTCGCGCGCATCGCGGCGAGGTCCGCGGGCGATCCGCCGAACATCTCCGCGAACGCGGTCTGGGGAGCGGGGGACACGGGCGAGCCCATGGCGCCGTTCGCGTGCCCGTTCGCGTGTCCGTGCGCGTGTCCGTTCGAGAGCGGCGACGCCGCGGAGGCGGCGCGCATCTTCGCCAGCTGCGCGGGCGAGGCGGACATCATGTCCGCGAACGCGGGGGCGAGCGAGGCGGCGTCCGCGGCGCCTCCGCGCAACGCGGGAGGCGTCTGGAGCAGCGGCGAGGTGTCCAGGTTGAGGTCGTTGCGCGCCGTGCGCATCTTCGCCAGCGCCGCGGGGGTGGCGCTGAACATGTCATTCACCGGCGTCTTCGACATCGGGATCCGATCGTCGCACGTCGGGCGAGGCCAAGCGCGAGGACGAGTGCTCGCACGAAGCGATCGGCACACAAAAGTTTCGGGAAACGCGGCTGAGCCACTCATCGCGAATCGAGGGCACTTTGAGTTATAAACCCTGTACTTTCCTCGGTTCGTGATTTCTTTTTTTCGGCCGTCGGCGGTTGTTTTTATTAGCGGCGGTGGTACATAGCACATCAATCAATCGCACACCGAGCAGCCCTTCGACACTTCGTGCCGCGCCTGGTCGAACGCATCGCGCGTGGCGTCGCGTCCCTCGAGTCACCGGCGTCGAGATCATGCCCCCGAAAAAGCAAAAGACGGCGCACGCCGGGGACGGCGACGCCGCGTCGGACCTGTCCGCGCTGGACCCGTCGGTGTTCGCCCCCGACGTCGTGGCGAACGCCGCGGCGACGTACGCGGCGGCGTCGCCTTTCCCGCACGGCGTGGTCTCCCCCCTGTGCGCGGACGCGTCGCTGCGCGCGGTGCAGGCTGAGATGCGCGAGCACCTGACCGCGACGTTTAAGGAGACGGACCTTTTCAAGGTTCTGCAGACGGGCGATCTGGTCACCATCGACCGGGCCAATCCCGAGCTCGTCCCGAAGATCCCCAACCTGCTGCGACTCCGCGCGGCGATTTACTCCCCTGAGTTCCGCGAGATGGTGCAGCGCATGACCGGCTGCGCGCCGCTGACGGACAGAATCGACTGCTCCGCGAACGTCTACCCGCGCTCCGGCCACCTGCTGTGCCACGATGACGTCATAGGCACGCGGTGCATCTCGTACATCGTCTACCTCACCGACCCCGACGACGGGTGGGACGAGGACGACGGCGGCGCGCTCGAGCTATACCCTGTGGAATCCCCGGGGACGCCCGCGGTCGATCCCTCAGTCAGCTTGCTTCCGAAGTGGAACTCCATGGCGTTCTTCACCGTGCAGCCCGGCCGGAGCTTCCACGCCGTGCAGGAGGTGTTCGCGGATGGCAAGCCGCGCCTCTCCATCTCGGGCTGGTACCACGCGGCGGCGCCGCCCGAGGGCAGCGAGCGCGCGACGCTGACGCAGCTCAAGACGCGCGGCGCGGACGGCGCGGGCGACGACGACGAGATTGCGGAGTTCGTGCCGTTCCCGTCTGCGATCCAGGCGGTCATCGCCGCCGCCGCGCAGGCGTCCGCGGAGGCCAAGGGCGATGCCGCGGCGAGCGAGGACGCGGAGGACGACGAGGCGCTCGGCCCCGACGCCGACGACTTGAAATACTTGGCGCGGTGGGTCAACCCCGAGTACCTGGACCCGGAGAACGTGCTGAAGATACGCGAGAAGATGGAGGAGGATAGCAGCGTGCAGATGCGCGAGTTCCTGCTCCCCGAGATCGCCGCGGCGCTCAGGGCGGCGACGCGACGCGAGGACGAAGCCGAGAAACTCGGCGGCGGGCGCGTTCCCAATCGCGCCGCCGGCGTCGGCGGCGGGTGGGCCGCGGTCGGCCCGACGCACAAGCAGAGGTTTTTGCGGTACGAGGGTGGGGGCAGGGAAGAGGCGTTGCGGGAGGCGGTGTCGAGGGTCTCGGCGCGGTCCGTGAACGACGGAACGCCCGACCCGAAAGGCAAAGCCCCGGCGGACGCCGCGACGCCGTTAACGACGCCGAGTCTCGAAGAGAGCGCGGGCGCGCTGATGCGCGCGGTGAGCGACGGTCTGTTCCGCTCGGAGCCGTTCGGGCGGCTGCTCACCGCGCTGACCGGTCTGCGCCCCACCGCGCACAAGAGCGAGGCGCGTCGGTTCCGCCCGGGGCTGGACTACACCGTGGCGCACCACGGCGTTCTGACGACGGACCCGCGGCTCGACGCGACGATGTGCTTCGTGGACGACGAGGGCGAGGCGCGGTCCGCGGCGTGGGACTTCGGCGAGGTGGGGGGCTTCGAGTGCTACGTCGCTGCCGACGAGGACGGGGGCGCGGCGACGGACGAGGTGTACGCGGCGGCGGACGAGGAGGACGAGGACGAGCTGCTCAGCGTGCAGGCCACCTTCAACACGCTCTCGCTCGTGCACCGCGACGAGGGCCTGATGCGCTTCGTGAAGTACGTCTCGCACCTCGCGCCCTCCAGCCGCTGGGACGTCGCCGCGCAGTACACCGTCGAGGCGGTCGAGGACAGCGACGACGAGTCCGGCGGCGAGGATGATGACGACGAGTCCGGCGGGGAAGGAACCGTATAAGATAGGCGTAGAATAACCGTAAGTGTGACATCTCAGAGAT
>Ga0181561_10001179_pt1 | contig 23065 bp, 18 predicted proteins | sample 011ome_19_FD_133760 | JGI IMG/M metagenome (GOLD analysis project Ga0181561, IMG submission 133760) | Coastal salt marsh microbial communities from the Groves Creek Marsh, Skidaway Island, Georgia - 011510BT metaG (megahit assembly) | ecosystem: Environmental > Aquatic > Marine > Intertidal... | reverse complement strand
TGACCTCGGAATACGATGAGCGCTGGGGCGATCCGGCCGGTTTCCTGCCAGCTGTCTACAGCGAACTGATTGCCCAGTAAGGCCACGAGACGCCATTACCTTCATGAAGTTCAGGCCCTGTATTGATTTGCATGACGGAAAAGTCGTGCAGATCGTCGGCGGTTCCCTGCAGGACGACAGTCCCGCCACCCTGGAAACCAATTTCGTTTCAGAACGTTCCTCCGCAGAGTATGCCGAGCTGTATCGCAAGGACGGCCTGCCAGGAGGGCATGTCATTTCCCTGGGCGCCAACAACCGGTCTGCTGCAATGGCAGCATTGGCTGCTTTTCCGGGTGGTATGCACTACGGAGGCGGGGTGAACCCGGATAATGCCGGCGACTTCCTGGATGCCGGTGCCAGCCACGTCATCGTGACTTCCTGGGTATTTACCGGGGACAGGCTGGACAGTGACAAGCTGGAATTACTCAGTAATCGTATTGGCAGGGACAAACTGGTACTGGATCTGAGCTGTCGCATGAAAGATGGCGAATTTCATGTTGTCACCAATCGCTGGCAGACCTTTACGACGGCCAAAGTGGATGCAGAGCTGCTGGAAAACCTTTCCCGGTGGTGTTCAGAGTACCTGGTTCACGGTGTTGATGTGGAGGGCAAAAGCCAGGGCATCCAGGAAGACCTGATTCGCATACTGGGTGACCACTCCCCCTTGCCGGTCACCTATGCCGGTGGCGTCTCACAACTCAGTGACCTGGATCGGGTCAGGGAGCTTGGCAGTGGCAGGGTGGACCTGACGATCGGCAGTGCGCTGGATATATTCGGGGGGAAGGTGGCTTACCGGGATGTGTTGGAATGGGTGGAAAGGAACGATAAAGGGATAAAGGGATAAAGGGATAAAAGGATAAAAGGATAAAAGGATAAAGGGCCGACACGTTGGGCATTCACGAAATGTCGATGCTGTGTAGGTCGGATAAGGCCGTCAGGCCGCCATCCGACATTTTCACCATTGTTAAAGGCTTGGGCACAGGCGATCGGTGATCGCCATGTCGGATGGCGCTACGCTTATCCGACCTACAACAAAGTTCAGGATTATCCGTAAACCTGTTGACAGAAAATTACCAGGAATCATTCTGTCTTGCCTCTTGCCTCTTGCCTCTTGCCTCTTGCCTCTTGCCTCTTGCCTCTTGCCTCTTGCCTCTTGCCGTCAGTTCGTTCCACCTGTCGGTGCCACGCTGCGTTCCAGGAACGGATCGCAATGGATATTTCCCGAGCTGGCTCCCTTGAGGAAGATTTTGCGGCGCAAGCCGTGCACGAAATCAGAGGCACCGCACAGAAAGACCCTTGTGCGTGAGAGTGAGCCGAGGTCAATTTTCGCGTCTACGACATCTTCCACACTACCTTTCTGCAGGCCACTGATTTCAGTTTTGCCGCCGTTTTCCCTGGCACACGGAATGTAGTGAAAATTGCTGTGCTCGGTTTCCAGTTTTTCCAGTTCCTTCACGTAATACAGGTGATCACTGGTCCTGCCTCCATGGTAGAGCGTGATTTCACCTTCGTGCTGTTGTGACAGGGCGTCGTGAATGATGCCGTAGAGGGGGGCCAGGCCCGTACCGGTGCCGGCCAGTACCATGGGAAAATCCTGTGTACCGGTATGCGTGTAAAAACAGTCACCGGCCGGGCCACGCATGTGCAGGACATCACCCACGCTGGCCTGCTCAAACAGCCAGCCGGTGAATATGCCTTCCCGAGTCTGGCTGATGTGAAATTCAAGGAACTGGTCTTTTTCGTAATCGTTGGCCACGGAATAGCTGCGGGCTATTCCCTGTGAATTGATCAGGGTCACGTACTGGCCGGGGTAGTAATGGAACATGTCAGCCTTGTCCACGACATCCAGGGTCAGGCGCATTGTTCGGTCGTTGAGAAAGTCCATGCTGCGAACAGAGGTTTGTACCGAGAATTCCTCCACGGTGGGCAGTGCCGCCTCGACATCACTGTCGGGTACCCACTGGCAGGCCAGGGTATAGCCTTTTTTCTGCAGTGATTCCTTGATCCACTTTTTCGATTCCTGAGTTGCTTCACAATCCACTGCCCGCACCAGGCAGGCCTGGCACATGCCTGCACGACAGGCATAGGGGATATGCTGCTTGTTGCGTAACAGGCAATCGAGTACGGATTCGTATTGATTCAGGGTATAGGTTTCGGATTTGAATTTGAGCTTGGCCATCGCACTACTGGAAATTTTGCTGCTGACAATCACAGCAGCAAACTCTGCTGTGACTTAAGCGTGTAATAAAGGGCCAGTATAAATAGTCACCGTGATTAAAACCATCACTATACCCGTCATCATTTTGGTTCAGGGCAGGTTCATGACCTGCATTGCATAAAGGCGATTAAGAACAGGGGAACCATGGGCGCCGTTGTGGCTGTCTATACCGTTGATCCAGGGAAAAACAGCCTGTGTAGTAGCTGGCTACGACATTGCAAGGACGTTATATAGGGCGCTATATAAGGACAATGGAATGCGCCATAATGCACCGTTTTAGGTATTGGAACGGCAATTAACGGCAAACACATGAATAACCTGACGCTTTATCTTGCTTCGGCATCACCCAGGCGCCGGGAACTACTTGAAAAACTGGGCCTGGACTTTACCGTGTTGCCCCAGGATATAGATGAAAGCCCGCTGGCCAATGAGCCTGCCGAGGCCTATGTGATGCGCCTGGCAAGCAGCAAGGCAGAGGCGGCCCTGGCAAGCCTGTCGCAACCTGGTCAGGCGGTGTGCCTGGGTTCGGATACGACAGTGGTATGCGATGACATGATTTTTGAAAAACCGGCTGACCAGGCTGATGCCAGGCGTATCCTGGGTATCCTGAGCGGCCGCAGTCACCAGGTTCACACGGCAGTGGCAGTTGCCACGGCCGATGGTATCCGGGTGGTGGTTTCAACCTCGACCGTCACGTTCAGGGACATCAGTGAAGTGGAAATGGATGCCTACTGGTCTACAGGGGAGCCACAGGACAAGGCCGGGGCCTATGCCGTGCAGGGGCTTGGGGCCATGTTTGTCACCCATATCAGCGGCAGCTACAGTGGCATCATGGGATTACCGGTCTTTGAAACCGTGTCCCTGCTGACCGGGGCCGGCTTAAGTCCGCAACAGATTCTTGAAGAGTATGCGAAACAGCGACTATGAGTGCTGAAATCCTGATCAATGCAACACCGATGGAAACCCGGGTAGCCCTTATCGAACAGGGGCTATTGCAGGAGATCTATATCGAGCGGCGTAATCGCCTGGGGCCCGTGGGTAATATCTACATGGGCAAGGTCGTGCGGGTGATGCCAGGTATGCAGGCTGCTTTTGTGGATATCGGCCTGGAACGTGCAGCCTTTATTCATGCCCAGGACATCCTGCCCATCGACAGTGATGGTTTTGAAGTGGCGGATAACCAGGACGTGGAAATAAGCCAGCTCATCCGTGAAGGGCAGATGCTGGTGGTCCAGGTGATCAAGGAGCCGATTTCCAGCAAGGGTGCCAGGCTGACAACACACCTGTCCATAGCTTCGCGGTACCTGGTCCATATGCCCCGTAACAGGCACCTTGGCATCTCCCAGCGTATAGAAAACGAGGACGAGCGGGAACGCCTGATGACATTGCTGGAACAGTGCGTGGCCCAATCCGGTATTGCGGGTCAGTCAGGTTTCATCCTGCGCACGGCAGCAGAAGGCGTCAATGAAAGTGAATTGCTGGCCGATATCACCTTTTTGCAGCGGGTGTGGCGCAAGGTGGAGCAGCGCATGGCTGATAACACGACAGTGCGTCCCATTTACCAGGACCTGGTGTTGTACATGCGCGCCATGCGTGACCTGTTTCATCCCGATATCCAGCGTATACGGGTGGACAACCGGGAAACCTACGAAGAGGTCATGGAGTTTTGCCATCAATTGATGCCGGAAATTGAAAACCGGGTTGAGCGTTACCAGGACGAAAGACCCCTGTTTGATCTTTACAGCATTGATGATGAAATCCAGAAAGCCCTGGGCCGAACCGTCAAACTGAAATCCGGCGGTAACCTGGTCATCGACCAGAACGAGGCCATGACAACCATTGATGTCAACACAGGCGCCTATCTGGGTACGCGAAACCAGGAAGAGACGATCTTCAAGACCAACCTGGAGGCGGCCAAGGCCAGTGCTCGCCAGCTCAAGGTGCGCAACCTGGGAGGTATCATCGTTCTTGATTTCATCGATATGACCAACGAGGAACACAAACGCCAGGTATTGCGTACCCTGCAAAAAGCGCTGGAAAAAGACCCGGTAAGAACCATGGTGACTGAAATGTCCGAACTGGGGCTGGTGGAAATGACACGCAAGCGCAACCGGGAATCCCTGGAGCAGATGTTGTGCCATGAATGCCCGACCTGTGACGGACGTGGGACAGTAAAAACACCGGAAACGGTCTGCTATGAAGTGTTCCGCGAGATCCTGCGCGTGGCCAAGGCCTATGACAATGATTCCATCCTGGTCATGGCTTCCCAGGAAGTGGTTGACCGCCTGCTGGATGAAGATTCTGCCATGGTGGCAGATATGGAAGAACTCGTGGGCAAGAATATCCGCTTCCAGGTCGAGCAGATGTACAGTACCGAACAGTTTGACGTAGTACTTTATTAGTCGTGCTTTATTAATTGATGACAAACGAAGACAGCACAACAACAGCTCAGGAAACCGGCGTGCGAAAGCGCTCAGGCCCCTGGGCCATACTTGCCTGGTGTACGCACCTGGTACTGGTATTGCTGGTCAGCGTTACCGTCCTTTTGTCAGCGGGACGGTTAATGACTTCCCTGGTGGCCGGCTACCACGATGAGATTGAACAGGAACTCGGTACCTTGCTGGGCACAGCCGTTGTCATTGACGAGATCACGGGAGAGTGGTTTCGTTACGGCCCCATCATCAATGTCAGTGGTTTGCATATTCTCAATCCTGACAACCAGGATGCTGGCCATGTCATTGCCAGCCTTTTTATCAAGCCTGACCTTGGCGCCAGCCTGCTCAATCGCAGCCTGATTATTGACCAGGTCATCGTGGAAGAACCGGAATTCAGGCTGACCGAAAATGCCGAGGGCAAATGGTCACTGGCCGGCCTGGCAGCAGGAGAAGGGGATGCCGACTATACGGATGCCATTGTGGATTTCCTGCTTTCCACGGGGCGCCTGCAGATTGTTGAGGCCGGGTTGAGCCTGTTCTGGTCAGATGGCAGGGAACTGGAGCTCGACAATATATTTGTCGACCTGGGTAACCAGGACAGTTTGCATGAAGCCCTGATACAGGCGCGTATCGCCGGACAACCCAGCCCTTTCCAGATGATGGCAACGATCAATGGTGACCCGCGCAGCCGCTACGATGCCTCCCTGTATTTTCATGGCACCGATATCGAGGTTGCGGATATTTCAGGCATTTCGGGATTTGCACTGGATATGGCCAGTTTCAGCGGTGACTTGTGGCTGACTGTTCAGGACAGCCAGCTGTTTGACGTACAGGCTCATATCAATGACCTGCATCTCGATGGAGCCGGCACACAAGACAGCCCGATCAATGTCGTGGACCTGGATAATGCCTCCCTGGACCTAACACTGCGACACAGCACAAGTGAGCAGTGGCAGGTGTGGCTCGATAATGTCGAATTTGACTGGTTCACCAGGCCCTGGAGTGGCGGCGGGATTTACGTTTCCCTTGAAGAACAGGAGGATGCGCAACCCCTTGCCATAAACGCTGCCAGTATTGACCTGGCCATGGTCACCGATGTTATTGATGACATCCTGGTTTTGCCGGAGCGTGCAGCAACCGCACTGGCGGACCTGGCACCGGCTGGCAGGCTGGAGAACCTGGTGGTCAATACGGATCTGTCCGGCAATTATGACGATGGCTTCCTGCTGCAAGGCAACCTGGCTGATGTTGCCGTTGGTGCCTGGCAGGGTGCTCCTTCCGGCAGTGGTATCCAGGGTTATGTACAGGCCAACGCCAGCAACGGTTTCGTGGAACTGGATTCCTCCGACTTTGAAATCCACTTGCCAAGACTTTTTGACGACAGCTGGCAATACACTTCAGCCAACAGTCGTGTGCACTGGAGTATCCAGCCCGACCAGCTCAGGGTTTACAGTAGTGTCATTGATGTCAGCAATGATTTTATTCATGGCCATGTGCAATTTGACCTGTACAACCATCGCAACAGCAATGATGAACTGGAATCTGAGTTGACCCTGATGATCGGCCTGATTGATGTCGATGCCTCGTACAAATCCCTTTACCTGCCCAAGCTGGCCGGTATCCGGACCACCATGGAATGGCTCGATGAAGCGCTTCTTGATGGCCGGGTCAGCAATAGCGGGTTTGTTTCCCGAACCTCAACACTGGGTAATGCGCCGGTCAATTCGGGAACCGTGCTGAGCTTCTATGAGGTCGCTGATGGTCGCCTGAAATTCCAGCCGCAGTGGCCCGAACTGACCGGGATTGATGCCTTTATCCTGCAGGAAAACAACAATGTGGATGTCACAGCGACTTCCGCTGCCATAGAAGGTATCAACCTGGGTTCCACAACGGCTACTGTCAGGCCTGCCGAGGAAGGGGGCATGTGGTTGTCTTTGCAGGGTAGTGCCAGTACCCGCACGGATCTGGGGATGGCCTTTTTGCGCAATACCCCGGTACGCAACAATATCGGTGATTTCATCGATGACTGGCGTGGCGAAGGCAATATCGATGTTGATATCAACCTGGGGATTCCCCTGAATAACCCCGAGCGCCGCACTGATGTCATGGTCAATGTCGAGAGTAACATGAGCACCCTGACCATTCCGGCATATTCACTTGCCATCGAGCAATTGCGGGGCAGGGTGGTGTATGACAGTGACACCGGCCTGTCAGCCAATGCGCTAAGTGGCCAGCTGTTTGATTTTCCCATTGCCGCGACTATTGAGGCCATGACAGGCACTGATGCGGGGGGTAACAGGATCATTACCGGAACCCGGGTGGTTGGCAGTGGTCGCGCTTCCAATACGGCCTTGCAGGCCTGGGAAGGGCAGCCCGGGTTCGTTCGCGATGTCCTGAACTTTGCCAGTGGTGAAATCGATTACCTGGCAGAGGTCACCATTCCCAATGCCGGCTCGATAGCTGCGGGGGGAGAAGGCAACAGCCTGCGATTGTCTTCAGAGTTGCTTGGTCTTTCCCTCGACCTGCCTTTTCCTTTTCGCAAGTCGGTCGAAAATATTCGTCCACTGGAAGTGCTAATCGATTTTGATGACAACGGGCAGTGGATATCGGCCCGTTTTGACAATCGCGTTGGTGCCAACCTGAAAATCAATGAGGATGAATTTGCCGGTGGTAATGTACTGTTTGGTCCGGATATAACAGACATGACCTTTGGCCCGGTGGAGCCTGCCAGCGAAAAACTGATGTTCAGTGGTTATCTTGACCGCTTTGATTACGCGGATTGGGATGATACCGCCACAAGGTTTACGGAAAGTTCTGCCGGGCAGGGTGACAATCGGCTGGAAGACCTGGTTGGCCTGGTGGATGTGAATGTCGGGCGTTTGAATGTCATGGACCAGGACCTTGAAAATGTCAGGACCCGGGTGCAGCGCACTGGCGAATTGGCGGATGACAGCGAAGCCGGTACCGCAGACGCTGACAGCTGGCTGGTATTCATGGAGAATTCGCTGCTCAGTGGTAGTTTCCGCTTTCCCGATGATGAGGCCAGACCCTGGCTAATCGACCTGGACTACCTGCGTTTTCCGGAGACCGAAGAGCCGGAAGCAGGCGAAGCGCCAGCTGAAGAGGTGGACATCCTGGCTGACGTGAACCCGGCTACTTTGCCCGACCTGGATTTTGTTACCCGGGAGCTCACTGTCGGGGACAAGCATTTGGGCGCCTGGGATTTTCGCCTTCGTACCACGGGCAATTCCGCCACCATTTCTGACTTGCGCATGACCACGCCCGATGCCCGTATTCGCGATCTTACCGGTGAATCTGGCGCCAATCTTGACTGGCGATTCACTGATGGTATGCATACCAGCAGCTTTACCGGCCTGTTCAGTGCCGGCGACCTGGCGCAGGTTTTACCCGGCTGGGGCTATGATGCCAATGTCGAAAGTGAAAACGCCGCATTTGTCAGCAATCTGCAGTGGAGTGGTTCTCCGGCTGCATTCAGCCTGAAAAAAGCCGTCGGCAATGTTGACCTGGCGATAAACAACGGCCGTTTTGTGGATGTGGACTCAGGAACCAGCCGTTTGTTCGGCGCCTTCAGTTTCGACTCCCTGGTCAGGCGCCTGCAACTGGATTTTTCCGATCTCTATGAAAAGGGCCTTGCCTATGATGAGATCCGTGGCAACCTGGATTTCAACCAGGGCATAGTTGCCACGCAGGAAGACCTTGTTATAGAAGGGCCTTCCAGTCGTATCACCATTGATGGTCGTATCAACCTTCTCAATGAAACCATCGACGCCGACATGCTGGTCAATGTGCCCCTCGGGCAGAATCTCTCGGTACTGGCGGGCATCCTGGGGGCATGGCCCATCGCCGTGAGCACCTTCCTGGCGAGCCGCATATTCCAGGACCAGATGGATGATTTCACCACCGTGCTTTACCGCCTGGAAGGGCCATGGGAAAATCCCACCTCCGGGTTTGAACCCACGGAAGAAATACTCGAAGAGGTTGAAGCTGTCCAGGCAGAAACGGCTGAAGACAGTGCCGACACTCCCTGAAACCACGCTGCCAGTCACTACATACCTGTTGTTATTCCATGGATAAAAGTCTGATTACCAATCTTGTTGCTGTCCTGATTGTCATTGCCGGTTTTTTACTGCAAGGCACCGCTGGGCAGTATGTCCTTAATACCGGCCTGTTCGCGCTATCCGGCGGCATTACCAACTGGCTGGCTATTCACATGCTGTTTGAGCCAGTGCCCGGCTTTTATGGTTCCGGAGTGATTCCGGCCCGGTTTGAAGAGTTCAAGCACGGCATCAAGACGCTGGTGATGGAGCAGTTTTTCAATGCGGAAAACCTGAACAGTTTTTTTACCCGCTTTGCCACTGGCGCAGAGAACCAGGATGGCACCCTGGACCGGATTGTCGACAAGGTAGACCTGGACGCAGCTTTTGACTCGCTGCTGGATGTCATCATGAATTCATCGTTTGCCGGCATGTTGTCGATGATCGGCGGTGCCAAGTCACTGGAAGCCTTGCGCGAACCTTTTATTGACAGAATGCGCCAGTTTCTCGTGCAGGTAAGCCAGGACCAGGAAATCCTGGATGAAATTCGCCGGGATTCCACTGCCGGCCTGCTGGACAAGGTGGAGCTGATCGTCGATCAGCGCCTGGATGAGCTGACCCCCCAACTGGTGAAGGAAATAATCCAGAAAATGATTCGTCAGCACCTGGGCTGGCTGGTGGTCTGGGGTGGAGTTATTGGTGGCCTGATCGGGCTGTTGACGATCTTGCTATTAAACCTGTAATCAGAACGGTACAAAAAATACCGGGCTGTCATCTTCATCGCGGGTATTTTCATTCAACTGGTCGTTGCCGGCACCCTCATCAGGGGCATTATCAGGGTCACTACCAGGCTCAAAGAAAAGCCCGGACCTGTTATTGCCAGCGCCTGTTGATGTCGGTTGCTCTTCGGCGGGCATACGGGGTGATACCTGGCGCGTTTGTACTTCCGGCAGCCAGAGGCGCGTTGGGTAACGTGTGTTGTGGTAAATCGTGTCCCTGCCCGTCATGGCAAGAGAACCGTCATTGACCTGGTTGATCTCCAGGACTATCCGGCTGCCCTGGCTGAACCGATACGCTGTCTGGCGCATGGCTATATCCAGGCGATAGACCTGTCCGGGTGACAGGGCCTGTTTTTCAGTAAACGCATAGACAGGCAGGTATTCGGTGCTGCGGGTATCGTCACGCTGCCTGGCAGATGCCTTCAGTTTTCCCCGCGTGACAAGAATGTCCGTACTGGCATCAAAGGCACTGACAGATTGCCCTGGTTCGTCTTCAAACAGGTCAGGTAGCAATAGTGCTGATGCCGGTACCTTGAATGGGATCTGTTCCTTGAGGGTGACTTCAAAGGCCATGTCATTGCCTGTCGTTGCGGCATACAGTTCCATCATGGCCGGACCGGTGATTTCCATATCCTGTTCCAGGGGTGCCGAGACAAACTTTATCACTGAACTACCACGGGTCCTGTCCAGGTTGGTAAAACCGCTTGCGCCAGCCTGCTGGCTGTCGGCCAGTGCGCCGGGCATGGTGCTGGCATCTGTCATGACAGGGTACCAGTCCTGGTGCGTGATATTGCCGGGAGGCCAGTTGCTTTCCCGCTTGATGCTGTTTTGCCCCCTGACCCGGTACTGCACTCGAGGTCTTTCAATGTAGAGTGAAGCCGTGGGTTTGCCGTTGAAACACCAGTCGTAGAAGGGCAGTAATTCCCGTGCCAGGAAGCCGGTGTCCTGGTACAGCGGGGTCTCGCCAGCAGGAGTGCTGAACATTTGCTTGTTGACCACGTTAAGTTTGCCCAGGGAATTCAGGGTCGTGGTAAAGCCGGCACTATCGCGTCCCTGTGTCCAGTCATGGATGGCAAATACAGGTACGCTGACCAATCCTGTGTTTTCGCGACTGGAGCGTTCACGCCAGTATTCATCGTAATAAGGGTGCATGAGCCAGGCCAGGCGCATGTCATAGCTGATGAGGTGCGGCGTGTCGGCAGCAAAAGCATTGGGCAAGCGCACCTGGTTTTCATACCAGCTTCCCATGAATTTATCATTGGCCAGGCCGCCTGGCGCTACCCATTCGCGGTAGGGATCCAGGGTGCCATTGATCGGGGCAATACATGTCAGTCCGGGCGGGTTCTGGATAGCCAGCTGCCACTGTGCAGCGGCGTAGTAGCCCGCACCGGTGCCGGCAACAAGACCGTTTGACCAGGGTTGTTGATTGATCCACTGGACGATCTCGTAATGATCCTGCTGTTCCTGGCGGGAAAGAAATCCATACTCACCCGTGGACAGTCCCGTGCCCCGGACGCTGGCGATGACCACGGTATATCCCTGGCTCACATACCAGCTGACTGGCCCTGCCTGGGTAGATTCATCATTGAGTATGGCGCGGGTATGTGGAAAAGGGCCGGCGGCATAGAGTACCGGGTGACTGGCATTGTCATCGGGGCGATAGATATCAAGGGCAATGCGTGTTTCATCACGCATGCTGATGCTGACATCCTGTGCCATTTGCAGGGTACCCAGGGAAGTGGCAACCGGTACAAATACGGGTGGGGTATCCTCTGGCCTGGCAGATTCATTGTCTGCGGCTGTTACCGCCTGGTGACAGAAAAGCGAGAAAAGAATGAGCAGGGCAGCAGGCCATCCTGCCGGCACCGGGCGGGCAGCACGGGAAACGGCCGGAAACGGCCTTTGGCAGCAGACAGGATATCCGGAAATTTGAGTTCTCACTTTGATTCGCTTCAGGTATATGCCGGAATTGTTCATGGAAAATCCAGGGATCGCGGGATTATAACCGTTATTGACACCACTGCCTAAGTGTTGGCCAGGCATAACAACAGGCCGATTTTTCCCTGATAAAAACTCCCCATTCCATATTTATGGGAGTTTTTCCTGACTTGCCGTTTTTGCCCTTATAAACAGGCAAAAATGACAATACTGACTGGTTAGCCAAAATCTCCTGTACTAGAATGCCGGCCAATTTCAATGCGAAACGGTTCCTGGTGGATCCGGTAGTTTTTAGTACAAATTTGAGCTTTATGAAGGCTTGCTCCGTATATAGCGAGGGGGAAGCAGGTGGAATCCTGACCTGCAATTTTTTCAGAAATTTTAGGAATGTGAGGACAATATGGCCAGACCAGTAGAGTTTGATAAAGAAACCGTCCTGATCAATGCCATGGAGCAATTCTGGTTAGAAGGTTACGAAGCAAGTTCGGTGCAAAAACTTCTGGATGCTACCGATATCAATCGCGGTACGCTTTACAATTCGTTCGGCGACAAGGACACATTTTTCAAGTCCTGTGTGAAAAAATACAATGATCTGCTGAAAGCGGATATCCAGAACACCCTGGGCAACACAAGGCTTGGCGCATGGAAAGCCATTGAGGCCTATTTTGATACCGCCATTGTTTCAGCACCCAGTAATCAACGTGTACTGGGATGCCTGCTGGTCAACTCGGTGTGTGAAAGTATCAACTGGGAAAAGGATATCCAGAAAGTGGTAAAAAACTCCATGAATATCCTGCGCAAGGCAATGCTTGCCAGGACCCGGGAACTGGAAAAAGCCCGCCAGTTGAAACGGGGCATCAAGGCCGAAAATGCGGCTGATATCCTGATGAACCTGTACAACGGACTCAGGGTCAGTGCGCGCAGCGGCAAGGGACCTGCGCAACTGGGAGAACTGGTCAGCTTTACACTGGGCTCGCTCAAGAAATAAGTCATTAAAAACAATAAGATATGTTAAGAAAAAGAGGGCAAAAGCCCTCTTTTTTTCGACCCCGGAAAACTCCCCTGAAAACCGCTACAGCCCGCGGGGGAATTGATTTGTACTGTTTAGTGAAGGTGATATACTCGCAAATCCTGAAGAGAATCCTGCGCCTCTGACGCCACCACCCTTCAGCCAGCCGAGAATTATATATACGGGGATATTAATGAAGACAGTAGCCAGTTCCGTCATCAAGAAGAAAAAAGATGAAACCCAGATCGACCTGACTCCCATGCTTGACGTGGTTTTCATCCTGCTGATTTTCTTTGTTGTGACAGCCTCCTTCCTGAAAGAAAACGCCATGGATATCGAAGGCCAGGATCCCAACAACAATCCTCCTCCGCCGTCCAATGATGAGCCCCAGAACGTGCTGATCCAGATTGATTCACGTAACCAGATTTTCTTTAACCAGGAACGTATCGATATTTCGGCCGTACGAGCCAGGGTAGCTTCGGCCAGGGCCGAAAACCCCGGTGCCTCCGTGATCATCAGGCCTGACAAACAATCCAATGCCAATGTCCTGGTAGAAGCGATGAACTCTGCACGTGAAGCAGGTGTATCGACTATCTCGGTCATGGAATAAAACACCACGATTTTCTGCAGTATCTGCATTCGACCTTGCACTCTGTCTGAATGAAGGTGCAATGAATAACACTGAAACAGCCCGGGTATATCCCGGGTTGTTTGTTTCAGAAAACGGCTTTTCAATACTGTAATTTTACTCTGATACAACCCCGACAAGAGGTGAACTATGTCCCTGGTAATTCTCGTGATTGTCCTGGCCCTCATGGAGTTCATGGCCTTTTCATTCCAGGTTGGTATGGCAAGGATGAAATACGGCGTCAATGCGCCTGCCATTTCCGGCCATCCCGTCTTTGAACGTTATTTTCGTGTCCAGCAAAATACCCTTGAGCAACTGGTGGTGTTTGTGCCGGCACTTCTGGCATTTTCATGGGCGGCAGAAAATATTGGCTGGCCCGGTTATTACATTGCTTCAGGCCTGGGCGTGATCTGGCTGATAGGACGTTTTATCTATGCCATCAGCTACGTCCGGGATCCGGCCTCGCGCGGTGTGGGCTTCATGTTGACCTTCTTTCCGACGGCCCTGATGGTCCTGGGAGCCCTGGTTTGCCTCCTCATTGGCATGGTCTGAGCTATCACTATTCATTAGTCATAAATAACGACGCAAGGAAACGTTTTCATGCAAAACCGCTGGCAAGACAGTGATGCCAAAGCCTGTTCCGATTCTGATCTCGCACTGCGAGTCTATACTTCCCGCCTTCTGGGCCAGGATGCTGACCTGGTGCTGCACGGTGGCGGTAATACCTCGGTAAAAAGTGTCTCCCGGGATATCTTTGGCAAGGCGCAGAACACCCTTTATGTGAAGGGTTCTGGCTGGGATCTGAAAACCATCGAGGCACCGGGTTTTGCCCCCTGCGATCTGGGCTACCTGCAACAGCTGGCCACGCTGGATTCCCTGTCCGACAGCGAAATGATGCGCCAGTTGCGTTTGTCCCTGCTGGACCCGGGTGCTCCCACGCCTTCAGTGGAAGCCATTTTGCATGCCATCATTCCTTTCAAGTTCGTCGATCATACCCATACCGATGCCGTGGTAGCCGTCAGCAATACACCGGATGGTGAAGGTCTGCTTGCAGAACTGTTTGCCGGCGAGGTGTTGATCCTGCCCTATATCATGCCGGGTTTCGTGCTGGCGCAGCAGGTCTGGCAGCAGACACGGGACATGGACTGGTCCGGTGTGAAAGGCATTTTCCTGATGCACCATGGCTTGTTTACCTTCCATGATGATGCCAGAACCAGCTATGACAACATGATTGAGCTGGTCAACCGTGTTGAAGATTTCCTGCAGCAGAAAAACCTGTTCGATAACCTGGCCACTGCCGACTACGAGCCAGTGAGCGAGGATTTTTTGCAGTTGGCGGCCATGCGCAAGCAGGTATCCGAACTGGCACAAAGGCCCATGCTTGCCAACCTGGACTCAGGAAAAAAAGCGGCCGGTTTTGCCTCTCTGGACAATGTTGTTGGCATTGCCGTGCGTGGTCCCATCACACCGGACCACACGATTCACACCAAGCTGGTTCCTGCCATTCTTGGCAGCGACCCGGTAGCGGATATCAAGCAGTATGCCCAGGACTATCACCTCTACTTTGACCGCCATTGTCCCGAAGACAATGACGGCAACCTGACCTGCCTGGATCCGGCTCCCCGTTATGCTGTCTGGCTGGGCAAGGGCCTGGTCAGCTACGCACAGAACATCAAGCGCTTGCAGGTCATCAGTGATATCAGTGACCACACCATCAAGGCAATACAGTGGGGAGAAGGTCTTGGTGGCTGGCAGGCACTGCCGGAAAACGACCTGTTCGAGGTGGAATACTGGGAACTGGAACAGGCGAAACTGAAAAAAGCCGGCACGCCGCCGCCCATGGAAGGCAAGGTGGCCCTCGTCACCGGCGCCGCCTCGGGAATCGGCAGGGCCTGTGTCGAGGAATTGCTCAGCGCCGGGGCCTGTGTGCTAGCGCTGGATATCAAGCCGGAAACTGTCACTCTTTTTGATACTCCGCAGGTGCTGGGTATGACCTGTGATGTGACTGACCAGAACGCTGTTGCAGACTGCATCCAGAGTGCAGTCGCAGCCTTTGGTGGCCTGGATATCATCATCAGCAATGCCGGAACCTTTACCCCCAGCAGCGCGATTGCAGAAATGGATGATGTTCACTGGCATGACAGCCTGGCACTCAATTTGACCTCGCACATGACATTATTGCGCAGCGCATTGCCATACCTTGTGCAGGGAATAGACCCGGCCGTGGTCATCATCGCCTCCAAGAACGTCCCCGCACCCGGGCCGGGTGCCGGCGCCTATTCGGCAGCCAAGGCAGGACTGACCCAGTTGGCTCGGGTTGCTGCACTGGAGCTGGGCGCAGACGGCATACGTGTCAATGTCCTGCATCCCAATGCCGTCTTTGACACCGGAGTCTGGACCGAGGAAACCCTGCAGCAACGCGCCGCCCATTACGGTCTTTCAGTCGAGGACTACAAGCAGAACAATGTCCTGTGCAAGGAAGTCACCAGCAAAGATGTAGCCAGGCTGGCCCGGCTTTTCGCCGGAAACGACACTGCCTGTACCACGGGCGCGCAGGTGCCGGTGGATGGGGGGAATGAGAGAGTTATTTGAATTTGTTGATGGCTGGAAGTTGTGTGATTTTTTGAACAGACGATAAAGCGATAAAGCGATAAAGCGATAAAGCGATAAAGCGATAAAACGATAAAACGATAATTCGCTGATAGTGTCTGGATTGAACGAAGCTTTTAACCCGATGGGACACTGAATTTGATAAATTATTTGTAGCCCGCCCTTTATCGTTTTATCGCTTTATCCTTTTATCGAAAACCCTTAAGAATCTTTTGGATTGATGTCGATGTATGGACCCGGATATTTAATTTGAAAGTCAACGGCCAACATTTCCGAACCATCTGGTTTGATGAGTCCGATCAATCCGTCAAGGCCATTGATCAGACGCGGCTACCTCATTTTTTTGAAGTGATTACCCTGGATTCGCTGGATGCTGTCTGTCATGCCATTGCCAGTATGCAGGTTCGGGGTGCGCCCCTGATTGGTGCTGCCGCTGCATTTGGCATGTACCTGGCCTTGCGCGAGGGACATCATGTGCCGGCTGAAGCCGGTGCGCGCCTGGTGGCCACCAGGCCAACGGCAGTGAACCTGGCCTGGGCTGTAGACCGGGTGCTCAATTCAGTTGCCGGCACAACAGATCCTGATACCGCGATGCATCAGGCATTGGCGGTCGCCAGGGCAATTTGTGATGAAGATGTGGCCAACTGTACCGATATTGGTCGACATGGCGTAGACCTGATCAGGCAACTAGCCGATGCAGGCAAGGGGCCGGTAAACATCCTGACTCACTGCAACGCGGGCTGGCTTGCCACGGTAGATCGCGGTACTGCCCTGGCCCCGGTATACCAGGCCTGGGAAGAGGGGATTGATGTCCACGTCTGGGTTGATGAGACCCGTCCGCGTAACCAGGGTGCCAGCCTGACAGCCTGGGAGTTGCTGCAACAGGGCATTCCCCATACGGTCATCAGTGATAATACCGGGGGGCATCTCATGCAGGCCGGCAGGGTGGACCTGTGCCTGGTCGGCAGTGACCGCACATCCTTCAAGGGCAATGTCTGCAACAAGATCGGCACCTACCTGAAAGCACTGGCAGCCTTCGACAATGATGTGCCGTTTTACGCCGCCGTCCCGGTCTCCAGCATCGACTGGCATTCCGATGACATTCCCATCGAGGAAAGGGACGGGGGAGAAATTACGGCCATCCAGGGTCTAAATACGAAAGGGGAACTCGATACGGTAACATTGACCCCACCGGGTAGCAGGGCGGTCAATATTGCCTTCGATGTCACTCCCGCCCGCCTGGTCACAGGCATTATTACTGAAAAAGGCCTTTTCAGTGCCGATGAAGCGGGCCTTGCTGCCCTGAAGTCGAGTATTTAGCACAGGACACGGTTCCAGCCTGACCATGGATCAGAGAGAGTGTATGAAAACAGGATCACGAATTTTCCACGATGGTTTGTTACCGGGATGCACCTGGATTTTGCTGGCATCCTACCTGTACCTGGCCACGCCAGGCGTTCTGTCAGCACAGGAATTCACTGTCTATGATTACGAGGTGGTGAACACCTTTCCCCATGACAGCAATGCCTTTACCCAGGGACTGGTGATTCATGACGGCAAGCTCTATGAGGGAACAGGTCGCAAAGGCCAGTCCAGCCTGCGCCAGGTAGATCTTGAAAGCGGTGAGTTGCTCAGGCGCAAGAATCTCAGTAGCCGGTTTTTTGGCGAAGGCATCACCGTGTTTGACGGCAAGGTGTACCAGCTCACCTGGCAGTCACAACTGGGTTTTGTTTATGACCTGGAGACGTTTGAACAGGAAAAGACATTTTTTGTCGCCGGGGAAGGCTGGGGAATCACCCATGACGGAGAACAACTGATCATCAGCGATGGCAGTGCACAGCTTCGCTTTGTTGACCCGGAAACCCTGAAAGAAAGTCACCGGGTGACTGTGTCGGCCAACGGGACACCCATCAACTACCTCAATGAGCTTGAATACATCAATGGCGAAGTCTGGGCCAACGTCTGGTACCAGGATATCCTGGTTCGCATCAATCCGGAAACGGGAAACGTCAATGGTGTGGTCAACCTGGCTGGCCTCTATCCCGAAAACCGCAACCGGGATAGCGTACTTAATGGCATTGCCTGGGATGCGGAGAATGAACGCCTGTTCGTGACCGGCAAACTATGGCCCGAGATGTTCGAGATTACCCTGAAGGAATGACCTGGCTGCAAAAAACAATCACCTTGCGGGACTATCCAAGGGGCTTTCACCTGGTGACCCGGGAGCTGTGTGAGCAATTGCCTGAACTGGCGCAATACCGGCGCGGAAGAGTGCATTTTTTTCTTCAACATACCTCGGCCTCCCTGAGTATCAACGAAAATGCCGATTCCTCGGTGCGCCATGACCTGGACAGGCACATGGATATCCTGGCGCCGGAAAATGCACCTTATTATCAACATACCCATGAAGGTCCCGATGACATGCCCGCCCATATCAAATCGGCCCTGGTGGGTTGTGAAGTCACCGTACCGGTAAAAAATGGTGAGCTGGCCCTGGGCACCTGGCGGGGAATCTTCCTGGGAGAACACCGGAACCGGGAGCGTGCCAGGACCGTACTGGTCACCATCGATGGTGAAACCTATAACAACGGCTGAACAGTCATGAAAAAACCTGTTCTCATCGTTTGCCTGGCGCTCCTTGCCTCCTGTGAAACCCTGCATTTTTATGGCCAGGCCATCGGCGGGCAACTGGGCATTTTAACCAAGCGCCGCGACATCCAGTCCCTGATCGAGGATCCTGCCACTGACAGCGAACTACGCACCCGCCTGCAAAATATACTGGCTATCCGTGAGTTCGCAGAAACCGAGCTGTCCCTGCCGGTCGCTGACAATTTTTCTACCTACGTGGACACCGGGCGCCCGTTCGTGGTGTGGAATGTCTTTGCAGCCCCCGAATTTTCCCTGGATGCCCAATCCTGGTGTTATCCCGTGGCAGGTTGCGTGACTTACCGGGGCTATTTCAAGCAGGATAATGCCCGTCGCTTTGCCGACACACTGAAAGACGAGAGCCTGGATGTCTACGTGGGAGGCGTGACTGCCTACTCCACGCTGGGCTGGTTTTCCGACTCGGTGCTTAACACGATCATTTACCGCGACAATTACCGGCTGGCAGCTCTGATCTTCCATGAACTGGCCCACCAGGTTGTCTACATACCCGGTGATACAGAATTCAATGAAAGCTTTGCCACTGCGGTGGAACTGGAAGGTCTGAGACGCTGGCTGATCGCGGAAGGGGACAGTGCCCGGGCAGACATGCTGGTGGCACAGGCCAGTCTCGACAAGCAGCGCCGGGCAGAGTTCGTGGACCTGGTTCAAAGTATCGTGCCTGACCTGCAATCACTTTATGCGAGTCGCCTGGATATTGAGGCGATGCGAACAGAAAAAGCCCGCCTGTTTGATGAATTGCGCGACAGGTACGAGGTGCTTAAAAAAGGCTGGAATGGTGATGATGCCTATGATGGCTGGTTTGCCTCTGACATCAACAATGCCAAGATCAATACCGTGGGGACCTATTTCAACCGGGTGCCGGCCTTTGATGCCATTCTCGCTGAGACAAACCATGATTTACCGGCGTTCTACCAGCGTGTGAAATCACTGAGCGAACAACCGGAAACGCAGCGCCGGCAGACACTGGACACCCTGGCCGGTGGTCATTCGGGGCCTGTGTTAGAATCCGCGTCCATAACAACACCAAATACCCAGGAACAGACACCATGATTATTAAACCCCGCGTGCGCGGCTTCATGTGCATTACTACGCACCCTGTGGGCTGCGAAGCCAACGTCAAACGCCAGATTGATTATGTCAAAAGCAACGGGCCGATCGAAAATGGTCCTAAAAAGGTACTGGTCATTGGTGCCTCGACCGGCTACGGCCTGGCTTCCCGTATCAGTGCCGCTTTTGGCAGCGGTGCAGACACCCTGGGCATCTTTTTTGAAAAGGAAGGCACAGAGAAAAAACCGGCCTCTGCCGGGTGGTATAACTCGGCTGCCTTTCACAAGTTTGCCGAAGCCGAAGGACTGTATGCCAAGAGCATCAACGGCGATGCCTTTTCTGACGAGATCAAGCAGAAGACCATCGACACGATCAAGGCCGATCTCGGCCAGGTAGACCTGGTCGTGTATTCACTGGCTTCACCCCGCCGGACCCATCCCAAAACCGGTGAAGTGCACACCTCCACGCTCAAGCCTATCGGCAAGGACATCACCATGCGTGGTATCAATACCGACAAGGAAGAAATCCAGGAAATGTCAGTGGAAGCGGCCAGTGACGAGGAAATCGCCAATACGGTGGCTGTGATGGGTGGTGAAGACTGGCAGATGTGGATCGAAGCCCTGCAAAATGCCGGTGTGCTGGCCCCCGGTGCCAAAACCACGGCCTACACCTACCTGGGGGCCGAGCTGACCTGGGATATTTACTGGAATGGCACCATCGGGGAAGCCAAGAAAGACCTGGACCAGAAAGCGGCGGCCATCAACAACATGCTGGCTGTCCTGGATGGTGAAGCCAGGGTCTCCGTACTCAAGGCTGTTGTTACCCAGGCCTCATCGGCCATTCCCATCATGCCGCTGTACCTGTCACTGTTGTTCAAGGTGATGAAGGAGCGAGGCACCCATGAAGGCTGCATTGAGCAGGGTGACCTGTTATTCAGGGAAAGCCTGTTTGGCAACAGTCCACACCTGGATGATGAGGGGCGCTGGCGCGCGGATTACAAGGAATTGCAGCCGGATGTCCAGCAGGCCGTGGCTGATTTGTGGGAACAGGTACAGACGGACAATATTGCCCAATTAACTGATTTTGCCGGGTATAAGACCGAGTTCCTGAACCTCTTTGGTTTCGAAATCCCGGGAGTCGACTACGAGGAAGATGTGGATCCCCAGGTGGGTATCGCCAACCTCGCGTGAACGAAAGGCAACACAAAGACTACTAACGCCCGTCCTGGCAGGTCGGCCACGGGGCCGTTATTCTGCCAGAAGGGCGTTAATGAAGGTCTTTTTAATCTGGGAATTAAAAAAGCTTACAGAGGTTTGACGTTATTCGCACAGGGACCTTTCTGGCCCTGGCCAACTTCAAATTCGACTTCCTGGCCGTCTTTCAAGGTGGCGTAGTCATCGCCGGACTGGATTGCTGAATAATGAACAAACAGGTCTTTTCCACCTTCTTCCGGTGTAATAAAACCAAAACCCTTATCGGGGTTAAACCACTTCACAGTACCTTTACTCATAATAAAATCTTCTTGTTTTGGTGAGAAAATTGACTATTTTCACTATCACCATCATGAAACTAGTGTCGAACAAGGTGGAATACATAAGTCAGTGTTAATTGACGGCAGTGTTGCCGTATTCCCCAAAAAAGTCATTTCAATGAAGAATTTATTATGTATTGGCATACCTGCCATACTTTATACCATGGTCTGGTATTAAAAAAAGCAATAAATACAGAGCAATACCATTTTTAACCGTCAGCATTGGCGGCCTGGCCAGGCCAGTTTCCCTGAATTGCCAGTTTTCGCGACCCTACTGGAAAGCTGTAAAGCTGCCATGAAGATCACAAAAAAGCCCGCATGAAGCGGGCTTTTTGATGTAAAGGGACAGATCAGCTGATCATCACTGTGCGCGGGAACTGCGCATAGTTCTCCCAGCGTGTCGGTTTTTCCGGCATTTCGTCCTGAGTGGCCTGGACCTGCCCGGTCACATCAGTCACACGTGAGACAATGGTATGTTCGCCTCGAGAGGCATTGCGCCAGTTGTAATTGAACAGCTTCCAGGAGTACTTGCTGTTGGTCGGATCCAGTTCTGCCATCTGCCAGGGGCCGCCATCGATACTGACTTCAACACTGCGCAGCGGCGTGCCGTCATTGAGCACGAAACCGGTGATGGTGTGGTTGTTGCCGTTGCGGGTGACACGCACGATCGAGGATTTCAGCTGAATGCGGGTGACTGAACGTTCTTCCCAGCGCTCTTCACCGCCGATATTGCGCTTGCTGAGCGTGACATAATCACGGCCCATGAAGCGCCCCATGTAACGGCTGTCCTGTACGTGGATCTGTGACAACCATTTGACGTTGGCGACACCATACCAGCCGGGCACAACCAGGCGCAGTGGTGCACCATGGAAGACGGGCAGGGGCTCGCCATTCATTTCGTAAGCCAGGACAATGTCCGGGTTGGTGGCATCATCGGCATGCATGCTGCGACCAAAGGCCTGTTCCACTTCCATGTCCAGATCAATGCGGGTTTTTTCCATGCCCTTGTCGGCACCGTAGAACACCACTTCGGTGCCGTCACGGTCGAGGCCGGCGTCAGCCAGCAGGTCCACCAGGCGAACACCGCCCCAGCGTGCATTGCCAATCAGGCCCTGGAACAGGCGCGGCGAGTTGCCGCCGCATTCAAAGCCGGCATCTATTTCAAATTTCGGGTACTTCTTGAGGTCGGCCAGAGTCAGGTTCAGTTCCTTGTTGACCAGGCCGGTGAGTTTCAGCCTGTGCGCGCTCTCTTCGATTTGCGGCTGGTTATAGTGCTGAATGACGTAGAACCTGTCATTGGGTGTATAAAAATTGCCGATTTTCGAGGTGTCCTGGTAGTAAATACCGCCGAGCTGCTTTGGTGGTACGGTATAGCCTTCCGGCATATCGGTGAAGGGCACGACTTCCTCTTCGGCACCAAGTGCCAGGCTGGACCAGAACGGCATGCTGGCCGTAGCGGCCATGCCGCCCATGGCAACGCCCGTTTTCAGCGCCTTGCGGCGTTCGGTAAATTCCGGTTTGTCGTGATTATGATCTGATTCTGCCATGGTGATTTCCCCCTGAAAGCGATAGTGGTTTTTTATTGATTAAACCCCTGTGCCTGCATTTAGTCAATTCGCTGTGCAGGTGTCAGTGCACTAATTACCTGGTCTGCAGTGCAGCTTTTCTTGATCAAGCCTGCAGACTGTCATAGTCTCTCCAGTCCGGCTAGTCGACTTACATGGGGGATATCGTTATGCCGCTATTCTTAAGGGCTTTTACAATAAGGGTTATTACAGCCCTGGGTTGTTTTCTTCTCGTCACCGGCTGTGCCGGAACACAGACAGGCATGTCTGGAAACCCGGATATTCTGACCGTGGAACATTACGTACCGGTGGTCTCACGGGTGCCTTCCATGACCGGATCTGTATCCCAGATCTACGTTCGTGAGCGTGTGCGTGAAGCCACGCGCAACAGCCGTGACCTTGAAGGGCAGGTAGTCCTGTTCATTCATGGGGCGGGAACGCCGGCTGAAGTCGGATTCGATGTGCCGGTAGCAGGGTACAGCTGGATGGCCTATCTTGCCGAGCGGGGAATGGATGTCTTTTCCATGGATATGACCGGTTACGG
>Ga0181561_10001172_pt1 | contig 23110 bp, 25 predicted proteins | sample 011ome_19_FD_133760 | JGI IMG/M metagenome (GOLD analysis project Ga0181561, IMG submission 133760) | Coastal salt marsh microbial communities from the Groves Creek Marsh, Skidaway Island, Georgia - 011510BT metaG (megahit assembly) | ecosystem: Environmental > Aquatic > Marine > Intertidal... | reverse complement strand
GTATTTTGGTCGATGCTGAACTCGCTGAAGAACAAAGAGTAAAAATGGAAAAGTTATTTTCTACTATGTAATAAATAACCCTACGCATACCAAAAGCCCTCACCAAACGTGAGGGTTTTTTTTATACAACACTTCTTTTTGTTTAAAAAATTTTTATACATTTGAAATGAATAGCCCCCAAATCTATTCTTCAAAAACATGAATGACCTACACCAGTTCTTGTAGATTTTATTTTTTTTAAACTAAATTTTAGTTGTTGAAGATGTTTATTTGGGGGTTAAAACAGTATTAAACCAACCTAAATAATGAACTTATGAGACAAGCATTTTTAATTTTATGCACTGCGCTATGTATAAGTAGTTATGCGCAGACAATACTTTCTGGAAACATATCAGTTTCAGATATTCCAGAAATTATCACAACAGACCTATCCACAATCAACACAGTTCAAGATTTAAATCAAAGAATTGATCGTGGCGGACAACTAATTCTAAAAATTGGTAAACTTATTTTACCACAAGAATTAGATTCCTTTTTCTTGATTCTGGACAGATTAGAACTATCTGATTTTGAGATTATAACAAATGGAAATGAAATGACAATTATTTCAAATAAAATCATCTCGAAAAACACAAAAATCAAATCCTATTCTGAAAAGTCTAATGATGGTAAAAACGGTTCGGATATTAATATTTACAACATTGAATCATTCACAGGCTTGTTAAAAATCGACTCATCTGGAAATAATGGAAAAAATGGCGCAAGAGGACATAATGGGAGAAATAGCAGAAGTCGTTACGGGATAGATTGCCGAAGTCCAGCCAAAGATGGTCGTAGAGGTAAACCAGGTGGAAACGGTGGAAACGGTGGAAATTTAAACATATTTACAATCTACAACCCTATCGTATTTGAATTAAACGATATTATATTTTCTACGAATAGTGGTAAAGGTGGTAAAGGCGGAAGAGGCGGTAAAGGTGGGAGAAACAGTGGACCTTGTAGAGTAGGACATAATGTTGTTGCAGCAAATGGCCCAAACGGTGGAGATGGAAATGATGGAAGTGATGGTAAAATTAAAGTCAAATCGTTTAAACTTTCTGATTTATTGCAATAAACATCTAGGACAAAAAAACTCCCCCCGCTGGCGCAGTCCACGCTTGTGTCTATACCAGCACGAGCAAAGATACTCGCGCTAGCGACGGGAAAAACTATTGGCAACAATTAAAATCGTCGATATATAAGATTTTTAACCAAAATTTCACAAAATACCATTGGTGGATGCTTAATTTTACCCCAAACATATGTACCATGAAAAACATCTTTTTACTCCTTCCTCTACTCTTTTGTAACAGCATATGTTGTCAAAACAACAACACACAAAACACCAAACAACAAGCGGTTGTCAACGCTAAACCCATAGAAGTTCCACTAGAAAATGGCATTGCTAAGGCCTATTTTGCCAGTGGATGTTTTTGGTGTGTTGAAGCCGTTTACGAAAGTGTATATGGTGTTCAAGAAGCCATTAGTGGTTATGCGGGTGGTTTTACCGACAACCCCACCTACGAACTCAGCAATACTGGCCTAACTGGTCATGCCGAAGCTGTAGAAGTGCTTTACAATCCATCGGTGGTGTCTTTTTCAACTTTGGTGGATGTATATTTTGGTTCTCAAAATATAGCGCAAGTTAATGGTCAAGGTCCAGACAGAGGCTCACAATATCGTTCGATTATTTTTTATCAAAATCAAGAACAAAAAGCAATTATCTTAAAGAAAATAGCAAAAATTGAAAAAACAGAAAATACAACCGTAGCCGCAGAGGTTTACCCATTTCAAAAATTTTGGAAAGCCGAAAATTATCACCAAAACTATGAGCGCTTGCACCCCAATAATCCTTATGTTCGTAATGTTTCTATTCCAAGATTAAAGCGTTTTAAAGCTAAATTCCCACATTTGTTAAAAGAAAACCACTGATTTTCACAAGTCTAACTCAATTTTATAATCGGCTAAAATTACCTACATTTGAGTACACTCAAAACAAATTGTCTTGCTGGTATTTAAATCACATCTAGAATTTGCTCAGCAAATGGATCAAAATGATCCATTGGCATCATACAGAAATGCATTTCATATTCCAAAAGAAGATAATGGAAAAAACTGGTTGTATTTTACGGGAAATTCTCTTGGACTGCAACCAAAATCCACAAAATTGGCCATAGATCAAGAGCTCAACGACTGGGCCAAACTTGGTGTTGAAGGTCATTTTGAAGCCAAAAATCCATGGATGCCTTATCATGAATTTCTTACAGAGAGTATGGCTAAAATTGTGGGCGCAAAACCCATTGAAGTTGTGGTGATGAATACCCTCACAACAAATCTTCACTTGTTGATGGTTTCTTTTTATAATCCTACACCAAAACGCTGTAAAATATTAATTGAAAGTGACGCATTTCCCTCAGATCGCTATGCCGTACAAACACAATTGGAATTTCATGGTTTTGATGCCAATGAATGTCTTGTAGAATGGCACCCTAGAAAAGGTGAAACTTTATTAAGAATTGAAGATTTAGAACATATCCTTGAGGAACAAGGCGACGAGATTGCACTTCTTCTGATTGGCGGTATCAATTATTATACAGGACAATACTTAGATTTAAAAGAAATTGCAAAACTTAGCCACGCCAAGGGTTGTAAAGTAGGTATTGATTTAGCACACGGTGTAGGCAATATTCAACCAGAACTTCATGATTCTGGAGTAGATTTTGCGGCATGGTGTACGTATAAATACCTAAATTCTGGCCCTGGAAGTTTGGGCGGAATATTTGTGCACGAGCGCTACGCGAATGATAAAACATTAAAACGTTTTGCAGGCTGGTGGAGTCAAAACAAAGCAACCCGATTCAACATGCGACAACCTTTAGATTTTACACCTGGAGCAGAGGGCTGGCAATTGAGTAACCCTCCAATTCTATCAATGGCAGCAATTAAAGCCTCATTAGATTTGTTTAATGAAGTAGGCATGACTGCATTACGCCAAAAATCCTTAAAACTTACTGCTTATTTGGAGTTTCTGATTAACGAATTAAATCACCCTCACATCAATATCATCACACCAAGCAACCCTAATGAACGTGGGTGTCAACTCTCTATTCAAGTAAAAAATGCTGACAAAACACTTCATAAACAACTCATTGAAAACCATGTGATTACAGACTGGAGAGAACCCGATGTGATTCGATGTGCTCCTGTTCCTTTTTACAATTCTTTTGAAGATGTCTTTCGCATGGTTGAAATCCTAAAAAATCTACTCAAATGAAACAAAAAGAAACTATTTTAATTATTGGAGCTGGGCTGTGTGGTTCACTTTTGGCATTACGTCTAGGACAAAGGGGATACAGTGTCCGTGTTATGGAGCTTAGACCAGACCTAAGAAAAGTTGATATTAGCGCTGGACGTTCTATCAATTTGGCTTTTTCCAACAGAGGCATCAAAGCCATGAAAATGGTTGGTTTGGAAGATAAAGTCATGAAACTTTGTATTCCAATGCATGGCCGTATGTTACATGATAGAGAGGGTAAAACAAAACTCTCTAGGTACAGCGGGCGCGAAGACGAATACATAAATTCGATATCAAGAGAGTTGCTTACTTCACTTCTAATGGATGAGGCCGAAGCACTTGAAAATGTAAAAATTGAATTCAACAGTAAATGTAATGCTGTTGATTTTGAAAATAATACTGCCAATTTCATCAATACTAAAAATGGACAAACTTTTGACTGTACCGCAGACCTTATTTTTGGAACCGATGGAGCAGGTTCAGCACTGCGAAAAAGTTACTTTTCGGAACGTAAGTTTTTATTCAGTTTTTCTCAAAATTTTCTAACACATGGCTATAAAGAATTGACTATTCCTCCATCTGAAAATGGCGGGTTTAGAGCATTTAAAAACGCACTTCACATTTGGCCAAGAGGCGAGTATATGATTATAGCATTACCAAATTTAGATGGAAGTTTTACCGTAACTTTATTTTTGGCTTACGAGGGTGGAACATACAACTTTAACAACCTTACGACCGAAGAAAATGTATTAAATTTCTTTAATAATGAATTTCCTGATGCTTTAGAATTGATGCCAAATTTGGCATCAGAATTTTTTGAAAATCCAACAGCTCCGCTTGGCACTGTAAAATGTTTTCCATGGCAATATAAAGGCAAAAATCTTTTACTTGGAGATGCAGCACATGCTATTGTACCTTTTTATGGTCAAGGGATGAATGCTTCCTTTGAGGATGTTGTAGAATTTGATACTTTTTTAGAGCAGCATGATGGCAACTGGGAAAAAACATTTAAAGCCTTTCAACAACAGCGAAAAATAGACACAGACGGTATTGCAGACTTGGCTATTGATAATTTCCACGAAATGAAAGACCATGTTGCAAATGCACTTTTTCAAAAAAAGCGTGCCTTAGAAATGACTTTAGAAACAGAACTCCCAAATGATTATTTTTCTAAATATTCAATGGTCACTTTTAGGGAAGATATGGGCTATCACGAGGCCATGACAAGAGGAAGAGCGCAAGATAAGGCCATATTAAATATGATTAATGATGAGGGAATTGACCAAAATATATCCATTTCATCACTTCATGAAAAAATTAAAAAAGAAACCAATTCCATTTTGGAAGATGATAAGATTGCAAAAACCTTAAATCATTAACTGTAAAATTTTAAATTATGAGTGAAACAGTCACGCCAAGAGGCGCCTATCCACATACAAAACGTGTAGGTGATTTTATTTTTGTTTCTGGAACAAGTTCTAGACGAGCAGATAATAGTATTGCGGGGGCAGAGCAAATAGACAGTATGGGTACAAAAAAATTGGATGTGGCCGTTCAAACCCGAGAAGTACTTCAAAACATTGATAAAAATTTAGCTAAAGAAGGAGCATCATTAGCAGATGTGGTCGATGTGACCTCATTTTTGGTTAATATGAATGATTTTGCAGATTATAACAAGGCCTATGCAGAGTTTTTTGATACGGATACAGGACCAACAAGAACTACCGTAGCAATACATCAACTTCCACACCCCGACCTAGTGATTGAAATAAAAGTAGTAGCTTATAAAAAACAGTAATGATTACCATAAAAAATTACATCAACGGAACCTATTGCGAGCCCTCAAACAACGAATGGTTAGAGGCCATAGACCCGAGTACTGGTGTAGTGTATGGTAGACTGCCCAATTCGACTGATAAAGATGTTGAAGAGGCCTATAAAGCAGCTAATACTGCATTTGCTTCGTGGTCTAAAACATCCGTCGGACAGCGTAGTGAGATTCTTCGTAAAATAGCCGATTTGATTGTATCAAAATTAGATGCATTGGCGGCGGCCGAGAGTATGGATAATGGCAAGCCACTAAGTTTAGCTAAAGAAGTAGATATCCCTAGAGCAGCACTTAATTTTAGGTTTTTCAGCCAAGCAATAACACAGTTTTATAGTGAAAGTCACGAACAAGTTTCACAAAAAAGCATCAATTTCACCTTACGCCAGCCCATTGGTATAGTGGGTTGTATTTCGCCTTGGAACTTACCTCTTTACCTCTTTACATGGAAAATAGCACCAGCACTAGCCGCAGGAAACTGCGTGGTGGCAAAGCCAAGTGAAGTTACCCCTTATACTGCTTTTTTGTTAGCAGAAATATGCACCAAAGCAGGACTTCCAAAAGGGGTTCTAAATATTGTTCATGGAATGGGCCACACAACAGGTCAGGCCATTGTGGAGCATCCAAACATTAAAGCAATTTCATTTACTGGAGGGACAAAAACAGGTGCACATATTGCTAAAACAGCAGCACCACTTTTTAAAAAATTATCTCTCGAATTGGGAGGAAAAAATCCTAATATCATATTTGCAGATTGTGATTATAAGAAAATGCTTTCAACTACCGTTAAATCTTCGTTTGCAAATCAAGGACAAATTTGTCTTTGTGGAAGTCGGATTTTTGTAGAAGCGTCGATTTATGAGCAATTTAAAAATGATTTTATTGAAAAAGTAAAACAATTAAAAGTAGGTCTACCATCAGAAAAAAACACTGATATTGGAGCATTAGTCTCCAAACCTCATCTAGACAAAGTTTTGAGCTATATCGAACTAGTAAAACAAGAGAAAGCAACTGTTTTGTATGGAGGTGAGCGTGTTTCTGTTGAAAATGGAAAAAATGGATACTATATGCAGCCTACAATTATTGAAGTTTCGTCTAATGACTGTGTATTAAATCAAGAAGAAATTTTTGGTCCAGTGGTTACTTTAATGCCTTTCAAAGGAGACACAGAAGCTCTAAAACTAGCTAATAATGTAAAATATGGTCTGTCCGCTACAGTTTGGACCAATAATCTAAAACGAAGTCTCTATTTTTCAGAGCAATTGCAAACAGGTATTGTATGGATCAACACATGGCTACAACGCGATTTGCGTACCCCTTTTGGAGGTGCAAAATCATCTGGAGTTGGACGTGAAGGTGGTTTTGAAGTCTTACGCTTTTTTACGGAAGCAAAAAATGTATGTATTAATTATGAATAAAATAATATGGAGTTAAATTTAAATAACAAATCGGCGTTAGTTTGTGGAAGTACTCAAGGGATTGGGCATGCTACTGCTGTTGCACTAGCCAGTGAAGGTACACGTGTTACGCTTGTGGCTCGTAACGAAGAAAAACTCAAAAAAATAGTATCCGAATTACCAAAAACTGCGGCTCATGATTATATCGTTGCCGATTTTTCAAATCCTGAAGAACTAAAAATAAATGTTGAAAAATATTTAAACTCACATAAAGGATTTCATATTCTTATCAATAATACAGGAGGGCCTCGAAGTGGTGCTATTTTAGAGGCGACTTTAGAACAATTTGAATCAGCATTTACACAACATTTAAAATGCAATCATGTTTTGACACAACTTGTTGTTCCTTTTATGAAGTCCGAGAAATATGGCCGCATTATTAATGTGATTTCAACTTCTGTAAAAGAACCTATCGAAGGTTTGGGGGTAAGCAATACTATTCGCAATGCCGTTGGAAATTGGAGTAAAACACTTTCATTCGAATTGGGGGCCTATGGAATTACAGTCAATAATGTATTACCTGGATTTACAAAGACTGAACGCTTAAACGAAATTATTGAAGTCAAAGCAAAAAAAGCCAATATGTCATTTAAAGAAATGGAACGTATTATGAAAACATACACCCCCGCTAAACGCTTTGCAAAACCAGAAGAAACTGCCAATACTATTGTGTTTTTGGCCAGTGAAGCTGCAGGCTATATCAATGGAATAAATATTCCAGTTGATGGTGGACGAACAAAATCTTTGTAACTTTATAACAATAACAAAAAAAATAAAACCATGAGTACGCTAGTATCCCCACTTAATTTTAGGGCTTGGATTGAAGAAAATCGTGATCTATTAAAGCCCCCTGTTGGTAACAAATGTGTTTGGAAAGACGGTGAATTTATTGTGATGGTTGTTGGAGGACCAAACAATAGAAAAGATTACCATTACAATGAAACACCTGAATTTTTCTATCAAATTGAAGGGGATATTATTTTGAAAATAATTGAAAATGGTGCATCAAAAGATGTGCATATCAAAGAAGGCGACATCTATTTACTACCTGCAAAAGTACCACACTCACCTCAACGAGGTGCCAATACTGTTGGACTGGTCATTGAATATCCAAGAGCAGAAGGCGTTCAAGATGCGTTGGAATGGTATTGTGAGCAATGTAGTCATCAACTTTATAGAGAACCATTTACACTAAAAAATATTGAAACGGATATGCCAGCAATTTTTGACCGCTATTATTCCGATACTGAAAAATGTACTTGCGATAAATGCGGTGCAAAAATGGAAGCTCCAAATAATTTATAAATCACAAAAATGAAACGTAAACTGCGCATCAACGGACACTCACACTTGCTTCCATATCCGGAGGAAATCCCTCAATTTATGAAAGACAAAGAAATTTTTTGGGTTGATGACGAAAGAAAATATATGCTTCAAAAAGGTTGGAGTCGTCCAGTAACCCATTCTAGTTTTTTTCTTGATGAAAAACTAGAATGGATGGAAAAAAATAAAATTGACCATGCTGTTGTACTGAATCTCTCTCAATTGTATGGCAATGGATTACGCCTTGAGATGATGAAAAAAGCTTTACGTTTTCAAAATGATTTTAATGCTAAAATCCAACAAAAGCACGGCAATAAGTTTACTTGTGGTTTTGTTGTCCATCCAGGATTTATACAAGGAGCTCTATGGGAAATTGAACGTTGTGTTGAAGCATTAGAATTAAAAGTACTATGCCTACCTACACATTTTATGGATAGTATTGGCCAATGGCGAAGTGTTTTTGATAGAGAAAATGACGCTATTTTTGAATTGGCAAACCACTATAATCTAGCCATTGAAGTACACCCCTACGATGGCGATAAAATGATTAAACTTGAAAATACCTCATGGCGTTTTCATTTGATTTGGATGTTGGCTCAATGTGGAGATGCCTATCATTTTTATACCTTGAACGGCATGCAAGAACGTTTTCCGAATATTAGAACCTGTTTTGCACATGGAGGACAAATGGCACAAATGAATCTTGGAAGACGTATACAAGGATTTGATGGACGCCCCGATTTATTTGATGGAAAAACGCATCCTCGAAAAGCTGTTGGACACCCAAATATATATTTTGATACTTTGGTTCACGATACCGATTCTTTTAATTTGATGCTCAAAAGACAAGGAAGCAATCAAATTATTATGGGACTAGACGACCCCTACCCGCTTGGCGAAATGGAAAGTGAGGCACAATCATCCTACCCAGGAAAATTATTGGATCTAGCAAAAGAAAGAAACATCATTAATCAAGAACAATATGATGATATTTGGGAAGACAATGTGTTGCGATGGTTGTTTGGTAATGATCAGAAAAAAATTGAAGAGTTTACACAGAAAATTTTAGGATAATGCATTTCATTTCAGATGAGTTAGATGATTATGTTGTTCAACATTCAGCAGATGAACCAGAACTTTTACAGGCATTAACTCGTGAAACATACCAAAAAATATTACAACCCCGAATGCTTAGTGGTCACTATCAAGGTCGTGTTTTAAGTATGCTATCTAAACTTATTCGCCCAAAAACAATTCTAGAATTAGGGACATTTACAGGATATTCTGCACTTTGTTTGGCTGAAGGACTTCAAAATGATGGCGTGCTACATACGATTGATATCAATGAAGAATTAGTAGGTTTTCAAAGAAAGTATTTTGATCAGTCAAAGTATGGCGCTCAAATTCATCAACATTTGGGGCCTGCTTTGGAAATTATTCCAACATTGAACACAACATTCGACTTGGTATTTATGGACGCAGATAAACCCAATTATATTAATTATTTTCATCAAATAATAGATAAACTAAACCCCGGAGGTGTTATTCTTTCTGATAACGTATTGTGGAGTGGAAAAGTCATTGAGGCCATAGATAAAAATGACGCATCAACAAAAATTGTTTTGGAATACAATCGCCTTTTAAAAGAAGATCATCGGTTGGAAACAGTGCTGCTCCCCATACGTGATGGATTGACTGTAAGCGTAAAAAAATAAGTTATAATTTTCGACGAACTGAACCTGTTAGGTCCTCTATTTCTTCTTTAACTTTATTGATTTCTTCATTAATATCTTTAGTCAAATCGGAATCTATACCTTGCTTTTCTGCACTGCGTTGGATTTCAGTTTTAATATCATTTGAAGCATTTTTCAGGGTGCGCATGCCTTTACCCAACCCTTTTGCAATGTCGGGGATTTTATCGGTACCAAAAACCATAATCACAATAAAGAGAATGAAAACAATTTCGGTACTACTAATAAACAATGGCAAAGCATTCATCATGGTACAAAGATAGTAAGTATTCCTTTAATTTTCTGATAAATTGTTGGCTTTGAATTCCTTTAGTTTTTCTTGTAAAAACTGAAGAATTTGCACATCGCTCCTATTGGCGCAACGTTGCTGAAAATTGGGATCATCAGCGCAGAAATAATAAAATTGAGGCACAAGGTCTTCTGAAAGATTCTCTATTTTAAATAGTTCTGGACCAACAACTTCTTTAATGTGTGTGAGTATATTTCTTTCTTTTTCAATCTTGACCGCTTGTTTTAATTTTTTTGTACGGCCTGTAATTTTATTTAAAAATTTATTAAGATTAAACATCGCGTATGGAAAGCCTAGGTATACCATTTTTCCAGCATCTGCCTCATATAGCTTACTTTCAATTTGTGTTTTTCTTATACCTGTATATCCTGGAATACCCACATCATAAAAATCTAAAGGACGTTCGGCATCAGAATTAGTAATATCTGAATTTAAATCTCCTGTTAATATTTTTCCAACTGTAACCTCATCAAGCTCAGTCACACTGTCTTCTAAGCGCACTTTTATAAAACTATCTTTAACAATATTTGGAGTTATTACCACAATTTTTGGAGTATATTGTATTGATGAAAAATATAATGAATCGGATAATTTTGCTTGAATTATAAACCCCCCACTTTTGTCGGTAGTTGCGTAACGATACGATGTTTTATTGATGATATGAATACCTTCTACATTTCCATCTGCTTTTACAATTCCTGAAAATTCACGTGTTTGAGCTTGACTCAAAGTGAAGAAAAAAAGTAAAACAATAGAACTAAAATATTTGAAAGGTAATGTCAAAAGGATTCATTTAATTTTGTATAAATTTACAAAAGAAAAATCGCTGTTCCAATAAAATCATTTTAATGAAAAAACTAATCATTGCTAGTACTTCTACAATTCATGGAAGTGGTTATTTAGAATACCTTTTGGACACATTGACACTCTTTTTTCAATCTACTGAAACTATTCTTTTTATTCCCTATGCTCGCCCAAGTGGTTTGAGTCATGATGCTTACACTGAAATTGTTCAAAAAGCATTTAAAAAAATTGATAAAAATATTGTTGGAATTCATCAATTTGAAAACCCTAAAAAAGCACTTTTAGAAGCCAAAGGCATTTTTGTTGGAGGAGGGAATAGTTTTGTATTACTCAATGAATTGTACAAAAATGATGTTTTTGATCCCTTAAAATCAGTTATTCAATCTGGAACACCATACTTGGGAACAAGTGCTGGCAGTAATATTTGTGGCCTAACGATGGGGACTTCCAACGATATGCCAATTGTACACCCTCCTAGTTTTGATACACTTGGTATCATTCCATTCAATATCAATCCGCACTACCTGGACCCAAACCCAAACAGCAAGCACATGGGAGAAACAAGAGAGATTCGTATTAAAGAGTTTCATTTTTTCAATACACAATCGGTGGTTGGGCTTAGAGAAGGTAGCTTCTTGGAAGTCTCTGGCGAGCGCATCACCCTTAAAGGCCCTTTGAAAGCAAGAATTTTTGAACCAAAAAAAGAAGCCTACGAAGTAGAATCTGGAACAGATCTTAGTTTATTACGCTAAAAGTTATAGCGATTTTAAAAAATGATATCCCAATTTTTTATAGTTTTTTCTATCATAAAAATCATGTGATTTTTCATTTTCTATATACGTGTTGAGTTCAATAGTTTCATAGCCTTTTGATGCGGTATAATTTTCTATCCAAGTCAATAACTGACTTCCAATGCCTTGATTTCTTAAAGACATTTCTATAAAAACATGGTCAATTTCTACACTTCGTCCCGAATAATGTCGCGTACAAAACCACATTCCAGCAACTCCCACAAGGACTTCATCTTTAAAAACCCCTACACATTCATAATTTTGAGTTACCATTTCTTGAAATCGCTCTAAAAGAAGCGCATCAGATATAGATTCTTTTGCCATTTTCTTCACTAAAGGCACTACCAAATGAATATTTTTTGGGACAATAATTTTAAATTGCATATGGTCTCATTTATAAAAAATCAAAAATACAATTAAATTTTTTGTGACTTTTTTAAATAAATTGTGTCTAATCTGATGACGGAAAACACAATATTATGCTTAGAGGCGGAAGAAAAATTAGATTAATTATTGGAGCTGGACTGGTTTTGTTTGCAGTTCTAAAATATTGTTCAAGCGCAGAAATTAACCCATATACCAATGAAAAACAGCACATTGGATTGAGTGAAACCGAAGAAATTGCAATGGGATTGAATGCTGCACCACAAATGGCTCATCAGCATGGTGGGCTTCATCTAGACACGCAATATCAAGACGCTGTGGATTGTGTTGGAAAAAAATTAGTAAACAATAGTATTGCAAAAGATAGCAACTATAAATTTGATTTTCATTTATTGGCTGATGAACGTACTATAAATGCCTTTGCACTCCCAGGTGGCCAAATTTTTATTACCTACGCACTATTTTCAAAACTCGAAAATATTGATCAATTGGCAGGTATTCTTGGACATGAAATTGGACATGTATTGGGGCGACACTCTGCAGAACGTATTGCCAAAGATGGACTTACGCAAGGCATTTTAAGCGGTGTGGCCGTGGGTGTCGATCCTTCAGCTGCCCAGGGAGCGGCTGCAGTTGCACAACTTATTAATATGAAATATGGTCGAGACGATGAACTTCAGAGTGATTATCTTGGGGTACAGTTTATGATTCAAGCGGGTTATAACCCTGAAGCACTTATTGGAGTCATGAAAATTTTAAAAGATGCCGCTGGCCCCAACAGAGCACCAGAATTTCAGAGTACACACCCAGATCCCGAAAATCGGATTGAAAAAATAAGACAAGCCATAGAAAAATATCAATAATAACAGATTTAAGTTACATCAAACTATCTTGTTTTAAAATTCAAAAACTTCTTATCTTTGTGGCTTAACCAACACTAATGAATAAGAAAGTAATTTTAATGATTTTGGACGGTTGGGGAACTTCTCCAGACCCAAAAGTATCGGCTATTGATCACGCAAATACACCTTTTATTGATGGATTATACAACAACTTTGCTCATGCAAGTCTAAGAACAGATGGGCTTCATGTTGGGCTTCCCGAAGGACAAATGGGGAATAGCGAAGTTGGACATATGAATCTTGGTGCTGGACGAATTGTATATCAAGATTTAGCAAAAATTAATTTAGCTGTCACAAATAAAACTTTGGGGAATGAAGCGGTTTTGAAAGATGCTATTGCTTATGCAAAAGCACAAAATAAACCCATCCATTTATTGGGTTTATTAAGTGATGGCGGTGTACATTCTCACATCAATCACCTTTTTGGAATCATTGAAACTTTAGAAGAAAACAATATAGAAAAAGGATTTGTTCATGCTTTTACAGACGGTAGAGATGTAGATCCAAAATCAGGGTTTGGTTTTATAACCGAGTTAGAATCACGTCTAGAAGAATCATCTGTACAATTGGCTACAGTAACTGGGCGATACTATGCAATGGATAGAGACAAGCGTTGGGAACGCACACAACTTGCTTATGATGCGCTAGTAAATGGTAAAGGAGAATATTCAAAAAATGTAACCTCTAGCATTCAAAATAGTTATGATGAAGACATAACCGATGAGTTTATAAAACCTATTATTGTTACCAACAATAATGAACCTGTTGCGACCATCAAAGATGGTGATGTAGTGTTGTTTTTTAATTTTAGAACAGATCGTGGTCGTCAATTGACTGAGGCTTTAAGCCAAAAAGATTTTCATGAATATAATATGCATGCTTTAGATTTGAAGTATGTGACCATGACAAATTATGATGATAATTTCAAGAATATTGATGTTATTTTCAACAAAGAAAATCTAAACGAGACCTTAGGAGAAGTCCTTGAAGCCCATGGAAAAACACAACTTCGAATTGCAGAAACTGAAAAATATCCACATGTTACATTTTTCTTTTCAGGGGGTAGAGAAACGCCTTTTAAGGGTGAAGAACGCATTTTAAAAAATTCTCCAAAAGTGGCCACATATGACCTTAAACCCGAAATGAGTGCTTATGAACTACGTGATGCACTAATCCCTGTTTTGGAAGCAGAAAAAACTGATTTTGTTTGCTTAAATTTTGCCAATGGAGATATGGTTGGTCATACGGGTGTTATGGAAGCTGCCATTAAAGCTTGTGAGGCCGTGGATGAATGTGTGAAAGATGTGGTCAATACCGCTTTAAAACACCAATATACCACCCTACTTATTGCCGATCATGGAAACTGTGAAACCATGATCAATCCAGACGGATCACCACATACTGCACACACGACTAATCCTGTACCAATCATACTGATTGACAATAATTTAGATCAAATTCAAAATGGAATTTTAGGCGATATCGCACCTACAATTTTAAAATTAATTGGGATTGATAAACCAGCTGTAATGAGCCAAAAATCATTGGTTTAAAACTGTATAAATTTTAGAATCAAACTAAAGTTTTTAAGTATCTTTGTGCTTTTGTATGAAGATGCTAAATTTAAAGACTGCTGAAGAAATTGAATGCATTCGTGAGAGCGCACTCATTGTGTCAAAAACTCTTGGAATGCTTGCAAAAGAAGTTCGACCTGGAGTTACAACACTTCAACTCGATGCTTTAGCAGAAACTTTTATAAGAGACCACGGAGCCATTCCAGGATTTTTGGGGTTATATGATTTCCCTAATACACTTTGTATGAGTCCAAACGAGCAAGTCGTTCATGGTATTCCAAACGATACCCCCCTTAAAGAAGGTGATATCATTTCAATTGATTGTGGCGCACTAAAAAATGAATTTTATGGCGACCATGCCTACACATTTGCTGTAGGAGAAATCTCTGTTGAAACACAAAAATTGTTGGAGGTCACAAAAGCATCACTTTATGAAGGTATTAGAGCATTCAAAAAAAATAACCGTGTTGGAGATGTTGGTTATGCCATTCAAAATTATTGTGAATCTTTTGGTTATGGTGTTGTAAGAGAGCTTGTAGGACATGGTTTGGGACGTGTTATGCACGAAGAACCAGAAATGCCTAACTATGGAAAAAGAGGTCGTGGAAAAAAGTTTTTGGATGGAATGGTTGTTGCCATTGAACCTATGATTAACATGGGAACACATCGCATAAAACATCACAACGATGGATGGACTATTACAACAAAAGATAATTTACCAAGCGCACATTTTGAACATAATATTGCACTAGTCGATGGAAAACCCGAACTCCTTTCAACATTTGCCTACATTAATGAAGCACTTGGTATTGAAACTGATGAAGAATTAGAATTTAGATCATAGTTTTATTATAAAATTTATACGATGAAGCCTATCCAATATGTAGAAAATGAACTTATTGATTTGAGACAACAAATTAATCAGCATCCACTCTACAAAACTCTTGAAACTATTGATGACATCAAAACATTTATGGAAATTCATGTTTTTGCTGTTTGGGATTTTATGTCATTGCTTAAAGCACTTCAAAATCATTTGACCACAACTTGTATTCCATGGACTCCAAAAGGACATGGAGAGGCTGCGCGTTTTATCAATGAAATTGTGATGGGAGAAGAAAGCGATGTCAATGAACTTGGCGAGGCGAAGAGTCATTATGAAATGTATCTAGATGCCATGGATCAAATTCGGGCAGATACTTCGGGTATTAAAGCATTTTTATACAGCTTATCTCAAGGTAATGATATCAATACAGCTTTGGAAAAACAACAAATTGATACAGAAATTTGCAAGTTTATCAACTTTACTTTTGATGTGATTAAAACTCAAAAATCGCATTGTATTGCTTCTGCTTTCACCTTTGGAAGAGAGGATGTTATTCCAGATATGTTCTTAAAAATTATACAACAGTCCAAAACGAGTGAAAACGACAATCGCTACAGCAAACTATTGTATTATTTACAACGACATATAGAAATTGATGGTGACGAGCATGGCCCAATTTCATTGCAAATGGTTGAAACACTTTGTGGAAATGATACTGAAAAATGGAATGAAGTTCTTAAAACTGCAAAACAAGCATTAGAATACCGATTAATGCTTTGGAATCATATTTACAAAAGTATTTTGAAAGACAAAGAAGCTACACTCATTAGTTAGACTAAAACCCATTAAAGGATTTATATTCTAATTCTTTATTTTCATTTTCAAAAATGATATAAACTTTCAATTCAGGGTGATTGCTTAAAAAATTGGATAATTCTTCTAAATTCATAGTCTGTAGTGCTGTTGCATAGGCATCAGCAGTCATACAATTTTCGGCAATTACAGAAATGCTCAAAATATTTGATCGGCTCGGATAACCTGTTTTGGCATCAATAATGTGCGTGTAGCGCCGTCCATTTTCATCAATTTTATATTTTCTATATGTTCCTGATGTGGCCATTGCCTTATTGTTGAGTACAACACTATTGAGATAAGGAATATCACTCTCTATGTTTGGGTTTTGTATACCAATTTTCCAAGGGGCTCCTTTTGAAGAATTTATCCCTTTACAAACAATTTCTCCACCGATTTCAACCAAAAAATTTGAAACATTTTTAGACTCTAAAAAATACCCTATTTGATCTACACCATATCCTTTTGCAATGGCATTAAAATCGATTTTAGTAGCGCTTGGCTTTTTGATTTGAAATCCTTCCACAGAAACTTTATTGAGACCAACAGACTGCATTAGATTTTTTATTTTTATACTGTCAAGTTGTTCAATTTTTCCCTCAGGACCAAAATCCCATGCATTAACAACCGCCCCAATAGTGGGATCAAAACGACCACTAGTTTCATCAAAAACTCGCTTTGAAGTCTCAAAAACTGTTTTGAAGTGAGTGTCAATTTTAGTAATTCTATTGTTATTGACTTCAGAAATTATAGAGTTGGGAATATATGTAGACATTGAATAATTAATGTCTTTAAAAATCTGCTCGAATTCCTTCTGAAGATCTTCATTGCTGTCGTATATAATACTATATGTTGTTCCAAAAACACCACCAGAGTTACGCTGCTGTTTGACGCTGTTTGTACAAGAAAGCAACCCTAAAAAAAAAAATAAAACTATTTTTTTCATGTTGTTAAAATTAGTTCATATTGATTTCAATGACTTGAATACCATTGTATTCCATCAAGTAGTCTTGATTAAGATACACTGGTAAATCCTCGCCGTTTGGATTTCCTACAGCTACCCCGGCATAAAGCACTTTTGCATCTTTTTCGAAAGCATGTTTTTTAAATGTTTCCATCCAAACAACATCATAATTGTTAGGGTTTTCTGGTAATTTTACCACACGGACGATCACAAAAAAATATTGGTTGTTTTTATCAATACATACAAATTGTGGGTGTTTTTTTAATTGACTATTAATGGCTACAAATTCGAATCCTCTAGCCTCTAAATCCTTACCAACATGGTTCATTGCCAAGTTATGAAGTTCTTGTTCTGTGAGTGGCTTTGACATGCTACAAAAATACAAAAAACCCAACATTTCTGTTGGGCTTTTTTAGTGAATAGAAAGATAATTTATTTTATCCTCCAAAATCATCAAATCGGATGTGTTCGTCTGGAATTCCAAAGTCTTCACCCATTTTTTGAACTGCTTTATTCATTAGTGGAGGACCACAGAAATAGAGTTCAATGTCTTCTGGTGATTCGTGATGATTTAAATAATTGTCGATTACACAATTGTGAATAAATCCAACAAAACCATCTCCTGGTGCATCTATATTTTCTTTGACTTTCCAATTGTCTTCTTCTAATGGCTCAGAGAGTGCTAAGTAGAATTTGAAATTAGGAAATTCTTTTTCTAATTGATTAAAATGATCTAAATAGAATAATTCTCTTTTTGATCGGCCTCCGTACCAGTAGGTCACTTTTCGTCCTGTTTTTAAGGTTTTGAATAAGTGATACAAATGTGAACGCATTGGCGCCATTCCAGCACCTCCGCCAACATAAAGCATTTCTGATTCACTTTCGTTGATAAAGAACTCCCCATAAGGTCCAGAAATAGTAACTTTATCTCCAGGCTTTTGAGCAAATATATAAGATGAAGCTACACCAGGATTAACATCCATCCATCCATTTTTTGAGCGATCCCATGGTGGGGTTGCAATACGGACATTAAGCATGATTTCGCGTCCTTCTGCTGGGTAAGATGCCATTGAATAGGCTCGTTCTACCGTTTCAGTATTTTTCATTGTTAGAGGCCACAATCCAAATTTGTCCCACTCGGCTTGGAATTTTTTTGGGTCATCGTGCTCCTCTGGATGCGCTGTGATATCAATATCTTTATAATTAATTTCACACGCTGGGATTTCGATTTGAATATATCCCCCAGCTTTGTAGCCCATATCCTCTGGAATTTCAACAACAAATTCCTTGATAAAAGAGGCTACATTATAGTTTCTAACAACAGTAGCTTCCCATTTTTTTATCCCAAAAACTTCTTCTGGAATGGTAATTTCCATGTCTTGTTTTACTTTTACTTGACAAGATAATCGGGCACCGCTTTGCAATTCTTTTCTAGAAAAATGAGGGGTTTCTGTTGGTAGGGCTTCTCCGCCACCTGAGAGTACATGACATTCACATTGAATACAGGTTCCTCCACCTCCACAAGCAGATGGCAAAAATATTTTCTGATTCCCAAGTGTAGATAACAGTGTTCCTCCAGATGATACTTCAATTTCTCTTTCGCCATTGATCAAGATTTTTACAGGCCCTGAAGGAGATAATTTTTGTTTAACAAAAAGAAGTACACTCACAAGTATTAGTGAAATTACTAAGAATGCTACGACAGTAGCTATGACAGTTCCGGTTGTTCCAGCAGCTAAAATAATCATGTTAGTTATCTGATTTAGTAATGGTTACAATTTCTTTTTCTTCTTCAATTACAGGTTCTATGTTTTCTATTTTGACAGTTTCATTAACTTGAGCCGCTTGTTTTGGAGCTTCATCTCCTCCTGTTAGCATGCCTCCAAAACTAAGGAAACCTATTCCCATTAGACCTGTAACTATAAATGTAATTCCAAGTCCTCTTAGTGGCCCAGGAACATTTGAGTATCTGATTTTTTCGCGAATTGAAGCAATGGCTAAAATGGCCAAAAACCATCCTATACCAGATGAAATTCCATAATTAACAGCTAGTCCAAAGGTTTCTATTTCTCGAGATTGCATAAACAATGAACCTCCTAATATGGCACAGTTTACTGCAATTAATGGCAGGAATATTCCCAGAGAATTGTACAACGATGGTGAAAATTTTTCAACTATAATTTCAACCAATTGTACCATTGTTGCAATTGTTGCAATAAACATGATGAAAGAAAGAAAACCTAAATCGTATTCTGCAAACTCTTCACCTAACCATGACAACGCTCCTGGCTGTAGTAAATATTGATCTAACAACCAGTTTAAAGGTACTGTAATTGCTAATACAAAAATGACTGCAGCACCCAAGCCAACTGCAGTGGATACTTTTTTTGATACAGCTAAATATGAGCACATGCCCAAAAAAACTGCAAACACCATATTATCAATAAAAATGGATTTAAAAAATAATTCGATGTGTTCTATCATTGTTTTTTATTTTATTTTTTTAATAGATTTAATCTTCAATTAAGGCTTTATTTCTACTACGTTGTACCCAAATGATGAGACCAACAATTATAAGTGCCATTGGAGGCATAAGCATAAATCCATTGTTTTCATAACCAATAGAATACAGACCAGTTTTTTCAATTGGATCTCCAAGAACAGGAATCCCAAATAACGTTCCAGAGCCTAATAGTTCTCTAAAAAATCCAACCACCAATAGAATTACAGCATAACCTAAAGCATTACCAACACCATCTAAAAATGCTCTCCATGGACCATTTCCTAGTGCAAAAGCTTCAAAGCGTCCCATAATAATACAGTTGGTTATAATTAATCCTACAAAAACAGATAATGTTTTGCTTAATTCGTAGGCAAAGGCTTTCAAAACTTGATCAACAATAATTACCAATGAAGCAACGACAATGAGTTGAACTATAATTCTAATTTTTGAAGGAATAATATTTCGTATCAATGAAATTACTACATTTCCTATACCTAATACAAAAAGTACTGCAATTCCCATCACTAAGGAGGCTTTTAGCTCTGCTGTAATTGCTAATGCAGAACAGATTCCTAAAACTTGTATTGTGATTGGGTTGTTATCTGCTAAAGGGTCTGTTATTAACTTAGCGTCTTTTTTTGATAGTAGTCCCATAATTAGTTGGTTTGATTTTTTAAGTTCTTGAAAAATGGTAAATACAATTTTAAATCTGACTTAATCATTGCAGAAACACCGTCACCTGTAATGGTTGCTCCTGCAAGTGCATCAACTTCATAATCGTCTTTGATTAAATTTTTAGGATCATTATTGCCTTTAGCTACAGTTATGCCTTTGAATTCTCCAGATTCAGTAAGCAGTTTTTCACCATAAAAGTCGTCCATAAAATAACGTTGCTTGATATTGGCGCCAAGTCCTGGTGTTTCTCCTTTGTGATCAAAATAAGCCCCTTGAATTACCATATCCTTATCCAGTGCGATATACCCCCATATGGCATCCCACAGCCCTTTTCCACGAATAGGTGCTATATAAAATGTTTGTCCATCTTTCTCTCCAACAAAAAGTGGTAAATCTCTTGTTTGACCATTTTTTGCTTTGGCTTGTTCTTTTTTAACATCAATAAGGTATGCTTCATTGTTTTCAACAGCATTACCATTGGCATCCAAAACCAACTGCTTTGAAATATATTTAGAAAATTCTGATGCCACTTTGTCTGTGCCTATGAAAACAATATCATTAGCACCATTATCATTAACCCCCATAGCATACAGTATATTTTGTTGTTTTTCCATACGCTCATTTTCTTTAATACTTGGCTTTAAAGAAGATGCTGTAAAAGCTAAAAGTGATCCTACAATAACGACCATTCCTATGGCAAAGAATATAGTATATTTATTTGATTCTGTATTGGTACTCATAATATTATGCCGTTTTTACTTTTAAACGTTTCATTCTTTTCTTTACGTTGCCTTGAACTACGTAGTGATCAATTGTTGGTGCAAAAACATTCATTAGCAAAATTGCTAAGAATACACCCTCTGGATATGCTGGGTTAAACACTCGAATCATTATCGAAATAAACCCAATGAGGAATCCATAAATCCACTTCCCTTTATTGGTTTGTGCTGCTGTTACAGGGTCTGTTGCCATATAAACTGCTCCAAATAGGATGCTTCCAATTATAAGGTGTTGCCAAAATGGAACACTCATCAATCCATAAAATTTACTTGAAGAAGTTATAATACCTGCATCCACAACCCCATTAAAGATAAGTCCCATTGCTAGTGCTCCTAAAATAGTACTTAACATAATTCGCCAACTTCCAACTTTTGTAAAAATGAGGAATAGGGCTCCAAAAATGATGAGCACTTTTGAGGTCTCTCCAATTGATCCTGGAATTAGTCCATAGAACATATCGGTAAGACTGTAAACAACATCTTGACTTTGAGCATAGCTTCCCAAGATAGTTTCCCCAGAAATTGCATCTGCAGTTCCGGCACGTTCTACCGCACCGTGTACCCAAACTTTATCACCACTCATCCATGTTGGATAAGCAAAAAATAGAAAAGCTCGAACAGTAAGAGCAGGATTTAAGATATTCATTCCTGTTCCTCCAAAAACTTCTTTACCAATAATTACTCCAAAAGCAACAGCTACTGCTAACATCCATAAAGGTAAGTCTACTGGTACAATGAGTGGTACAAGCATCCCTGTTACTAAATACCCTTCTTCAACTTCGTGGCCTTTGATTACAGCGAATATAAATTCAATAAGTAAGCCTACACCATATGAAACTATAACGAGTGGCAACACTTTCCATATTCCAATAACCAAATTATCCCAGGTCCAAAATGTTGATCCCAAAAATCCTTCAGCAGCTTCTATAGTACCTAGCGCAAGGTGGTGTTGGTAACCTGCATTGAACATTCCAAAAATTAAACAAGGTACCATCGCCATTATCACTGTGTTCATGGTACGCTTCAAATCATCGGCAGCTTTGATGTGTGTACCGTTGTGAGTGGTTTCATTTGGTAGATATAAAAAGGTATGTATGGCATTAAAAGCAGGTGCCATTTTTGTACCTTTATATTTCTCTTTAAGATTGTGTAAATTTGATTTTAAACCCATGTGCTGTCTATTTTTCACTTTAGTTTGAAAATGAATAATTATCCTATTTCTTTTATCATTAAATCTAATCCTTCTCTTATTATTTTTTGATGGGGTTGTTTTGAAACACAAACAAATTCTGTTAATGCAAAATCTTCTGGTGCAACCTCATACATTCCTAACGCTTCCATTTCATCAAGATCTTTATACATACATGCTTTAAGAATTTGCATTGGATAAATGTCTAAAGGAAATACTTCTTCATAAGACCCTGTAATCACAAAAGCCCTGTGTTCTCCATTAGTATTTGTGTTCAAATCGAATTTTTTATTTGGTGTTAACCATGAAAAAGTCAATGCTCTTGACGTAGAAACTTTGTTAAAAACCGGCTTATTCCAACCAAAAAATTCGTAATCATCACCTTCTGGGATTACCGAAATTACATCGCTGTAATAATCCAAATGTCCGTCAGGTTTTACTTCTTTTCCAGTTAAAACATTCCCAGAAATTATACGAGCATGAGCATCTTTTTGTAGACCTCGATCATAAATCATTGTTGCTACTTCACTTCCAATTCTTGTTGTCAAATAGCGTGGTTGCTCAATTTGGGAACCAACCAAAGCAACAGTTCGCTCTGCATTAAACTTCCCTGTTAAAAGCAACTCTCCAATAATTACTAAATCTTGAGGCGATACTGTCCACACTGTTTCACCTTTATTTATAGGGTCAATTTTATTGATTAAAGTTCCTACATTACCAGAGGGATGTGGGCCAGAAACTCTATGTGTGATAATGTCCTCTAAATTTGTAAATGGTGAATGTGCATCTTTTGAAACTCCAACATGTATTGCTCCAATCGTTAGCTTGGACAAAGCAGATACTGCGGCTTGCAATTCAGATTCTTTTCCTTTGAGTGTAAAATTATAG
>Ga0181561_10001165_pt1 | contig 23159 bp, 18 predicted proteins | sample 011ome_19_FD_133760 | JGI IMG/M metagenome (GOLD analysis project Ga0181561, IMG submission 133760) | Coastal salt marsh microbial communities from the Groves Creek Marsh, Skidaway Island, Georgia - 011510BT metaG (megahit assembly) | ecosystem: Environmental > Aquatic > Marine > Intertidal... | reverse complement strand
CACAAGGAATGTACTCACCAGGAACTGGCAAGTAAGCGAGAACGTTTTCTCCTACGTATTCCGAGCTCTTATAGACATCTATTACCATACCTCTGAATTGTCCGGCAAATCCGTATGCTTCAGCGTCTATGGCATCAGTGCGCTCTCCGTAAAGGGCCTGATAAGCCTCATCAATTTGCGCTTCACTTACACTTGCTAATGAAGATGCACCTGAAATCGAGAGGATCGCAGCAGTGAATGCATCGAATCCTTTTCTTACACGTGCTTTCGCCTCTTCATTGTAGGTTTCAGCAATAAGCTTATCCATAAACACATGCACGTTCACTTCAGAAGCAGACGGGGTATCGGTTTTAGGAAGCAATACATCGACTGCTTTTGTTAAGAATGAACCTTCCTCTGCAGTAAAATAGGCAGGGGTCCAGCTTGCAGTATCGACTGAACCACAGCTTTCTAGTATTGAAAGTACTGTGGGGGTGGCTACGGCAAATCCGAAGGCCTTTCCGATATTCTTAAGGGCTATTCTTCTTTCCATTATATATTTCCGTTTTTAAGTTCAGAAACCGCATGGTTAGCGGCGCGTGCAGTAAATGCCATATACGTTAGCGATGGATTTACACAGGCAGCAGATGCCATGAATGATCCGTCTGTTACATATACGTTTTTACAAGCGTGAACTTGGTTATGACCATTGAGTACAGAAGTCTTAGGATCGCGACCCATACGTGCCGTACCCATCTCGTGGATTCCTAGACCTAAGGCATAAGGACGATCGTAAGGAGTAATATTCTTGGCTCCGGCAACCTCAAGCATTTTAACGGCCTGATCTTGCATGTCTTTACGCATCGCGTATTCATTCTCTCCAATTTCAGCATTGAATCGCGCGGTTGGAAGTCCCCACTGATCTAAGTTGTCGTAATCAAGAACAAAACGATTGTCTTCGTTAGGAAGAACTTCACCAAAAGCTAAGAAGTTCGCTGTCCATTTACCTGGATCGAGAATGGCATCTTTCAATTGAGAACCATACTTCGCCTCAGCTACCAATTCAGAGATGTCACCGCGACCTCCACCACCTTGGTAGCCGTATCCGCGCTTAAACTCTTTCATATTTGTGTTTCCACCAATATTTCTGAAACGTGGAACGTACCATCCGTTTGGACGTCTTCCTTTATAATATTTGTCTTCATATCCTTCAAAAGTTCCAGCCGCTCCTACTAAGAAGTGGTGGTCCATGATGTTTCTACCGAGCTGGCCTGAATCGTTCCCTAATCCGTTCGGGAAACGGTCAGAACGCGAATTCATCAAGATTGAAGTAGATCCGATCGCAGAGGCACATAAGAAAATCACCTTTGCCTTGAACACGAATTCTTCTTTTGTTTCAGCATCAATAACCTTGACGCCAGTTGCTTTCTGAGTATCTGCATCGTAAATCACCTCGCTCACAATAGAATCCGCACGAAGGGTAAGGTTCCCTGTGCGCTCGGCTACTGGAAGCGTAGAAGAAAGGCTGCTGAAGTAGGCGCCAAAAGGACATCCTCTCACACAGCGGTTACGGTATTGACAACGGATACGTCCGTCTCCATCAAATTTCTTATCACTAGTGATATGAGCCACACGACCTGAAGTCACCACTCGATCTTCGAAGGCGGCTTCAACCCGCTCGCGAACGTCTTGCTCTACACAGTTTAACGGCATTGCAGGCTCAAACTCACTATCAGGAAGTTGTGGCAGATTAAGAGCCTCACCCGAAACACTGATAAACTTCTCTACCTTAGAATACCAAGGCGCGATGTCTTTGTAACGAACTGGCCAATCTACCCCGATACCTTCACGACCATTGGCCTCGAAATCGATATCACTGTGGCGGTATACTTGGCGTCCCCACATAATTGAACGTCCACCCACGTGGTATCCACGCATCCAGTCAAAACGCTTGTCTTCACTGTAAGGGTGTTTAACATCATCAACAAACCAATGCGAGCTCGCATACCCAGTAGTATAACCTGTGCGCGCTTGCTTTTGTTGACGCTCTTGACTCTCTAGGGTGGGTCGTCCCCCATTCGGCATATCCCATTTGTCTAGATTAGCCGTTGGATAGTCTTCGCGGTGCTTCTTCATCGGTCCGCGCTCAAGCACAAGGGTCTTCAAACCATTCTCGCACAACTCTTTAGCAGCCCAGCCTCCGCTAATACCAGAGCCCACTACTATCGCGTCGTACGATTCTTGCTCTTCATTGAAATAAAATTTGCTCATTGTTTTTCAATAGTTTAGTTGCCCCAATTTATAGAAAGCAGCCTAATTTTTCTACATTTAGTTCGCTTTACTTTAAAATTTAACGATTTAACCGCAAAATTTTTAGCATTTTACATTCTTGTAAGAAAATCTAACCTTATGAAAACTACAACTCGAATTCAACTCTCGTTTATGATGTTCCTCGAATTCTTTATTTGGGGAGGATGGTTTGTCACCATGGGTATCTTTTTACCTAGTACACTAAACGCGAGTGGTGCCGAAAGTGCATTAGCCTACTCTACACAATCATGGGGAGCTATTATCGCACCCTTTATCATCGGTCTTATCGCAGACCGTTACTTCAACGCCGAGCGCATTTTGGGGGTGTTGCACCTCTTAGGAGCTGTACTCATGTATCAAATGGCCACCGCTGAAAACTTTGCAGTCTTCTATCCTTATGTATTAGGATACATGATCGCGTATATGCCTACGCTAGCTCTAGTAAATTCGGTTTCTTTTAATCAAATGACCAACCCCGCGACTGAATTCTCACCGATTCGTGTATTCGGAACGATCGGATGGATCATCGCAGGTTTATCAATCAGCTATATTTTCAAGTGGGATTCTCCGGATGCCGTTGCAAATGGAGCACTTCGTAACACCTTTTTAATGACAGGAGTGGCTTCGCTTATCCTAGGGATATTTAGCTTTACCCTTCCTAAGACACCACCAAAAGGCAAGCAAGAAGGGATTACCGTTAGTGGGATTCTAGGTCTTGATGCTCTCAAACTTTTAAAGGATCGTAACTTCTTAGTGTTCTTTGTTTCTTCGGTTCTGATCTGCATTCCTTTGGCCTTCTATTACCAGCATGCGGCTCAGTTTTTAGGCGAGATAACGGTAGAGAATCCTGCCGGAAAAATGACCATTGGTCAGATCTCGGAGGTACTCTTCATGTTGTTACTTCCGGTCTTTTTCACGCGATTTGGATTTAAGAAAACCATTTTAGTTGGAATGCTCGCGTGGACGATTCGCTATTTCTTATTCTCCATTGGAGACGCAGGTTCTGGTGTTTACCTACTCTTGATCGGTATTGCCCTTCACGGAATCTGTTACGACTTCTTCTTTGTTTCAGGTCAGATTTATACCGATTCAAAGGCAGGAGACAGTGTTAAGAGCGCTGCTCAAGGACTCATTACCTTGGCAACTTACGGGGTAGGTATGCTCATTGGTTTTGCGATCGCCGGACAGATTACTGACTCTTACGCCCTTGCAGATGGAGGACACGATTGGAAACAAATCTGGACCTTCCCAGCCTTATTTGCCATTGGGGTTTTTGCTCTTTTTGCAATATTTTTCAAGAAAGAAAAAGTAGCCTATAAATCATAAAACACTATGCCGAAAAAAATCAGACTAGGAATACTAGGAGGAGGGGGTGATTCACTTATTGGAATTGTCCATAGAATCGCCTCATTTATGAATGACAACTACAGTATTGTCGGAGGGGTATTTAATCCAGATCCAGCGATCAGTGTTGAATTTGCCAAGGAGATTGATATTCCTACCAACCGTATCTACGCTACCGTAGAAGAATTGGTTGAAAAAGAAAACGCCCTTCCTGAAAACGAGCGTATGCAGGTCATTAGCGTTTTGACGCCAAACTTCTTGCACTTCCCGATGGCCAAAGCCCTTTTAGAAGGTGAATTCAATGTCATCTGTGAGAAACCGATGACTACCACCTACGAAGAGGCCAAAATCTTAGCCGAACTTCAGAAAAAAAGTGGCGCCGTCTTCGCCTTGACACATACGTATACGGGTTACCCTATGGTTCGTCAAATGCGTGAGATGATTCGCTCAGGGGCTATTGGCGCCGTGCACAAGGTAGACGCACAATACTATCAAGGATGGATCAATCCGCTCATTCACGATGAAAAAAGCCGAAAGGCAACCTGGCGCTTAGACCCCGAGAAATCAGGAATAAGCTGCTGTATCGGTGATATCGGTGTGCACGCATTCAACCTACTGGAGTACACCTGCGGTTTAGAGGTTAAGGAGCTTTTAAGCGACTTCAACTACCTCTACGACGATAATGTGATGGATGTTGACGGTACCGTACTCGTTCGCATGGACAAACACGTCAAAGGTGTAATCCGAGCTAGCCAAATCGCTACTGCTGAAGAAAACAACATCAGCATTGCGGTGTACGGAAGAAAGGGTGGACTCAAATGGGAGCAAGAAAATCCAAACTACCTCTATCTGATCGAAGAAGGTAAGCCCCTTCAGGTTCTTAAGCCCGGCCACGACTATAACAGTGATATGGCCAAGGACGCGACCAAACTCCCTCCAGGACATCCAGAAGGAATTTTTGACGCTATGGCCAATATCTACCTTGGTGTTGCAAAAGCGATCCGAGGAGAAAAAATTCATGAAGGCGAATACCCCACCGTAAGGGATGGAGTACGTGGAATGAACTTTATTGAAGCCACCGTTGATTCGAATAAAAGAGGTAATGTTTGGGTAACCCTAAATAACGATTACGACGCATGAAGACGATAAAAGGACCTGCTGTATTTCTCGCCCAATTTGTAGACGCTAAAGCCCCGTTTAACACCCTTGAAGGAATGTGTAAATGGGCCGCTGACTTGGGCTACAAAGGAATTCAGATTCCAACGTGGGAACACTTTCTAATTGACCTAGATAAGGCCGCTGAAAGCCAAACCTATTGCGACGAACTCAAAGGAACGATCAACAGTTACGGGTTAGAAATCACCGAATTATCTACCCACCTTCAAGGTCAATTGGTAGCGGTGCATCCGGCCTATGATATCATGTTTGACAACTTCGCACCTGATGCGGTGAAGAACAATCCAAAAGCACGTACTGAGTGGGCTATCGATACCGTGAAAAAAGCAGCCACAGCCAGTAGAAGGCTTGGACTTAAGGCCCATGCTACTTTTTCTGGGGCACTGCTTTGGCATACTGCCCACCCCTGGCCACAACGCCCAAAAGGATTGGTTGAAATGGGATTTGAAGAGCTCGCGAATCGCTGGCTGCCTATTTTGAATCACTTTGACGAAGAAGGTGTAGATGTGTGCTACGAGGTACACCCTGGAGAGGATATCCACGACGGAGACACTTTTGAACGCTTTCTTGAAGCAACGGGTAACCACAAGCGCGTCAATATTCTGTATGATCCAAGCCACTTTGTGCTTCAGCAACTCGATTATATAGAATACATCGATCACTATCACGAATTCATTAAAGCTTTTCACGTAAAAGATTCAGAATTCAATCCGACCGGAAAGAAAGGTACTTTCGGCGGATACAACGATTGGGGCGATCGCGCAGGTCGTTACCGCTCTCCTGGTGACGGACAGGTAGACTTCTCAACCATCTTCTCAAAACTCACCCAGTACGGCTGTGACGTTTGGGCGGTGATGGAGTGGGAATGCTGCATAAAAAGTCCAGAACAAGGGGCCCGAGAAGGTGCTGAATTTATTGCCTCTCACATTATCGAAGCCACTGAGAAAACGTTTGACGATTTCGCAGGTGGTGCTATAGACAAACAACAACTCAAGAACATTTTAGGATTATGAAATTCAATTACGGATTAACCCTGCTCGGTTCAGCCTTACTTTTCGTAGGCTGTGCACAAAATGGCACATCGAATCAAGCACAAACTGCTACCGAACCCGAATGGGAGGTGCTTTTCGATGGAACTTCGCTTGATAAATGGCAAAGCTATAATGGCGGAGAGGTAACAGATTCTTGGAAGATTGAGGACGGTGCTATGGTCTTTTATCCGCCAGAAAAAAGTGGAGGATGGCGTAAAAGTCAAAACATTGTGACCAAAGAATACTTTCACAGTTTCGAGCTTGAACTCGAATGGAAGGTAGCTGAAGGAGCAAACAGCGGCGTATTTTACGGAGTCGTAGAAGACGAGCGCCTGGGCGAACCGTATCTCACAGGTCCTGAGATTCAAGTATTAGACAACGAGCGTCATCCTGATGCAAAAAACGGCGAAACCCATCAGGCCGGAGCCCTTTATGACATGGTTGCACCAAGTGCAGACGTATCAAAACCTGCCGGAGAATGGAACAGCTTTTCGATTCTTATTGATCATTTCAGCAATATGGGTCATGTGGTAATGAACGGTGAGAAAGTGGTTGAATTCCCAGTACACGGAACCGCTTGGGACGAGATGGTCGCTCAATCAAAATTCGCAAACTGGGATGCTTTTGGCGTCTACCGCACCGGTAAAATTGGACTGCAAGATCACGGGGACCAAGTTTCGTTTAGAAATATCCGCGTGCGTCGCATCGCAAAACCTGTTTTGACTGAAGAACCAACGGATCCCAAAGACACCGAGGTGTACGAGCCTTTCGTAGAAAAGGTAACGCCAGGGGCTGGTCATGGAGCGCCTAGTGACGCCATTGTGTTATTCGACGGTACAAGCCTCGACCAATGGGAAAGTGTTGATGGCGGCGGGGCTTCATGGACACTTAATGGAGACGGCAGCATGACGGTTGCCGACAAGACAGGTGACATCCGTACCAAAGAATCTTTCGGGGACATGCAACTGCACATTGAGTGGCGTTCACCCGCTGAGATCAAAGGAAAAAATCAATCCCGAGCGAATAGCGGAATTTTTCTGCAAGAACTGTATGAAATTCAGGTACTTGATAATAACGACAACCCCACCTATGTAAACGGACAGGTCGGCTCAATTTATAAGCAGCATATCCCATTAGTAATGGCCTCTGCTCCAACAGGTGAGTGGAATAGTTTTGACGCTATTTACCATGCCCCTGTTTTCAACGAAGCAGGTGAAAAGGTGCAATCAGGAACCTTAACACTAATGCACAATGGTATTTTAATTCACGATCACATCGAGATTAGAGGAACCACGCCGTACATCGGATGGCCTAAAAATGAAGCGCATGGTGAGGCACCGTTACGACTTCAAGATCACAGAGACAACTCTGGGGTGAGCTACCGCAATATCTGGGTGCGCAGACTCTAATTCGAGAGCAAACGTTTTGCTACCTTTGCCGTCATGGTACACTCAATGACCGGATACGGCAGAGCCGAAAAGACTTTTGATCAGGAGACCCTAAGTGTTGAGATCAAATCACTCAACAGCAAGAATCTCGACCTCTCCGTGCGCCTGCCTCAGGCCCTACGGATTTACGAACTCAACTTAAGAAAACACCTCTCCTCTACCGTGATTCGCGGTAAGGTAGAGGTGTTTGTGCAATACACCAGTCAGAAACTCGCGCCTCAAGCCCAATTGAATCCAGCCATAATTGAGGAGTATCTCAACCAGATCAATGCGATAGCACCAGGCGATCGTCTAGATCAGTTAGCGATGGCACTGAGACTACCTGATGCCGTATCTCAAGAAAAAGAAACTGCCATGGATGCCGTATGGGAACAACGCCTTCTTGAGGTCAGCTCAGAAGCCTTACATGGATTAGAAGCCTTTAGGGTTCAAGAAGGGGCTGAACTTCAAGTCGATTTGCTTAGCAACCTCCAAACCATTGAAGAAGGCCTAGAGCGCATCAGTGAATTGGATCCAGAACGCGGTAAGCTTCAACAAGAAAAGCTCAAAGAAGCCTTAAGCGCGTTAGAACAAAAGGTAGACGAAAACCGTTTTGAACAAGAATTGATCTATTATCTCGAAAAATTCGACATCAACGAAGAGCGTGTACGACTCAAAAACCATATCGCTTATTTCAGAACCACAATTCAAGAGAAGGCCTCTGGAAAAAAACTGGGATTCATTGCGCAAGAACTGGGCCGCGAGATCAACACCATCGGTTCAAAAGCAAATCACGCAAACATTCAACACGAGGTCGTTCAAATGAAGGACGCGCTCGAAAAAATCAAAGAACAAGCCTTAAATGTACTCTGATACGCGAAAGCTGATTGTCTTTTCTGCCCCTTCAGGAAGTGGTAAAACCACCATCGTACGTCACTTACTGAATGACACTGACCTGCCCTTGGCTTTCTCTATCTCGGCCACAACACGTAAACCGCGTCCGGGAGAGGTTGACGGAAAGGACTATTATTTTTTATCCGTAGAAGCTTTTAAAGAACGTATTGCCAAAGATGCCTTTGTAGAATGGGAAGAGGTGTACGAAGGGGTCTTTTACGGTACGCTTAAAACAGAAATTAAACGTATCTGGAATGCCCAAAAGGCCGTTGTTTTCGACATCGATGTAGAGGGAGGCATTTCGATAAAACAGTTTTTCAAAGAGAAAGCCCTTACGGTTTTTGTGCAGCCTCCGAGCATAGAAGACCTGAGAAATCGTCTAGAATCTCGCAATACCGAAAGTCACGAACAACTCGAAGTTCGCGTCAATAAAGCGAGTCAAGAGCTTCAAAAATCAACTGAATTTGACACCATTCTCATCAATGACCAGCTAGAAAAGGCGCTCCATGAGGCCGAGCAGATCGTAGAACAGTTTTTATCCTCATGAGCGCGCACAAGAAGAAAGTAGGTCTATTTTTTGGAACATTTAATCCCATGCATCGGGCGCATCTGTTCTTGGCAAATCATATTGCAGAGAATCTAGACCTCGACCAAGTCTGGTTCGTCATTACGCCAAAGAGTCCTTTCAAACAAAAAGACAGCCTCGCGAGCAATCAAGACCGCTATCAAATGGTCTATGACGCGATTGCCAGTTACCCCAAGTTTAAGGCAATTGATATAGAATTTTCACTTCCTACACCAAGCTATACCGCCGACACCTTGGCCCATTTAGAAGAAAAGTTCGAGTACGCCATCGATTTTAGCCTCATCATGGGTGAAGACAATATTGTACATTTTCACAAGTGGAAAAACTTTGAGACGCTACTAGAGCGCTATAGAATCTTAGTCTATCCAAGGGTGAAGGTTCCTGACGTTTCGGCCATCGAATCGGTGAATGAACACCCAAACGTTCAACGAATCGCTGCACCTATTATCGAATTGTCAGCCTCGTACGTTAGAGAACAAATCCGTCTAGGCCATGAGGTTCGCCCCTTGCTTCCTGATGAAGTTTGGGACTATATTGACGCCAAGGGGCTCTATCAATAAATCAACAAACCGCGCATGAATTGGGAACAACTTTTATCACTGCAAAGACATCTTGACACCCAACCCCGCTTGCGGAAAGCGCAAGACGAAGTGCGACTTGGTTTCGAGGTTGATTACGACCGCATTATTTTTTCAAATAGTTTTCGCAGTTTACAAGACAAAACGCAGGTGGTCCCTCTACCTGTGCAATCTGCATCTCACCGAAACTTTGTTCACACGCGTCTTACCCACAGCCTTGAAGTCTCTGTGGTCGGAAGAAGTTTGGGGCGATTGGCCGGATCAATATTACTAGACCGTCATCCAGATCTCAAAGCTTTAGGATATCGTTTTAATGACTTTGGAGCCATTGTCGCAGCTGCTGCGCTTGCCCATGACATCGGAAACCCTCCTTTTGGACATAGCGGAGAAAAAGCCATAGGAAATTACTTTGAATCGGGAGGTGGAAAGAGATTCGCTTCACAGCTCGACGCACAAGAGTACGCAGACCTCTGCAGATTTGAAGGAAATGCGAACGGTTTTAAATTGTTGACTGAAGACCGTGAAGGAATTCCTGGAGGTTTGCGATTGAGTTATGCCACCTTGGGTGCTTTTACGAAATATCCCAAGTCCTCCCTGCCTCACAAACCGAGCGCGCATATTGCAGACAAGAAGTACGGCTATTTTAAAGCCAATCAAGGTAGCTTTGAAACCATAGCGACTGCTCTTGGGCTCAAGCGACGATCAGACTATGGGTTTGATAGGCACCCGCTCGTATATCTCGTAGAGGCCGCAGACGATATCTGTTATACCCTCATAGACTTTGAGGATGCGATCAACTTAAAGCTGATCTCTGAAGACTATGCCTTAGAAAACCTTATCAATCTGGTAAAAGATCAAATCGACACTGCAAAATATCGAGGACTTCAGACCACGGCAGACCGATTGGGCTACCTGAGAGCGCTGGCCATTAATGCACTAGTTCAAGATACGGTACAGCTTTTTGAATCTTATGAGAGTGAAATTCTAGCGGGGACCTTCTCGGCCAGTCTTCTAGACAAGAGCCAATACAGCGCACAGGTGAAAGACATCATTGATTTAAGCGTAAAATACTTGTACCAATCTGACGAGGTCATTGAAAAGGAGATTGCCGGATACCGCATCATCGAAACCTTACTTGATGTGTTTTGCACCGCCCTAATTAATGAAAGTAGCGTTCAAACCACAGCCTTTGATCGTCTTATTTTAAAGCGTTTTGAGTTTCCTAAGCCCATGGCTGAAAAAGAAAGTGTTTACCACCGTCTATTAGAAGCTTCTAGTTTCGTCGCAAGCCTTTCTGACAGTCAAGCCATTCAATTACACCAAACGCTCAAGGGTCTGCTGTAAAAAGCTTTCGATTCCATTTGCATCGATACCCAACTCTTTTCTTAAAACACTCACCGATCCGTGAGTAACAAAGGTATCGTGAACTCCCAAACAATGAATGGGCAACTTAAAGCCCAACTCTTGCGCTAACACCATCACTGAAGCCCCAAACGAAGCAGTTACTGCGGCGTCTTCGAGTGTAACTACGGCTGGGTACCGCTCAAAAATCGTTTTAAAACCGTCTGCATCGAGCGGTTTGATTGCTAGACTGTGGTAGTGATCAACGCCCTGTGGCAACGTTTCTATGGCAAAAATCTCCTCGGCGATGGCTCCACTTGATACCAAGGCAATTTTAGGCGATTGCGTCGAACCCGTTCTCAACGAACGAAGCCTGTAAAGATCTATATCTTGAGGATAGGGGTACTCTTTCAATCCAGAAGATCCGCGAGGATATCTCACCGCTACCGGACCTTTCAAAGCTCTTCGCTTGAAACGATCTGCCAAGGCAGACAGTACATCGGTAAGCTCTTGGGCATCTATGGGGGCGAACACTTCCATTTCTGGAATCGCCTTTAACATGGCACTGTCAAACAATCCGTGATGGGTAGGGCCATCGGCACCAACAAGGCCGGCACGATCTATCGCAAATAAAACTGGTAACTTTTGGAGCGCCACATCGTGAATAATCTGGTCGTATGCCCGTTGGGCAAAGGTTGAATACAAAGCGCAAATGGGCAAAAATCCCTCAGCGGCTAATCCGGCAGAAAACGTAACAGCATGCTGCTCTGCGATCCCGACATCAAACACCCTTGAAGGGTAGCGTTCTTTGAGTTGAATCAAACCACTACCCGAAAGCATAGCGGGAGTTACTGCGACTATATTCGGGTCTTTTTTGAATAGCGCCTCAACCGTATGAGCAAAAATATCTTGATACTTGAGCACTCCACTCGAGGCCGCACGAGCTCCCGTTGAGGGCTCAAATTTGCCGGGTGCATGGTAAGTGACCTGATCGGCTTCAGCGGTAGCTAAGCCCTTACCTTTCAACGTCTTGACATGTACGATTCTTGGACCTTTACTTTCTTTCTGGGCCCTAAAAGCAGCACATAACTGATTCAGGTCGTGACCGTCAATAGGTCCGAAATACGGGATACCCAAGGCTTCAAAGAACAATGCTCCCTGTGTTGAAATCTGTTCTAAATGAGTGCGTAAGGCTCCAGTCGCCTTATCAATACCCATGGCGTTATCATTTAGCACTACTAATACATTGGCGTTCGTGTCAGCTAGGTGATTGAGTGCCTCGAAAGCCATGCCAGAAGCCAAAGAAGCATCTCCTATTACAGCAATATGCAGGCGATCATTGGCATCACTTAATTGCGCAGCAGAGGCCATCCCCAAGGCAGCAGAAATTGAAGTAGAACTATGACCCGCTCCAAAGGTGTCGTAAGCCGATTCACTGCGCTTCGGAAAAGGGCTAAGACCTTTGAACTTTCTTAAACTTGAAAATTCATTATTTCTGCCTGTTAGCAGTTTGTGCGCATAGGTTTGATGTCCTACATCCCAAACCAAGCGATCTTCAGGGGTCTCAAAAATATAATGCAAAGCCACGGTAAGTTCTACTGCACCAAGACTGGCCCCCAAGTGACCCCCATTTTGAGAAACAACCTCTATGATCCGCTGTCGAAGCTCTGAAGCTATCTCAGGCAGTGCATTTTCGGCTAGCGCACGAAGCGCAATTGGGTTTTCTATTTGGGGCAACCATTTCATAGCACAAAGGTAAGACCTTAGTGAATTTGAATACCTTTACGCCCCATGGAAACGCCGTTCGACGATCACTATTTCATGAAAAAGGCCTTAGATCAGGCTGAAATCGCATTCGAAAGCGATGAAGTCCCCGTTGGCGCCGTTGTCGTGGTTCAAAATCAGATCATAGGAAGAGGGCACAACCTCACCGAACGGTTGAATGATGTAACTGCTCATGCAGAGATGCAAGCGATAACAGCCGCAGCAAATTTTTTAGGAGCGAAATTTTTGACCGACTGTACCTTGTACGTGACGCTTGAACCCTGTGCGATGTGCGCTGGAGCCCTGTATTGGTCACAACTATCACGTGTGGTATACGCCGCTAAAGATCCCAAACGCGGATTTCTTACGACTGGTCCGTTACTACATCCTCGCACCGTTTTAGAACAAGGACCCATGGCAGAAGAATCCAAAGAATTACTTCAGCGCTTTTTTAAGAAAAAGCGCTAAATAGACTACTTTTTGGAGATATTTTGGTCTTTTTTGGACTTTTTTGACTGATTTTCGCGCATTTTAAGAATATTTTCTTCATTGAGTAAATAGTCTTTCATTTGCTTATTGCGACTTTCAAGAACTAAAAATAGAGGCATAGTAACTAGAAAGATTAGAACAGTCCCAAGACCAATATAACGGTTGGCCTGGCCAAGGTCGATTTCTTTAAGGGTGAATCCGTAAATAATAAGCCCTAGGCTTCCTAAAAAAAGAACCAACAACGCATACCTTAACGCCTTTTTTGAGGCTTTCATGAACTAGTCTTTTACAGGCTTTAGATTAAGGTATAATTCGTCTAACTGCTCCTTGTCAATAGATGCAGGGGCATCAATCATAACATCGCGTCCGCTGTTATTTTTCGGAAAAGCGATAAAGTCTCGGATCGTTTCTGCCCCTCCTAAGATGGCAACGAGACGGTCTAGACCAAAGGCAATACCCCCGTGCGGAGGAGCCCCGTATTCAAAGGCGTCCATCAAGAATCCGAATTGATTGCGTGCTTCTTCTGGAGTAAATCCGAGGTGTTTAAACATGAGTTCTTGGGTAGGACGATCGTGAATACGAATAGATCCTCCCCCAATTTCATTTCCGTTCAATACTAAGTCATAAGCATTCGCACGCACAGCTCCTGGGTCGCTGTCTAGAAGTGCAATATCCTCAGGCTTTGGTGCGGTGAATGGATGGTGCATGGCATGATACCTTCCACTTTCTTCGTCCTTCTCTAAGAGTGGAAAATCCACTACCCATAAAGGTGCAAAGACCTTTGGATCTCTCAGCTCAAGTCTCGTAGCCAACTCCATACGCAAGGCACTCATTTGAGATCGGGTCGCATCGAGGTCCCCAGAAAGTACACAGATCAGGTCTCCAGGTTGAGCTCCTGTAGCTTCAGCCCATTTTTTCAGATCGTCTTCAGTATAAAACTTATCCACTGACGACTTTAATGTTCCGTCTGCATTGTAGCGCACGTAGACCATCCCTTTCGCTCCGATTTGGGGACGCTTCACCCAATCGATAAGGCCGTCGATTTCTTTTCGTGTAAATACTGCGGCACCTGGTACTGCGATACCTACTACATATTCGGCACTATTAAATACTTGAAATTCTTTATGCTGAGCGATCGAATTCAATCGCGTAAGCTCCATTCCGAAGCGGATATCTGGTTTGTCGTTACCGTAGCGCTCCATTGCCTCGTCGTATGACATCCGTGGAAAGGGCTTCTTCTCTACCCCATGGATTTCATGTAACAAATGTGCCGTTAAACCCTCAAAAGTGTTGAGTATATCTTCTTGTGTAATGAAAGACATTTCACAATCGATTTGTGTAAACTCAGGTTGACGGTCTGCACGTAAATCTTCGTCTCTAAAACATTTTACAATTTGAAAGTACTTGTCCATACCTCCTACCATAAGCAACTGCTTAAAGGTCTGGGGAGATTGCGGAAGGGCGTAAAACTGACCCGCGTTCATGCGGCTTGGCACGACGAAGTCACGCGCTCCTTCTGGAGTTGACTTAATAAGATATGGGGTCTCAACTTCTAAAAATCCTTGATCTGAAAGGTAGTTGCGCACCAGCATACTTACCTTATGTCTAAAAATCAGGTTGTTTTTTACCGGATTGCGTCGGATATCCAAATACCGGTATTTCATGCGCAACTCGTCTCCACCGTCGGTTTGATCCTCGATGGTAAAAGGCGGAAGCTTTGCTTCATTTAGGATTTCAATAGACACTACTAAAACCTCAATAGCACCGGTTGGGAGTGCTTCATTTATTGCATCACGTTCAACGACCTGGCCTTTCACTTGAATCACCGTCTCTCGGCCCAACGCTCTTGTTTGTTCAATCAACTCAGGAGCACAACGCTCAGAATCGAGAACAAGTTGTGTGATGCCGTAACGATCTCGAAGATCAATCCAAACCATGAATCCCTTGTCTCGAGAACGAGATACCCAACCCGATAGGATCACATTTTTCCCCTTGTCTTCTAGCCTAAGCGCTCCGCAATGATGTGTTCTGTACATGCCTGTTATTTAGCCTCGCAAAAATACGAAGGCGGATTGAAGATCGATGAAATTGACTAAAATTAGTCTGTATGTAAATTTATTGTTAACTCTGTGTAAACTAAAATTAAAGCCATGGTTAATAAAACATTTTTTACGATGCTGCTCATAGCGGGCACGAGTTTCACTATGGCCCAATCAACGCAGACTCAGGAGACTCATACGATCACCACTGCAACCTACCAAACGGAGAAGTTTGGCGACTTTGTTCAAGTAACTTACAGGCATCCTAACGGAGAGATTGCTCAGCAAGGATATCGCGTCAACGGTAAGCCTGATGGAGTTTGGAAGCAGTTCGATACAGAAGGCCACGTGACGGCAAAAGGAATTTATATCAACGGAAAACGTGAAGGAACTTGGTTTTTTGTGACCGATAAAGGACTGCAACAAGCGACCTTCAAAAACAACAAGCTTGTAGCGCACCGAATGGTTAGTGATGGATATGCGCTATTGGATTAACTAGAATTACACTTTACAAAAACAAAAACCCCGGCTATAACCGGGGTTTTTTCATTTTCAATGAAAACCTTAAATCGGTCTTCTATTTTTGAACACCGCCCACTTCAATCTGTAACTCATATGAAACAATACAGGTACAATAATCAAGGTCAAGAAGGTGGCGACGAGTAGACCAAAGATCACAGTCCATGCTAGAGGACCCCAGAAAATGACATTGTCACCTCCTACATAAACCTGCGGATTCCAGCGAGTGAAAAGCGTTATAAAGTTGATATTCAATCCAATCGCTAAAGGAACCAGTCCGAGTATAGTAGTGATTGCCGTGAGTAATACGGGTCTTAAACGAGCTTTACCCCCCTGAATCACACAATCCGTAAGATCCTCTATCGGAAGTAATTGATAATCTTCTTGGTTTAAAACAACCTTTCTTCTGTCAATCAATATTTGGGTGTAATCCAGCAATACCACTCCATTGTTCACCACAATACCTGCAAGGGCAATGATACCCATCATCGTCATCATAATCACGAAGGGCCAACCCGTCAACATAAGACCACCAAACACACCGATCAGGCTCAAGAAAATCGCGATCATAATAATCAAGGGCTTTGAAATACCGCTAAACTGAAAGATCAAGATGAGCAATATCAAACCCAGTCCAGCAAAGAAGGCACCCATTAAGAAGGATTGTTGCTTGTTTTGCTCTTCAATCTGTCCGGTGTAGTCGATTTGCACTCCTTCAGGAAGCGCTCCGAAAGACTCCATTTCTTTCTGAATCTGACTCACAATTTCCACCGCATTTCCTCCTGGCAATAAAGCGGAGTACAAGGTGATTACGCGCTTTCCGTTTTTATGCTTAATGGCAGAGAATCCCGAAGTATTACGTGCACTAGCCACGGCTGATATAGGCACCTCTTTTATTTGACCGTTAGCAGGATCTCTAAAGATGATACGCTGCTCAAACAAGGCGCTTTTATTGTAACGCAGGTCTTCGTTAAAGCGGACATTGATATCGTAATCGTCATTGCCCTCTTTGTAGATTCCGGCCTTTTCTCCGAAAAGAGAGCGTCTGATTTGCATGGCTACTTGACCTACAGCCACACCAAGGTCTCCCGCTTTTTTGCGGTCGACGTATACTTCAAGAGCAGGCTTGTCTTTGTTGACATCCAATTTAATGCCCTCCATGCCGTCGATGCTCTTTCTATTGATGAATGCTTGAATTTGAGTCCCTAACTGCATTAATTCATCGTAATCTTCTCCAGTTATTTCAATATTCACTGGATAGCCCGATGGAGGACCCACTGGATCCTTTTCTACTGAAATAACCACACCCGGATACTTTTGGGTCAAGGCCTCTTGCACTCGCAATCTAAACTCTTCACTATCAAAACCTTTGCGATCTTTAAATTCTCGCATTTGCACCACCACCTTAGCACGATGCGGCATCTCTGAAGCAGATCCTCCTTCAGTGAAAGGGTTTTCTGCACCTTTTCCGACCTGCGCTACTGAAGTTTCTACCAAGGCGTTTACCCCATCAATTTGATAGCGCTCATCATTCACTATAGCCGCAATTTCTTGCTCAATAGAGAGCGATAATGCATTGGTTTTTTCAATCGCAGTTCCCTGCGGATATTCTACATAAACAACCACTTGTTTAGGTCTGTTATCTGGAAAGAACTCGATTTTGGTACGCCCCATTCCAATAGAGGCACCGAAGCCCATAAATGCCACCACCAACAATGCAATCATCGCAGCGAAATAATAATAGACATTCTTTCCACGAATGGCACGCTTCAACGCATTTTCATAGGCATCTTCAAGACGCACTAAAAAGGTGTTTTGAAAAGACACCGTTGATCTAAAAATAAACATGCGATAAAGCCACAAAAGAATGACCACTACCACCATAAGGGTTCCCAATCCACGGACTGCACCACCAACAATAGCCATAAACACTCCCAACGGAACAAAGACCATTGTAATGTTTTTCATCGTTTTTAGAGAAAGTTCTTTCTCATCGATCACCATGAACTTTGACACCAACATAGAGTTCATGAAAATTGCCACGAACAAAGAAGATCCTAAAACCACCGAAAGCGTGATCGGAAAGTATATCATGAATTGGCCAAATATACCAGGCCATGTACCTAATGGAACAAAAGCGGCCACTGTGGTTGCAGTTGAAATAATAATCGGAACTGCAATCTCTCCGATTCCCTTTTTCGCCGCTTCAATACGCGACATTTTCTCCTTATCCATTAATCGGTAGACATTCTCCACTACTACCACACCATTATCTACGAGCATTCCGAGTCCCATGATAAGACCAAAGAGTATCATGGTGTTCAAGGTATATCCTAAGGCGTTGAGAATCATGAAGGAAATGAACATCGACATAGGGATCGCAAACCCCACAAATAGCGCGTTTCTGAACCCTAAGAAGAACATCAGTACGATGACTACCAAGATGATCCCGAAAATGATGTTATTCACCAAATCATCTACTTGATTGATGGTAGACGCACTCGTATCACTCGTAATAGTAACGCTCAAGTCGTCAGGAAAAACCTCTTCTTTGGCACGATCAACAACCGCATAAATTTGCTCTGCCGCTTCGACAGCATTAAGCCCTGCGCGTTTTTTGACATCGAGCATGACTACTGGAGTCAAAGACTCCCTTGCGTAAGTGTTTCGTTCTTCTTCCTTGAAAGAGACCGTAGCAATATCCTTGAGAAAAATGGCGCCGTTTTCAGACTTCACCACAAAATTCTCTAAATCCTCTGGATGCTCAATTTCGCCAAGAATACGGATGGTTCTGCGTTGACCACTGGCTACCAAACTTCCTGCAGACATCGTCATATTCCCATTTCCTATGGCACCAATGACATCGTTAAAACTCACCTGAGAGGCCATCATCTTGTAGACGTCAAGTGCCACTTCAACTTCCATATCTTGTGCGCCTCGTATATCTACCTCCTTGATTTGGGGAAGGTCTTCAATCAGCTCCTCTAAATATTCCGCGTATGCTTTAAGCTGAATACTGGTATAGTCTCCCTTTAAGTTCACGTTCATGATCGGCTGTGACTCTGAGATATTGAGGTCAAACACGTTGGGCTCTACCTTAGCTCCATTGAAAACGGGCCAATCTTCACTGGCCTTTTCTACATCTACCTCATTTTGCACTCTGACTTTAGCCTCTTGAATGGACACCGACTCTTCAAACTCGACGATGATCATTCCGTAATCCTCAGAAGAGGTCGATGTGGATTCGACAACCCCTGAAATAGCTTTTATCCTTTTTTCAAGGGGGTCAACGATTAATCGTTCGATATCCTCTGCAGTGTTGCCCGGGTAAACGGTACTGATGTAAATTTTTGTTTCAACCACCTCAGGAAACTCCTCACGAGGCATGGCAAAGTATGAGCTGATTCCTACCGTAAAGAACAAGGCAATCATAACGTAGATAATCGTAGGATTATCTATTGCCCATGAAGCCCATTTGAATTCTTTATTACTGTTTTTTTCTGCCTTTTTCATAGAAGGAGGCTTATTCGTTAAAGAGTTGAACTTGTTGGCCGTCAGTTACTTTTTTCGACCCTTCGGTAATCAATAATTCGCCTGGCTGAATGCCGTCTAGAATCTCAATGACATCGCCCTGTGTTTTTCCGGTTGTCACGATGCGACGCGCGACCTTGTATCCGTCTGCTTCTTCGATTAACGCAAAACAATAATGCTGGCCTTCTGCATTTTCAGAAACGATCGATTGTGGTACCAAAATCGCCGCATCATTCGAATAATCGTTCAATCGAACCGTAGCGGTTAAGTTGGGTTTTATCGCTCCGTCTTTATTGCTCAGCGCCACCTCTACCTTAAAGGATCTATTTGAAGGACTAATCACATTTGACATCTGGGTAACTTTGGCTTCAAGCTCCTTTTGTAATGCACCAAGCTCAACATGAGCCTTGGTACCTTTGGCAATGGCAGCGATATGGTTTTCAGGAACATCGACCTCAACAAAAATCTGATCGAGGTTTACCACTCTGAAGAGTTCAGCACCAGGGCCTGGCGAAACAAAAACTCCTTGCTCTTTGAAGACCTCATCAACGATTCCGTCAAAAGGAGCACGTACAATTGATTTGTCTAATTGAATTTCAAGGGCTTTCACAGCACTCTGCGATGATTCGAAAGTAGTTTTAGATTGTAAATACTGAATCTCAGAACCTATTCCACGCTGCCAAAGTCGTTCTTGTCGCTCAAAAACGGTGGCGGCTAAGGCCAATTGACTTTTTGCCTGTTCTAATTGTGCGGCCATTCCTCCATCATCTAAATAGGCTAAAACGGCATCTTTCTTTACAGATTGTCCTTCGCGAACCACCACAGATTTAAGGATACCGGGCATCTCTGGGTATACCATCACGTTCTGTAATGTCTTCACTGTTCCTTGTAACTCGATAAAATGATCAAACGACGCTTCCTCTGTAGTTATGGCAGCAACCAACGGAAGTGCAGCGCCGCTATTGAGTTTTGCAAGTGCGATATCAAGTTGTTCAATGCGTTGATCAATAGCACTTCGCTCATCATTAAGGGCAGTTCTAGCCTGACGCATTCCTAGCTCGTCGTTTGACTTGATCAGCTCATCAATTGATACCTCACCTGAACCTTGACAAGCAGTAAGCAGCACTAGGGCAAAAGCGATGGGTGATAAATAAGATGTTTTCATAGGGATATTTATGAGTTTCAATGGGACTATTCGTTTATAGCGATTCGTTTAAAAAATTTGCGAGTTCGGTATGTGTATTTATAACCCTTACCATAGAAGACAAATATTCTTGCTGCGTCTGGTATAGCTGAAGCTGAGCTTGTCTTAAATCAAAACTGCTAGCAACACCTTCTTTGAACTTCAGTTCGTTCTTGTCTGCAATGCGTTGCGCGAGATCAAGATTGTCTTTAGCCGTTAAGAATTGCTCTTTCGAAAGCGCAAAAGCACTACTCAGATTTTCAAATTGAACACTCAGCATACGTTCGGTATCGAGCTTGGTATTCTGCGCTTTTATATCGGCAATTTTAGCGCGCTGCGTATTTGCCGACCTCAGCAGTGAGCTGAATATTGGAACTTGAAGATTGACTCCTAAGATGGCAGTATTGAAGTATTCTTTACCGCTCTCAAAAAAATCAAAGCTTTGACCGAAGGCATTCCTTCCTAAATTCAAAGATGCACTAAGCGAAGGCAGCGCCTTGCTCTTGGCTAACTTTAACTCTAAAGCCGTTTTCTTGGTTAGGTTCTCAACCATCAAGTAGTCGATGTTTTGATCAAATTCAAAAGAGGCTGGCAATTCACTTACCATCTCAACCCCTACCAATGCTTCAAGCGAGTCTAGTAATTTGATAGGAGCATTAATTTCTCTACCCAAAAGGGCGTTCAACATATAGTGGCTTATTCTCGCCATGCGGTAAGCATTCTTTTCATTGCTCTTCAGCGTAGCATAGGTAATTTGAAGCTGGTCTACGGTTTCTTCTTCACCTAGGCCGTTATCAAATAAGGCTTGCGCCTCGTATAAATTACGTTCTACCTGAGCCACATTTTTTGACAAGAGAGCAGCGCTTTTCTCGGCCATTAAGGCATTGGCATAGGCCTCAACTACTGAAGCTCTAACTTCTAAAGAGGTTTTGTTGTATAGGTTTTCGGAATATTCTAAGAAGGTTTTGGTTGCCTGAACGCCAACGATATACGATCCATCAAAGAGTAACTGATTCCAAGACACCCCGGCATTGAAGGTTTGCGGTTGCCCAAAAATCACTTCTTCGAAGGTACCGGGCTCCCCGCCGAAAAATTGAGCCGGAATTTGAGCAACTGGTTGTTCGAGTTGGTTCTGGTAATTCACAGATCCGCTGATCTGAGGCAGACCTGTTGCAATGGTCGCCCATTTCTGAGCTTGTGCATCACGCCTGTCTTGAGCCGCATTTTTCATTTGAATATTGTGATCCAAAGCGAATTCTACAGCCTGTTCAAGGGTTAGATTCAGCGTTTCATCCTTTTGTGCAAGCATGAGCTGTGTTCCCATGAAGAAAACAATCGAAGCGATTAAACGGTATCTCATATGTTCTGTTGTTCTTTTAAGTATTCTTCCAAAAATTTCAATCCTTCGGGCGTAGAAATACCACGAATGTGATACTTCAAGTGCTCTAAAATAGCCGTGTTCGGATCAATGAGTTTTTCAGGAAAGAGATCCTGATCTTTAAGTGTGAAATAGGTAAAGAAATGAAGTCTGAATACCAATTCAGGATTCAAGTCAGCGCGGTAAACACCCTCTCGTACGCCTCGTTCTAAATTGCGCATGAGAAAGTCTCTCATAATCATCAACTGGCGATCTTTCAATCGTTTAAAAAGTCTAGGAAAGTACTTTTGCAATTGGTATTGAGGAGCGTTCTTTTCATTATTTAAAAAACGCAAGACAATTGAACGCATTCCGAATAACTCATCAATAGGATGGCGCTGTTCGTTCATCAAATCTCTAACCGCGGCATAAATGGCTTCAGAAAGGTGAAACGTGCAATCTTCAACCAGTTCTGATTTATTACTGTAAATAGAGTAGATCGTTTTCTTAGAAATGGCCAATTCTTTGGCTAAATCGTCCATGGTTACACTTTTGAACCCCAGATCGAGGAACATTTTAGTGGCTTTTTGAAGAATTTCGTTTTTCACAGCGGCGCAAAGATACGATCCAGAAAACTTTTAAAACGAAAAAAGTTTCCATAGTTAATAAAAATTTAACCTGCTGCTTTTCGCTATTTTTGAACAAATTGCTCCATGGAATGTTTTGTACCCTATCAGCGTGCGTTTGAAAGTGCTCAAAAGGCCTTAAAACTTCCGGATTCACCAGAAGGTTTATACGATCCTATTCGCTATATCTTAAATCTAGATGCGAAGCGCTTGAGACCCTCTCTCCTGTTGGCAGCCTGTGAAGCCTGCAAGGGAACCATCGAAGACGCCTATGCTGCCGGGCTAGCTATTGAATTGTTTCACAACTTCACTCTAATTCACGATGATATTATGGATGAGGCCCCGCTGCGAAGAGGAAAGCCAACCGTTCATCATAAGTGGAACATCAATACAGGAATACTGTCAGGAGACGCCATGCTCATTGTGGCCTATCAGCAATTCGAAGGCTACAGTCCAGAGCTGCATGCTTCGCTTCTCTCTCTTTTTAACAAGACCGCTTTAGAAGTGTGCGAAGGACAAGAATACGATGTGGCTTTTGAAACCATGTCCGAAGTAAGCGAGGAGGAGTATTTAAAAATGATCCAATACAAAACTGCCGTCTTGGTGGCAGCCGCTTTAAAAATGGGTGCCCTCATCGCCCAAAGCTCTGAAAAGGTAGCTTCGCTCCTATACGATTTTGGCTTGGCGCTTGGAACCGCCTTTCAAATACAAGACGACTATCTTGATGCTTTCGGAGATGCGGCTTCATTTGGCAAGCAGGTGGGTGGAGACATCATTGAGAATAAAAAGACCTATCTCGTCATCAAACTTCAAGAATTAGGAACGCGTGATCAACAAAAAGGTTTACACCAGTGGTTTGGAGAAGAAGGTGCTCATCATCCAGCTGAAAAAGTGGCGAAAGTCAAAGAGTTGTTTCAACAGAGTGGAGCAGCTGAGGCCACAAGAAATGCGGTCAAAGCGTATACCCAAAAAAGCCAAGACATTT
>Ga0181561_10001164_pt1 | contig 23162 bp, 15 predicted proteins | sample 011ome_19_FD_133760 | JGI IMG/M metagenome (GOLD analysis project Ga0181561, IMG submission 133760) | Coastal salt marsh microbial communities from the Groves Creek Marsh, Skidaway Island, Georgia - 011510BT metaG (megahit assembly) | ecosystem: Environmental > Aquatic > Marine > Intertidal... | reverse complement strand
TACAAAGCGATGTCGGGGTGGAGTTCATAGGTGTCAGTTGGAGTTGAAAGGCGTCGAGGGCGGTGATTGTAAGCGAGGGGTGGGCGGAGAGATGCGACGGGCAAAGTCCTTAAGGATCGGCGTTCACCACGCCAACGCGGTCGTATGGGAACCAGTGTATAGAACGCGCCTAAAAACCCCTTGTTGTCGCCCTGGTACCCTTGCCACGGGAGCCGCCCCTTCAGCAAGAACAACAGCGTGTACGCGAGCGACTCGAGGTCGTCTCTTCGCGACCCCGTCCGTCCGAGGTGCGCGTGCACGGACGCGTAACGCACCGTCCCGCGGAAGATGTCCGGGCGTTGGTCGTAGTCGACGTGCGTGCTGCAGATGGCGTCTCTCCAACGCGTCGCGAGCCCCAAGTCGACGAGGTACAGCTTCTTCTCCGTCGGCGTCCCGGGCGGGCCGAGCAAAAAGTTCTCGGGCTTGATGTCTCCGTGCACGAACCCTTTGCTGTGGAAATTCTCCAGAATCGCGAGCGCCTCGACGGCGATGCACGCCACCATGTCCTGCGTCATCGTCTGTCCGTTCGTGTTCCACGTGTCCCACAGCGACGGCCCCAAGAGGTCCATGACCATGACGTAGTACTCCCCTTGGCGCCCTTTGAAGTGCACTTTCGGGACGCCCATGATGCCTCCCAAGGAGGAGAACGCGTTGTACACGCTCCACTCGTACGGAGGGCCGTAGTTGCATCCCTTCGACGAGCGGTGTTCGAATTTGAGCGCCACCAGCGTCGCGTTCGCGGTGCCCGTGCTCGCCTCGTTGTTCCCACGCGTCGACGACGCGTTCGCCCTGCGGCCGGTGTACACCTGACCGAACCCGCCCTTCCCGAGCTTCCTCTCGACGAGGTACACGGGGGACCCGCCGACTTGCGCCTGTGTGTGAGCGAAGAGAGGGGAGGGGAGAAGGTCGGCGGGCGGGCGATTCATCAGATCTGGGACGCGGATTTATTAGGTTTAACAACGATCCGGATCCCGACGCGCGGAGACGGGCGCGACGTGGACGTACCTTGTCCGGCACCGGCGCGGTCGTCGCGTCGTCCTCCACGACGGGCTGGTCGCCGCTCCGCTCCTCGCTCGGCTCGTCCCCCATCGCGGCGGGCCCGGGCGTCGGTTCGTTCGGTTTCTTCGGTTCGTTCGCGTACGCGTTTTCCGCGTTCGCCTTCGCTTTCCCGGCGTTCTTCGCCGGCGCGGGAACGCCCGTCGCCGGCTCCTTCGACGGCGCGGGTGGATTCGCGTCGACCGCGTCCGGCGCGTTCGGGGTGTCGCCTTCGGTCTTCTTAGTCGCTTTGTTGTTCGCGTTGTCTGCAGCCGCTTTCCTCGGAGGCATTCACCGACGGACGCGTCGAAGCGGTGCGGTTGCGGTTCTCAACGAGACTTTTCCTCGATCACCGACCCTCGCCCGGAGACGCGCGCGACGGATTCGTCGACCGCGATCGGCGCGTGCGAACGCGACCGCGGCGGCGATACGATGTCGCGGAAGCGATGCGGCGCGGCGAAGCGAGCTCGCGCGCGGGTCGTTGTGCCGGGCGCGGGCGTATCCGGAGCAGAACGAGGACGCGGGAATTCGGAGGGTCCGACGGAGTTGAACGCGCGCGACGAGTGGTCGAGCGTCGGATCAGAGCTGGAGGTGCCCACAATCGGTCGCCGCCCCCCCCATGCCGCCGACGGCGGTCGCGCGGTCGCCCCTCGCCACGCCTCGCGCGCTCGCGTCGTCCTCCTCTCTCGCCTCTCGACGCGTCCAACGCACGGCGCGAGGCGTCTACCCGGCGCGGCGTCCTCGTCGCGACGTCTTCCGCGTCATGGCGTCCGCCTCCCCAGCGACCGCTCCAGGAGATCTCATCAGTCTCCTCGGCACGATGGATCGAACCGTCGTCGCCGAGCGCGGCGCGCTGCACCTCCAGACGCCGCTCATCCTCTCGAAACCGATGAGCGAGCGCTTCGGCAGGGACGTGTACGTCAAGCTCGACGCGTTCCAACCGAGCGGCTCGTTCAAGCTCAGAGGGATCGGATACACGTGCCAGAAGGCGGTCGCGAGCGACGGCGCGCGCGCGTTCGTGTCCAGTAGCGGCGGCAACGCGGGGCTCGCGACGGCGTACGCGGGTCAGATGCTGAAGATCCCGACCACGGTCGTCGTCCCACAGAGCACGCCGGCGTTCATTCGCGCGCGTCTGGAGGCGTACGACGCGAAGGTGATCGTCCACGGCGCGCAGTGGAGCGAGGCGAACGAGCGCGCCGCGGAGATCAACGCGTCGGCGAACGGGAAGATGGTGCACCCGTTTGAGGTGCGTTCTATACACTGGTCCCCATACGACGGCGTTCGCGTGGTGAACGCCGTTCCTTAAGGACTTTGCCCGGCGCATCTCTACGCCCACACCCCGCTTTCAATCCCCGCCCTCGGCGCCTTTGAACTCCATCTGACGCCTTTGAACTCCACCCCGACGTTCGCTCGTATGGAACGACCCTGAGGACGCCGACACGTGGACGGGGCACGCGACGGTCGTGCACGAGATCGCGTCCGAGTTGAGGGCGTTGGGGGCGATAAGGTGGGTCCCAACAGGGGGGACCCTAAACGAAGAGGAGGAGGAGGAGGAGGGCGAGAAGGCCGTCCCCGCGATGCCGGGCGCGTTCGTGACGTGCGTCGGCGGAGGCGGCCTTCTCGCCGGGATCCTGCAGGGCTTAAGCGAAGTCGGGTGGGGCGACGACGTGCCGGTGATCGCCGCGGAGACGATCGGCGCGGACTCGCTCGCGTCGTCCGTCGACGCGGGCGAGGTCGTGACGCTGCCGGGGATCTCGTCCGTGGCGAAGTCGTTGGGCGCGGCGTCGCCGTCGCCGACGGTGCTGGAGATGTGTTTGAAGCGGCGGGTGGGATCGAAGAAATTGGCGCGGCCGTGGAGGACGACGGACAGAGACGCCGTGGAAGCGTGCGTGAAGTTCGCGAACGACCACCGAGTGCTCGTCGAGCCCGCGTGCGGGGCTGCGCTCGCGGCGATATATTCGGGGAAGTGCGACGAGCTGAAGGAGTGCGGCGAAGGGCCGATCGTCGTTCAGGTGTGCGGCGGCGCCGTGATCGACCTTCCGACGCTCGCGGCTTACGCGAAACAGTTCGACGTGGACTTTGATTAAGTAACGTATGTTGTACGGTTAAACGTAACGTATACACCACGAGCGTTAGTAGTTATGATTCGTTCGTTCCTTCGTTCTACCTATGTGATCTATCTGTATCCCTCGAGCTCTGCGCTCACGCGAACGGCACCAGCAACACGCCCCCGGCGTTTTCTTCGACGTACCGAACGCCGCGTTCTTCCAAGGCGCGGCGCACCGCGGGACCCACCCTCGCGACGCCGCCGGCGCTGTGCCTCCCCCCGCCGACGATCACGCGCACGCCCTTGACGTTCCTCGTCGCGAGCGCCCCCGAGAAGACCGCGGTCAGCGTCCGGAGAGATCCGTCCGCGGTCTGGCCGTGCAGGTCGACGTCGACGACGCAAGACCGCGCGCCGCCGCCCCCGCCGCCGCCGCCGCCGCCGTTCGCGTTGTGGTACTTCAACGACGCCGCCGCCGCGGACGCGCGCGCGGCGTCGATCTGAATCTGCACCGCCGCCGCGCGCGCGCTGAGCTGACTCGCCTGCCGCCCGTCGCCGCGGCTGTACGCCGCGCGGGACAGCGCGCTGAGCGACGCGCGCGAACGCTGGAGGACGACGCACTCCTCGTGGAGGCGCGTCAAATATCGGCGCGTCGCGTGCTGAGACGCGTCGTCGCCGCGGCCGCCCGCGCTCGCCGCCGGCGCCGGCGTTTGTCGCCGCCGCACCTCGCTCAGGACGTCGTCTACGCGATCGCCGCCGACGGGAACCTCCGCCGCCGCGGACGCGTCGTCGTAGCGCGCGCGCGACCGCGATGGAACGACGGGCGCCCAACCTTCGACGCGCGCCGCCGTCGCGAACGACGGCTTCGGTCCCGGCGGCGGCCCGGCGCACAGGATTCGCTCCGCCGCGCGGTTCACGTCCCCGGGGTGTCGCTCCATCGCCTCGCGCAGCGCGTCGTCGGGAACCTCGGGGAACATCGCGCGCAGGGTCGCGAAGGAGTCCGCGCGGGTCATCCGCGGCGGCGCCAGCCATGCCTCATCCGCCGCGTCGTCCTCCTCCCCCGCGTCCAGCTCCCGCATCAACGCCTCGATCTCCCTCCTCGTGTCCTCCTCCCTAGCCTTCTCCTCCTCCCCCCTCCGTACTACTCCGTCTCCGCCGCGCGTCCTCCCTCGCGGCGCGGGCGCGTACACCCTCTCATCTGCCATCGTGACCCCCCCGCACCGTCCGCGCAGCGTCAGCGGCGCCGCCGTCGACGTCTCTATACAAGCGAATGTCGGGGTGGAGTTTAAAGGCGTCAGTTGAAGTTGAAAGGCGTCGATGGCGGGGATTGAAAGCGAGGGGTGGGCGGAGAGATGCGCCGGGCAAAGTCCTTAAGGATCGGCGTTCACCACGCGAACGGGGTCGTATGGGGACCAGTGTATAGAACGCACCTAAGAACGCGCCGGACACCATCGCCTCCTCCAACACCTCCCCCGCGACGACGGGCCGCACGCTCGGCGCGCATCCGATCGTGACGTGCGGCGTCACCCCCGACGCCGGCTGCGGGATGAAGTCCGGGAGCTCGACGTGCACCGCGCGCGCGCGCGCGTCGCCCGCGACGCCGAGGACGCGGATCTCGCACTCGAGACCCCACGGGAACGTCGCGAGCTGCGCCTCTGTGGGCGAGTGCGCGATGGTGCAGTGGTCCGCGTGGACGATCCACCCGCGCGCGTGCTCGCCGCCGTCCTCGCCGCCGAGGTCGCGCGTCCAGTCCAGGAGGAGGCATCGTGAGACGTCGTCGAGGAGGAACGCGAGGTAGCGCACGGGGTCGTCGGAGGAGGAGGACTCCGAGGGCGCCAGCTGTGACGGCGTCGGGACCGCGTCCTCCGCCGTTCGCGCGTCTTCCATCGCGTGACGCGCCGCGGTCTCCGCGACGGACGTCTCGCGAAGCATGTGGCGGTCCGTCTCCGCGCGTCCGCGTCCGCCCGCCGACGACGAGCGCGGCGGACGCGCAGACGGAAGCGACGCGACGCCGACGCCGGCGATGGATAAACGTATTCGGCGTTCTTTTCGTCGAGTCCAGTCGTCGACGTCGACGGATGACATGACAGAGCGACGCGCGCGACGACGACGCCGCCGCACGAGCGCCTCGCGGGAGGGCTCGCGCGCGCGCGCTTCCCCCGCGATGGAGACGGACGAGCTCCTCCGCGGGCTGGGAGTCACCGCGCGAGGCGAGCGCGACGTCGCGAGGGAGGTCATCGAGGACGCCGCCGCGCGCGCGGCGGAGGCGGAGGCGACGGCGCGCGCGAAAAAACGATGTAATGAACGCGACGACGATCTCCCCGCGGCGTCGGCGAACGCGACGACGACCGACGACGGAGGCGAAGGCGAGGGCCAGCGCGGCGGCGACGGCCCCGCGCTCCGCGAGGTCTCGAGGCTGCGGACCGAGGCGGACGGCGTCGCGCGAGAGCTCCTCGCGGTGCGAGACGCGCTCGACGAGATCCGCGCGAGCGAGCGCGACGGGACCGCGCCGTCCGACGCAGCGCTCGTCGTCGCCGTCGGGAACCGACGCGTGACGTCTCTGGAGGAGAAACGAGCCGAGCTCGCGGTCGCGGTCGCGGCCGCGGAGGCGTCCGCCGCGGAGGAGGCGTCCGCCGCCGCCGCCGCCGCCGCCGCCGCCGCCGAGCGTCGCGGACGCGGGACGGACGCGACCGCCGCGTCGGGGTCGGGATCGAAGACGAAGAAGAAGAAAAAAAAGCCGAACGCCGCCGCGGCGCTCGTCGAGGACGGCGACTTGGACGCCCTCCTCGACGCCGAGGAGGGCGGCGGCGACGGTGGGCGCCTCGGGGAGACCGAGCGCGAGCGGCTGATACGCACCGGGGTGATCACCCCGTTCGCGGCCGTGGACGGGTTCGAGCGAAGGGTCAAGGTGCAGCAGACGACGGACGCCGCCGCCGGGGCTGTAGCGGCGTGGAAAGCGGGAAGGAGCAAGTCGAAACTCCTCACCGGCGACGCGGTCCCGAAGCAGTACCCGGCGGCGAGGCCGTTCAACGCGTCGAACCGACAAGGCGCCGGCGGCGGCGAGGGCGCGAAAGAGGCTGCGAGGCGGATGGCCTCGAAGCGACGGGAGTGGCGGCGGAACATGAACGGCGAGGGCGGGGAGGCGCCGAAGCGGCGACGGAAGCGGCGGCAGCGGGACGCAGCGTACAGCAGCGACGAGGACGTGGAGATCATAGAGGACGAAGTAGAAGAAGAAGATGACGAAGAAGAAGAAGACGGCGTTGAGGCGCCGCGAGAGGTCGAGATGGCGCCGCCGGAGAACGGTGCCGCGGACGCGAAGGAAGAGGAAAAGGACGCCGCCGTCGTCGCCGGCGGCGGCGGCAGCGGAGGGAAGTGGTCCTGCCCCGGGTGCACGTTCGCGAATTCGACGCGCGCGCGGCGGTGCGAGATGTGCGAGACCCCGAAGCCGGTCGTTCCGAAGCGCGAACCGGCGGACGACGACGACGACGACGTCGTGTTCGTGGGGGAGGTCGCCGCGGATGAGGGCGGTGCGCGAGAGCGAGCGCGCGGGAAGAGGGAGAAACCGGCGACGGCGACGGCGACGCGCGCGAGTCCGCGCGCGAAGCCTAAGCCTGCCCCGCGACCCTCCACGGCGCCACCGCCGCCGAGACGGGCGGCGGAGACCGCGCGAGCGCGCGCGCGAGGCACCGCGGCCGCGGAGGCGGACGACATCAGCGGCACGGACACCGGCGAGTCGGACTGGGACGGGGACGGATCCGACGACGCCGACGGCGGCTCCGACGACGACGACGACGACGTCGAGCCCGAGAGCCCCGAGGATCTCGAGGAGATCGCGCCCCCCGCGCGCGGTCGCGGTCGCGGTCGTCGGCGTGCCTCCGACGCCGCCGCGGCGGCGCCTCGCGGCCGCCGCCGCGCCGCCGCAGCCGCCGCCGCTCGACAGAACCGACGGCGCGAGGCGAACCGTCCCGCGAGGGAAGAGGAAGAGGACGAGGAAGAGGACGAGGAGGAGGAAGAGGAGGAGGAAGAGGTCATCTTCGACGGCGGCCTGCGGCTCCCCGCGGAGACGTACGACCGTCTCCTCGAGCACCAGAAGACGAGCATCAAGTGGCTGTGGGAGATTCACTGCCAGCGCGCCGGCGGCGTCGTCGGAGACGAGATGGGATTGGGGAAGACCGTCCAAGTCGCCGCGTTTCTGTGCGCGCTCGAACGCTCCGGTCTGTACCAGCCCACGCTCATCGTGTGCCCGGCGACGATGCTCAGGCAGTGGCGCCGCGAGCTTCGCGCGTGGGCGCCGAAGCTGAACTGCGGCATCCTCCACGAGAGCGCGGTGAGCGCGGCCTCGCGCGCCGCGGCGCGCGGATCGAAGAAACAGGCGCGGTGTAACATCATCCGCGAGCGCGTCCGAGACCCGAAGGGCGTCCTCCTCACGACGTACGAGCACCTGCGCGTGATGCGCGATCATCTCTTACCCGTGCGGTGGGGGTACGCCATCTTGGACGAGGGACACAAGATACGAAACCCGGACGCGGACGTGACGATATGCGCGAAGCAACTTCAGACGGTGCACCGGCTCGTCATGACGGGCGCGCCGATTCAAAACCGACTCGCCGAGCTCTGGTCGCTGTTCGACTTCTGCTTCCCCGGGAAGCTCGGGACCCTCCCGGTGTTCCAAGCGCAGTTCGCGGTGCCGATTCAGGTGGGCGGGTACTCCAACGCGTCGCAGCAGCAAGTCACGACCGCGTATCGATGCGCGTCGATGCTGAAGGAGCTCATCTCCCCGTACCTCCTGCGAAGGATGAAGGCGGACGTCGACATTCAGCTCCCGACGAAGACGGAGCAAGTGTTATTTTGTCCGATGACGCAAGAGCAGCGAGAGGCGTACCGGGCGTACGTGCACTCGCGCGACGTCGAGGAGATTCTCGAGGGCAGGCGCGAGGCCCTGGGGGGGATTGACGTCCTGCGGAAGATTGTGAATCACCCGGATTTACTCGAACGACGCACGAAAGCCGCGCACGAAAAGTACGGCGAAGTCGAACGCAGCGGCAAGCAGCTCGTCACGCAAAAAGTGCTCGAGCTGTGGAAAGAGCAAGGGCACCGAGTCTTGCTCTTCTCGCAGACGCAGCAGATGTTAGATATTCTCGAGGCGATGGTCGCGAAGGCGGGGTACCCGTACCGTAGAATGGACGGCGCGACGCCGGTGTCGCAACGCATGACGCTCATCGACGAGTTCAACACGGACGCGAACGTGTTCGTGTTCTTGTTGACGACGAAGGTTGGCGGTCTCGGAGTTAACTTAACGGGCGCAGACCGGGTGTTACTGTACGACCCGGACTGGAACCCGAGCACGGACGCGCAAGCGCGCGAACGCGCGTGGCGAATCGGGCAAACGCGCGAGGTCACGGTGTATCGCTTAGTCACCGCCGGGACGATCGAAGAGAAGGTGTACCACAGGCAGATATACAAGGAGTTCCTCACGTCCAAAGTTCTGAAAGACCCGAAGCAGCGACGGTTTTTCAAAGCGAAAGACCTCGCGGACTTGTTCACGTGGGAGGAGGATAACCACGGACAAGGCGTCGGCGGCGACGGACAGATCGAAACCGCGGAGTTATTCGCGGAGGTCGAAGGCGAGATTCGCGCCGCGGACGTCGCCGAGGCCGAGGACGACGAGGACGAGGACGAGGACGAGGACGACGGCGGCGTCGGCGGTCTGACCGCGAAAGATATCGACGGCGCGTCGCCGGAAAGCGCGGACGACACCGCGTGGGACATAGACGCGGACCCCGCGGCGGCGGCGGCGGCGGCGCGGAAAGCGGCGAAGAGCAAACCGGGCGGGAAACGATTCACGATCGCGACGGACCGCTCCGCGGGGGCGCGCGCCGCGCAGACCGGCGGCGACGGCGACGCGGCGATCATGCGATCGCTCTTCGGCGGCGGCGGCGGCGGCGGCGGCACCGGCGCGGAGGGCGCCGCGGGCGAACCCTCGACGGGCGCGGGACTGATCAGAGGCGCGATGTCCCACGACGCGATCATGCGAGCGCCGAACGGCCGCGATCACCTCGTCGGCGGCGGCGGCAGCGCCGCGCTCGAGGCCGACCGCGTCGCGCGGAGGGCGGAGGAGGCGCTCCGGCAGTCGCGCGTCGCGCGAGGCAGCGCGGGCGTGGCGGTGCCGACGTGGACGGGGCGGAGCGGCGCCGCGGGCGCGCCCGTCGGCGCCGTCTCCGCTGCCTCGGCGAGGCGGTTCGGTCGGTCCGTCCCCGGCGTCGGCGTCGGCGGCGGCGGCGGGCGGTTCGGAAGCGGCGGCGGCGGCGGCGGCGGCGCGGGGATCGCGGGGATAGGCCAAGGCGCGATGGGGTCGCAGACGCTCTTGCAGCGGATACGGCAGCGAGACGCCGCCGCGGGGGAGGCGGCAGCGGCGGCGGCGGCGGGGGCGGACTTCGACGAAGGCGACGACGACGCGGAGGCGGAGACGCTCTTGCGCGAGATCGTCGATTTCCTGCGAGCGCGCCCGTCAGGCCGCGCGCCGACGGGGCTCGTCGTGGACGCGTTCCAACACAGGGTGAGCTCGCGGCGGACGCAGATGTTCCGCAGGTTGTTGAAGACGGCGGCGGCGCTCGAGAGGAACCCGCCGGATGCCAACGGACGCGGCGGCGGCGCGACGTGGTGCCTGAAGGACGAGTTCAAAGACGCGTAGACGTAGACGCGCGAAGCGATAGACACTATGTAGTAGAGTAGACGACGAGAGCGACGATCTCAACGCGTTGTTCTCACGTACAGTATTCTTTTGTTTCGTTATGTAGCACAACTCTGGGTACGAGTACACTATGGCGTGTGCAGTTCTCCCATCCTTTCCTTTCGCGTTCCATTTCTTCTTTCGTCTGCCGACGGCGCGTCCCTTTACTATGATTACACCTCGAAAGCCCCCACCGCCTTTTCGCTCTCCTCCCACAACATCGCCCCCGCGCTCTCGTCCACGCTCGTCTTCTCCAACGCGAACTTCTTCGCGGGTCCGTACAAGCGCATCTTCGCCGGCTCGTACAGACCCCCGCTCTCCACCCCCGGCGACGCCATGCACGTCAGGAGCGGGATCGACCCGTCCTCGGCGCTCTGCGCCATCCGCTTGAAGATCCACGCGTCGTGGAACCCGCCGCTCTTGGCCGTCGTGACTTGGAGGTTCGTAGCCGCGAAACCCGGGGTCGCGACGACCGCTTTCACCTTGCTTCCCTTCGCGCGCAAGCGACGATCCAGCTCCACCGTGAACGCCGCGTTGGCGAGTTTAGTCTGCCCATATCGAACCCACCGAGCGCCCATGAAGAGCATCGACGCGCCGTCGCCGCCGAGGTCGCCGCCGTTCTCGCCGAAGTACTTCGCCTCGAGGCCCTTCCGCGGGATGTTTCGCGCCCCGGAGGAGTGGTTCACCACGCGCGCCTCGCCTCTGAGCTCCGCGGCTTTCTCGAGCGCCGGCGTGAGCTCTCGCGTGAGGAGGAAATGCGAGAGATGATTCGTCTGCATCTGCACGTCGTACCCGTCCTTCGTCGCGACGTCCGGGAGCGCCATGACGCCGGCGTTGTTGCACAGGACGTCCACGCCGCTGCCCGCGCACTTCCGCGAGACGATGCTCGCCGCTCTGCGCACGGAGTCAAAGTCCGCGAGGTCGCAGTCCACGGAGGTGATGACCCCGCCGTTTCCCAGGGACAGCGATCGCACGAGCTTGGACGGGGATCCGACGCCGCCGGCCGCGGGCGAGCGCGTCGGCGACGCGGGGGGCGAGGAGACGGCGTTCAAGGCCTCCATCGCGATCGATTTCTCAGCCTCGACCGCGCGCTCGGACGGCCGGTTGAGGAGGTAGACGTCCGCGCCCGCGTGGGCCATCGTCCGCGCGGCGACGAATCCGCATCCCGTGGTGCATCCGGTGATTACGACCGTCTTGCCGCGCATGGACGGGAGCGTCGCTTCGAAGTCTTTGAAGTACTTCGAAGGGACGTCCACGGGGGTGTCGTACGCGGACGGTTTAGACGCGAAGCCGCCCATGGTGATGTCGCGGCGGGTGGTGGAGCGCGCGGGAATGCGACAGAATTCAGTTGTTGCGGACACCTGATAGATATAAAATAATAACTTCCGAAAATTGGCATTCGGCAACCGTTTCGGCAGGAGGCAGGTCGTGCCTGTTTGCTCATACAAATACTGTACAGTACGCGATTTCGTAGTACGCGAATGCAAAAATTTACGGCGCGAGCTTTGGTGCCGTCTCACGAAATCGATCGTTCGACCCCCCCCTCTGTCCACACGACGTCGCGCGCCTCTACCGCGCGAGGGACGTCGTCATGACGACCCCCTTCGCGACGCTCGTCGACTCCCCGCCGTGGGAGCTCGTAGCGTTCGTCTCCGCGCTGTTGTTCTACCACGTCGCCGAGTTCGCGATCGCGGCTCGGTACAACCGAGACTCGCTCTCGCGGCACTCGTGGCTGCTCGGGAAGCCGTACGTGGTCGCGATGACCACCGCGTGCGCGGAGTACATCCTCGAGTGCGCGATGTTCCCGGGGTGGAAGCTCGGCGGCGGCGAGGTCGCGGCGTGGACGAAACGCGTCGGCCTCGTCATGGTGATCGCGGGCGACCTGACGAGGAAAGCGGCGGAGATCACCGCGCGGCACAACTTCACGCACGCGATACAGACGACGCGACGACCGACGCACACGGTCGTCACGCGCGGGGTGTATCGATACACGCGGCATCCCGGGTACTTGGGGTGGCTCGTGTGGTCGATAGGGACGCAGGTGCTGTTGCGGAACCCGGCGTGCGTGGTCGGGTTCGCGAGGGCGGGATGGCTTTTTTTCGCGACGAGGATACCGTACGAAGAGGCGAAACTGAGGGCGATGTTCCCGGGGGAGTACGCCGCGTACGCGGCGCGGACGCGGACGTGGATCCCGGGGATCCCGTGAGTGATGAGGCGAGGATCAGATAGCGACGCGACGCGCGTAGCCGATGCCTTGAGCTTTATTATTAGTTAGAGAACGTAAGTTAACTAGCCCTCGCGTCTGTAGTACGTTTGCGTACCGCCGCGCCGTCTTCTTTTCTTCTCTCGTCACCGCGTCACCTTGTTCCCCTTCACGAGGACATTATCCTCCGCGCCGACGCCTCCGAACCCTATCCCGGCCTTGTTCTTACTCCCTCGTATCACGCACCCGGTGACCTCGGACCCCTCGCGCGGGTCCACGAGCTCCACGCCGAACGCTCCCGCGTCCGCGATCTCACACTGATCCACCACGCCCGCCGCGCCGTCGCGTATCAGCACGCCGTCCCGCCCCGGCCCCGCGATGAGCGCCCCCAACACCCTCCCGCCCCCAAACTCCCCGAGTAGGTCGCCGTATAACGCCACCCCGTGCGTTTTCACGTCGTGGATGTAACACCCCGCCACGGTCACGTCCGCGCCTTCGCCGACGACGCCGCTGCCTGTGGCGCTGGACACGTCGCATCCGTCCAAACGAAGCGCGCTCCGCGGCCGCGCGAACACCGCGTAGTTGTTCGCCACCGAGGGCGACGAATGCCGCACGGTGATGTTCCGAAGAAACACCCCGCCGACGACGTCTTCGGCCACCTCGAACGTGGCTTCGTATGGGTCGTCAGTGACGTGTTCGACGACGCAGCGTTGCGCCGCGGCGATGGCTTGTTCGTCGCCGATCCCGGGGGTGCTGCCGACGCCCTCCGCGGACTCGATCGCGAGCGCTTGCGTCGGATTTTTCGACGACGCGGGAGGGATGACGACGCGCTCGGGGTAGGTCCCCGGGGCGAGGCGGATCGTCGCTGTCGACAGGGAGCTCGCGCGCGCGGCGTCCACGGCGGCCGCGATCGTCGGATAGGAAGAGGAGGAGGAGGACGACGACGGCGCGCCGGGGGGCGCGACGACGAAGACGCCCTCCTCGTCCTCCGCCGCGATCGCGGACGACGTCGCGAGGAGCCCCGCGGCCGCGGCGGAGAGGATCTCGCGGCGCGACGGCGGAGGGACCGCGGCGGCGGCGCGCGCCTCGACCGCGACCGCGATCTCGGTCTCGGTCTCGACGTCGCGCGACGAGGAAGGGTGCCCACCACATCTTCGGACGACGCGGCCCCCGCGGACCGCGCGGGCCTTCGACGACGCGCGCGCGCGAGCGATGGGCGTGGTCGTCGTCGTCGGCGTGGAGATCGACGCCGTCGTCGTCATCGTCGTCGTCTCTTCGGTCGCGTCGTCGTCGCGTCTCCGGCGCGGCGGAGTTGTGAAGCCGGCGCCGCGGCGTTCGTCGAGTCGAGCGGAGACGCCGGGATTTTCTTTTTCAGATCCGATCATTCCGCGCGGCGCCGTCGGGGAGGGGATGACGACGCGCGACCGCGGCGGCGGCGGCGCCGTCGGGCCGCCACCCTCGGCGTGGCGCACCTACGGACTCCCGATCGTCACCTCCGGGGCGTCCGTCTCGTGCGCGACCGCGTGCACGAACCCGCTGGACGTCGTGAAGGTGCGCATGCAGGTGCTCCATCCGACGACGCCGTCCGACGGCGCGATCGCGGGCGCGGCGACGACGACGACGCCGACCCCGGGGGGATCCGCCTCCGGGACCGGGAGGGTCGGCATGCGCGCCGCGTTCGCGAACGTGGTGACGCGCGAGGGGCCGCTCGCGCTGTGGAAAGGCATCGGCCCGAGCCTCGTCAGGGCGTCGTGCTACGGCGGCCTCCGGCTGGGGTTGTATCAGCCCGTCGTGTCCGCCGTGGAGTCGTCGCGATCGTCGAACGACGGCGTCGTCGACGACGACGCGGCGGCGGCGGCGGCGGCGGCGGCCACCCCGATCAGCACGAGCACGAAGGTCATCGCCGGGTGCGTCTCCGGCGCGTTCGCCGCGTTCCTCTTGAACCCCACGGAGCTCGTCAAGACGCGTCTGATGGCGGACGCGAGGGCGGGGAGCGCGGCGGGGATTCGCGCGGCCGCCGCCGCCGCCGCCACGCACCCGGCCTCGCCCTCCTTCTCTCGCCTCTCGCCCGCACCGCCCGCACCGCCGCGCGGCACGGTGGCTATCGTATCGCATATTATTAAAACGGACGGCGTCCGGGGGTTATGGAAAGGCAGCGCCGCGAGCGTGTCCAGAAGCGCGGTGCTCACCGCGTCGCAGTGCGCGACGTACGACGAGGTGAAACGAGCCATCATCCGCGCGAGCGACGGCGCGATGACCGACGGCCCGGCGACGCACCTCGCGGCGAGCATGCTCACGGGTCTGGTGACGACGACGGCGACGAACCCGATCGACATGATCAAGACGCAGCTGTACTTGGACGCGTGCAAGACGCACGGGGGCGGCGGCGGCGGCGGCGGCGGGGGAGGCGGCGGCGGCGTCGGCGCGGTGGCGGCGTGTAGGATGATTCTTCGGCGGGAGGGCCCGCGCGGGCTCATGCGCGGATGGACCGCGAATTATGTTCGGTTGGGGCCGCAGACGGTGATCACGTTCGTCGCGCTGGAGAAGTTCAGAGCGCTCGCGGGCATGAACGCGCTGTGACGAGGCGAGAAAAACGTCGTCGGCGGCGGCGGCGGCGGCGGCGGCGAGCCGCGCGCGAGAGGAGGCGTAGCGTGTTAGCATCCTAGCGACCTGAACGCGAAATGTTCGTTCCATCGACGGCGCGCGAGAAGGCGCCGTCGCGGCGCGCGACGTCGCCGCCGGGATCTCTCGGCGCGGCGCGGCGGGCGCGGCGGCGGTCGCTCCCGCACCGGCGGGGCTGAGGACTGGAAACGCGCGACGTCATCCAGATCCAGTCCAGTGCTGTCAGCGAATCGCGCTCGTAAAGGTCTAGGGTCGACTCTCCGCGGGACTCGCGCGCGCACGCCGTCGCGCCGCACCCGTCTCGCGCTGATACGAACGACGTACCATGGCCGCGTTCACCCATCACGCGGTTGCCATCCCCCCGAGCGCGGTCCGCGCGCCGTCCGTCGACGGCGCCGCGCGTAGGTCGTACGGCGGCGCCGCGATTCCTCCTCGCGTCTCGCCCTCCTCGCGACGTCCCTCCGGCCGCGCCGTGAACAAGACCACGCGCGCGAACGGCAGCTCGTTCGGTCGCCTGTTCCGCGTCACGACGTTCGGGGAATCCCACGGCGGCGGCGTCGGCTGCGTCGTCGACGGCGTCCCCCCGAGGCTCCAGATCTCGCGCGACGAGCTCCAGATGGAACTCGATCGACGCAGACCCGGGCAGTCGCGAATCACGACGCCGCGGAACGAGGAAGACTCGTGCGAGATCCTCAGCGGCGTCGGCCTCGACGGCGTCACCCTCGGCACCCCCATCGCGGTCCTCGTCCGGAACAAAGACCACCGATCACAGGACTACGGCGAGATCGCTGTCGCGTACAGACCGTCCCACGCCGACGCCACCTACGACATGAAGTACGGCGTGAGAGCCATCGCAGGGGGAGGGAGGTCCTCCGCGAGGGAGACGATCGGGCGCGTCGCCGCGGGCGCGATCGCGAAGAAGGTGCTCAAGGAGATCGCGGGCACGGAGATCCTCGCGTACGTGAGCCAGGTGAAAGACGTGCGCGCGAGCGGCGTCGATCACCAGACGTTCACGATGGAGGACGTCGAGGCGAACATCGCGCGGTGCCCGAACGAAGACAGCGCGAACAAGATGATCGCCGCGATCGACGAAGTGCGCACGCGCGGGGACAGCTGCGGCGGCGTCGTGACGTGCGTCGTGAGGAACTGCCCCAGGGGTTTAGGCGCGCCGGTGTTCGATAAGCTCGAGGCGGACCTCGCGAAGGCGATGCTGTCGCTCCCGGCGACGAAGGGGTTCGAAGTCGGCAGCGGGTTCGAGGGCGTGGACACGACCGGGAGCGAGCACAACGACGAGTTTTACATGGACCCCGAGACTGGGATTCGCACGCGCACGAACCGAAGCGGCGGGATCCAAGGCGGGATCTCGAACGGCGAGCTCGTGGAGTTGAGGATCGCGTTCAAGCCGACGTCCACGATCACCTCCGCGCAAAACACGGTGAACCGCGACGGCGTCGACGTCGAGTTGAAAGCGAGAGGACGCCACGACCCGTGCGTGGTTCCGCGCGCGGTCCCGATGGTCGAGTCCATGGTCGCGCTCGTGCTCGTGGACCATCTCATGATGCATTTCGCGCAGTGCAACTTGCTGGGGCGGGATGATTACGACGACTTGGTGAGGGGGAACATGAAGACGTTGTACGACCCGAAGTTCATCGGAGGGACCGGGACGGGCGGCGGGGGGGAGATGTCCACGAAGGACATGAGCGCGGCGTTCTCGGAGGATTGAGGATTGGATTGATTCGACGCGAGCGATGCGATGCGCGTCGTGTTCGGTGTCGCGTCCGTCGTCGAACGGACCGACGCGTTGATCGACGTGATGACGCGCTCGCGTGATTTGTACGCACCTTCGTATTAATTTTGTAGCGTCCGTCCACGCGAGCTACCCCGGGAGACGAGACGGAGCGAAGAGGAGGAAGCGCCGACGGCGAGCACTATGGCTTCTCTTTCTTCGCCTTCTTCGCCTTCTTCGCCTTCTTCTCCTTCTTCTCTTTCTTCTCCTTCTTCGCCTTCTTCGCGACTCTCTCGTCGTCGTCGTCGTCCTCGCCGCCGTCGCCGCCGCCGTCGCTCTCCTCCGCTTTCCTCTTCCCCTTCCCTGCGTTCTCCTCCTCCTCCTCCGCGTCTTCGTCCCCGCCAAACGTCTTCGCGAAATCCGCCTTGACGTCCTCCGCCACCTTCGCGCGGTTCCTCCACTGCTCTGGATCCCCCTTAAAGTCCGCGACGCCCAACCTCCGCAACAAATACGGCCCGTGCCGCGTCCCCGCGATCTGTTTCTCCCCCTGCGACATCCGCCGAACGATCGTCTCTCTCGTCCGCTGATCCGCGCACCCGTACGCGGCTTGGAGCACGTGCGAGCCGCACGCGCTCGACGCGAGCTTGATCCAGTCGTGCGCGAGCGCGTCCACGAGCTCCTTCTTGAGCTTCGGCTTGTGCGCGGTCGAGCCGAGGAACGCCTCGAGCGCGCGGCTGCCTCCGGGGTCGCACGCCGCGCCGAGGGCTTCGTTCGGCGGCAGCGTCGCGATCGATTCGATAAACTGCGGCGTCGTCTCCGGGGGGAATTTCATGATCGTCTGCAGCATCGCGGCGCCGAGGACGGAGCACCGTCCTCCCGCCGCGCCGGAGTGCTGGTCGAGCCATAGGAGCGAGGGCGCGAGCTGCGAGCGCCCGCCGACGCGCGCCGACGCGGTCTTCGCGGTGAGCCCTCTGGCGAGGTTCTTCGCGGCGTCGCGTTCCCCCGTTCGAAGTCTCGCGCACGCGGCGAGTAAGGACGCGACGACGCCCGCGCGCCGCTCGCGCATCAGCGAGCCAAAGTCCGGGCCGAGCTCCATGAGCGCGGCGGTGACGTGGTCCTGCTCGCGCGTCGCGCCGAAGAGCGCCTGGAGGACGAAGTTCGCCGTCGGGTGCGACGCGATGCCTCGAAGTTTCCCTCGGAAAAACCTGCGGAAGATCTCGTGCGTCAGCCCTCGCGGCGCGGCTCGCAGGATCGCCTCGAACAGGTGCGACCCGGATCTCGACTCGCACAGCTGCTTCACGTCGCTCTCCTTCGCGTCCGCGAGGAGCTCGCCCTCCTTCGTCCCCTCCGCGGGCGCGCATCCGAGGAACCCGGGAATGATCCAATTCAACGCCGCGGCGTCGCCGCGGTGCGCCGTCAACATTGCCTGCAAAAACGCGCTCCCGCACGCGTCCTCCGTTAGCCCCCACAGCTCGCTCTCCAGCGCCGCGAGCGTCGTGTCGCTGTACTCTCGCAGCAACGCCTCGAACCTGTGCCTCTCCGGCGGCGCGTCGCCGCTGTCCGCGAACGCGCCCGCGGCGCTCGTGCCGCCCTTCAACTTTCCAGCCAGCGACCCCGCCTTGGCGCTCGGCGCGCACTCCCTCCCCGACACGACGCTCAAAAACTTCCGCGCGACCGGCGAGACGCGCGGGTCGTACGCCGCGTCGACAGCCGCGCTCGAGAGCGACTCGCCGATCGCGGCCAACGCGGGGGCAAACGTCTCGAGCGTCTCCGCCGTCGGATCTTTCCCGACGCGCGCCGCGACGCATCCCAGCGCGCGCTCCGCGACGCGGCTGCCGAACAGCGACTTGCACAGCGTGAAGAAGTCCGTCGGCGCCGCCGTCACGCCGCGCACGTACGTCGCGAGATCGTCGTCGACGCACGCGTCGAGGAGCTTCTCCACGACGCGGGAGCAGCGCGCGTCCATCGACAGCGCCATCTCGTGCCCGCGCGCTTCCTCGAGCGCGTTGCCGGCGAGGATCGTCCGCTCCTCGACCGCCTCCGGGGTGTCCGGGTCCACCGCGACGAGGGCTTCGATCTCGTGGAAGTAGCTCGCGGTGGACTCGTCCACGGTGTATCGCTTCCCGTCGCATCCGAGGACGGAGACGCCGCCGCCGTCGTGCTTGTTGAACGACGACGTGCCCGCGCCGCCGTCGGCGTCGCCGCCGTCGCGCGACATTCGCGCGTCGCGCGTCGCTTCCCGACTCGCCGCCGGCCGCTCTCGTGCGGAGCGTCCTCGCGCGTTGCCTCCCGCGTCCGCGCGCGAGATGCGACCGTGCGTCGAGCGGCGCGGCGCCGATTGTGCCGGCGCCGCCAAGGGATGATTGATTCTTCTCGTCGCTTTCGCCGAAACTCGAGCGCTCGAGTGCCGATCGCGGCGCGGCCGGTTGAAAGATTGCGTCATCCGATTCGATCCGCGAACGACGGTTCAACGCCGTCGAATTTCGCGCGAGAGCCACTCGGGGGGATTTCGAAAAGGACGCGCGGCGCCGTCCCGCGCGCTCGTCTCGTCCGCGCGCGCCGCTCGCACGGTCGTCGCCCGCCCTCGCGCTTTCACGAGCCGCGTCGGTCGACGCGCGCACACCCCGCCCGCCCGGGTCGCGCGCGCCGCCGTCGTCGTCGTCGTCGTCGTCGTCGCGAAGAGCGCGCTCGCGCGTCCCGCGCCCGCCGCGCTCCTCGCGAAGAAGGAGAGGCGAGATGTCTCACGCCGCCATCGGCGCGGCGTCCTCCGCGCTCCTCGCGCGGTCGCCGTCGCTGCGATCGAAATCGACGCGCGCGTCGCGCGCGAAGTCGTCGTCGAAGACCGCGATCGTCGCGCCGACGCGCGCGGCGATCGCGGAGCCGGAGACGACGCGCCCGCCCTCCGCGCGCGCGAGCGGCCGCAAGCGCGTCGTCGTCCTCGGAAGCGGATGGGGCGCGATCTCGTTCGTCAAGTCCCTCAGCGCGTCCGCGCCGTACGACGTCGTCCTCGTGTCGCCGCGCAATTACTTCCTGTACACGCCGCTCCTCCCCGGCGCGGCGACGGGCGCGGTCGAGGAGCGCTCCATCGTCGAGCCGATCCGACGCCCGATCGCGGAGAAAGGGTACAAGTACTTCGAGGCTGCGTGCGTGGGCGTCGACGCGGAGACGAAAACGATCACCTGCCGCGCCGCGGACGCCACCTTCGACGCCACCGTGCCGTTCAGCGACCTCGCGACGCGAACGGAGGCGAACGCGATGGCGTGCCCGTGGCACACGTTCGACGTGGAGTACGACTACCTCGTCACCGCCGTCGGCGCGGTGCCGAACACGTTCGGCGTGAAGGGCGTCGAGGAGAACTGCCTCTTCTTCAAAGAGATCGCGGACGCGTCGAGGTTCCGCAGGGAAGTCAGCGAGCGGTTCGAGCGCGCGACGCTGCCGGACGTGCCGGAGGAGAGGATCAGAGAAATCTTGACGTTCGTCGTCATCGGCGCGGGGCCCACGGGCGTGGAGCTCGCGGCGGAGCTGTACGACATGGTGCGCGACCGACGGATTTGTTCCTCGCTTCGCGGGTTTTCTTTTTTCCCTTTTCCTCTCTCTCTCTTCTCCCTTCCCTTCCCTTCGTCCCGGCCCGGCCCGACCCCGACCGCGCCTTCTGACCGACGCGAGAATCGACCGCGCAGGTGTACCAAGACATCGCGAAGATGTACCCGTCGCGGCTCATCCCGCTCGTGTCGATCAAGATCGTCGACCTTCAAGAGAAGATTCTGAGCGCGTACGACCGAAGAATCGCCGAGTACGCCACGGACTTTTTCCAACGCGCCAACATCGACTGCCTCCTGAACAAGCAAGTCAACGAGGTGAAAGAGAACGCGGTCGTCTTGACCGATAACGTCACGAAAGTCACCGAGGAGGTCCCGTTCGGGATGGCGGTGTGGTGCACCGGGATCAAGCTCAACCCGCTGTGCGAGAAGATCATGAACGCGTTGCCCGAGGGGAGCCAAGAGGTGCGTTCTGTGCAAACATTTTAACCCATCGATCGGTTTCAGCACTTGATCGCGTGGGTCCCTTTCAACTGACCGATGAATGAACATTTTTCGTATGCAACGACCCCCGCTACAGAACCGCCGATCGCTGGCGACGGATAAAAACCTCCGCGTCAAGGGCAGCGGCGGGAGCATCTTCGCGCTGGGCGACTGCGCGACGATCGAGCGCCCGCGTAGCATCGGCAAGGCGGTCGACCTCTTCAGGAGCGCGGCGAAGTGCTCCGTCGACGGCGTCTGCGACAGCAGCCTGAGCAAGGAGGAAACGAAAGCGTGCCTCCAGTCGGGCGTCTCCGAGTTTCCGCACCTCGAGGAGGTCATCAACAACATCGACGACGCGTTCGCGAAGTACGCGGACAAGGACACCGGTCGGTGCGCGTTCGAAGGGTTCCAGGCGATGCTCACGGAGGTGGACAACGGCCTGAGGGCGCTCCCCGCGACCGCGCAGGTTGCGAAGCAAGAGGGCGAGCATCTCGCGGCGTTTTTCAACGCCGCCGACGGCGACGCCGCCGCGCTCGCCTCGGACGACTCGCAGTTTAATTACGTCCACAAGGGGTCGCTGGCGTACATCGGGAAGGACGCCGCGGTGGCGGACATCCCGGGGTTCACGATCGTCAAGGGCTTGGCCGCGGGGATCATCTGGAAGTCGTTCGAGACGATCTCGCAGGTGAGCGTGAGGAACATCTTCCTCGTCGCCGCGGATATGGTGCGCACGAAGCTCTTCGGACGCGACATCTCGCGGTTCAACTGATCCCACCATCGAGCCGATCGATCTGATCTGATCGATGGAGTTGGTTCGCCGTACCCGTGCGCTTGTTTTCGTTATGTCTAAAAGGTTGAAAAGGGGAGGGAGGGTGGGATCCCCCACGAGTTGAACGACGGCGAAAGTCGTCGCTTGTGAATATAACACACGCGCGTCGCCGTCGCAATCTATCGCCCCGCTCGCTCGCTAGACTATCCGTCGTCCGCCGCCGGTCCACCTCCTCCTATGCCTATGAGCTCCAGCGCGGTCTCTCTGCTCAAGACCCGAACCTCGCCCTCGCGAAGCTCCATGCGCGACAACGCCATCCCCCCGAACGACTCCCGGTGCAGCGCCGTGACTTCGCATCCCACGGCGCGCATCATCCGCTTCACCTGGTGGAATTTGCCCTCGGTGACGCTCAAGCTCGCGCGCGTGCGATTGTGGTCCGCGCGCTCGGACACGATCAACTTCGCGGGCAGACACGGCTTCTTCTCGCCCGTGAGGGTCAAACTCCCGGACGCGAAGAGGTCGACCGCGTCGCGAGGGATGGGCGCGTCGACGACGAGCTCGTAGACTTTTTCCACGCGCTTCTTCGGCGACGCCAATCGATGGAGCAAGTCGCCGTCGTCCGTCAGGAGAAGCAGCCCGGTCGTGTCCTTGTCCAGGCGCCCGATCGTCTCCACGCCGGGCCGCCGCGCGCGCCATCGCTCCGGGAGGAGGTCGTACACGGACGGCCCCTCGCTGGCGTCGTGCCCGCAGACGCGACCGCGCGGTTTGTGCATCAGCGCGAGCAGACCGTCGGGCGCCTCCGCGGGCTCGCCGTCGATGAGGACGTCGCGCGGCGTGACCTTCGCCTCCGCCCTAGCGACGGGCTCACCGTGGAGGAGGACGCGTCCGTCGCGCGCCCATCGCTTCGCTTCCGCGCGCGTGCAGTACCCGAGCCTGCTGAGGAGGCGGTCTAATCGCTCCGGCGCGTTCGCGTTCGAGGAGGACGCCCCGCCCTTTTTTTTGCCCTTCGCGCCTTCCCCGCACCGCGTCGGGAACCGCGCGGGCGGACGACGCGGACGCGCGCGGGAAGAGGGACCGACGGGCGCGGTCACGAGCGAGGCGAAGACGCGCGCGACCCGCATCGCGACCGTCGAGACGCGCGCGGTGACGGCGCGCTCGAACAGTGCGTGTCGGGATACGCATACGTTCGTGGTACGAAGGTAATAAACTAACAAACTGTGAGCGGCGCGAAGCGAGCTATGATACGGGTGCTGGACGCGTGGACGCGTCGTGACTAGCGCGGCGACCCCATGGGGGACACCTTCATCGTCTTCTGACGCTTCTTCCCCTCCTTCTTCGCGAGCGTCGCCGGCGGCTCGGTGGGCGTGACGTCCGTGAGCTCGCCGAAGGGAAGGCCGGAGCCGTCGTCCAGGTACGGCATAGGCGGCGTGACGATTCGAAGCGCCGCCGCCGCCGCCGCCGCCGCCGCCGCGGTCGACTTCCCCTTCCCGCTCTTCCTCGGCCTCGGCCTCGGGACGCTGATGATCCCCGGCGACGCGACGATCCCGTAGTTGTGAATCAGCAGAGACGACCCCGCGGAGTCCGGCGCGCGCGTGGGCTCGTGCCCGACGTACCCGAACCCGGGGGTGTCCGCCTCTCTGGTCATCCTCGACAGCGCCGGCGGCGTGTTCGCGGCTGCGCCCATCCTCGCCGCGGCGGCGAGGTCGAGCCCGAGGGAGATGCTGTCCCCGCCGCCGCGGAGAAGGCGCCCGTCCTCGTCGCGCTCGCTCGAGAGGTGCGACCCGGGTGCGAACGCGAAGGATCCTTCGAAGCACGGCGGCGCGACGGCGGCGGCGGCGACTTTGTCCGAGGACGACGTCCCGCGCTCGACGTTCGCGGCGTTGTCTTTCGAGCGGAGCACCCGCCGGGGCTCCGGCGTCCTGTGCTTCGCGGGCGTGGTGGTTTCTTCCGACGTCGTCTCCGTCTCCGTCTC
>Ga0181561_10001150_pt1 | contig 23284 bp, 16 predicted proteins | sample 011ome_19_FD_133760 | JGI IMG/M metagenome (GOLD analysis project Ga0181561, IMG submission 133760) | Coastal salt marsh microbial communities from the Groves Creek Marsh, Skidaway Island, Georgia - 011510BT metaG (megahit assembly) | ecosystem: Environmental > Aquatic > Marine > Intertidal... | reverse complement strand
GGCAAATTAATCTCAGTCTGGGCTGAAGAAGACAATTCAATTTTTGCTTTTTCAGCCGCTTCTTTTAAACGTTGTAGTGCCATGGGATCATCTCTCAAGTCGATTTGCTCTGCTTTCTTGAAGTCATCTGCCAAGAAATCAATTAAGACTTGATCAAAATCGTCTCCACCCAAGTGGGTATCCCCGTTGGTAGACAATACCTCGAAAACACCATCGCCTAGTTCTAAGATGGAAATGTCAAAAGTACCTCCACCCAAGTCATAAACAGCTATTTTACTATCGCTTCCGTCTTTTTTGTCCAACCCAAAGGCCAATGCTGCAGCCGTAGGCTCATTGATGATCCGCTGCACCTTCAAACCAGAAATTTCTCCAGCCTCTTTGGTGGCCTGTCGCTGTGCATCATTAAAATAAGCGGGAACTGTGATAACGGCCTCAGAAACATCTTGACCCAAATAATCCTCGGCTGTTTTTTTCATTTTCTGCAAAATCATGGCAGACAGTTCTTGGGGGGTGTAGAGCCTACCGTCGATATCAACGCGTGGGGTGTCATTGTCTCCCTTCACCACTTTGTAGGCCACTGTTTTGACCTCCTTTGATGATTCGGAGAATTTATTGCCCATAAAACGCTTGACAGAAGCAATGGTTTTGGTAGGATTGGTGACCGCTTGCCTTTTGGCGGGATCTCCTACTTTTATTTCGCCTCCCTCAACAAAAGCGATAACAGAGGGAGTGGTTCTTTTTCCTTCCGCATTAGGGATAACTACTGGCTCGTTACCTTCCATTACAGATACACAAGAATTGGTAGTTCCTAAGTCGATTCCTATTATTTTGCTCATCGTTTATAAGATTTTTTAAAACTTATTCAATCACTGTGCCATTTAATTATTGCTGACAACTTGTCATAATGTGATGATTCGCTAGGGATCTCTTCCGTGATCTGTCAAAAAAAACTAATTTTGCTGCGTTATGTCCAAATTAAAAAATGATTATTCCCGCATCACCACCAGAACCTTGGCGGAATTTAAGGCCAAAGGGGAAAAAATTGCGATGTTGACTGCCTACGATTTCACCATGGCCGGCATCATTGATAAAGCGGGAATTGATGTCATTTTGGTTGGAGACTCTGCCTCGAATGTGATGGCTGGACATGAAACGACCCTACCCATTACATTGGATCAAATGATCTACCATGCCACGAGTGTGGTTCGAGGGGTAGAAAGGGCATTGGTGGTAGTTGATCTTCCTTTTGGCACCTACCAGGCCGACTCCAAAGAAGCTTTGCGGTCGGCCATCCGAATCATGAAAGAATCCGGAGCACATGCTGTTAAATTGGAAGGAGGGAGTCAAATTCAAGAATCTATTCAAAGGATCCTCAAGGCTGGCATTCCCGTCATGGGACACCTTGGGTTAACCCCACAATCCATCTACAAGTTTGGAACCTACAGCGTAAGAGCCAAAGAAGAAGCCGAAGCCCAACAACTGTTAAATGATGCCATGATGCTGGAAAAAGCAGGGTGTTTTGCAATTGTATTGGAAAAAATCCCCGCAAAATTGGCGGAAAAAGTCACCCAAACCCTGGACATTCCCATTATTGGAATTGGCGCGGGAGGCGAAGTAGACGGTCAGGTATTGGTCGTCAATGATATGTTGGGGATGAACAAAGAATTCAGTCCTCGTTTTTTAAGACGGTATCTCGATCTCAACAGCGACATTTCTAGGGCTGTAAAAGCCTATACGGAAGACGTCAAAAATCAGGATTTTCCAAAGCCAGAAGAACAGTATTAGCCCCCGCTTGCGTTGTGTTGGAGATACTCTACGAAGACAATCATCTTATTGCGGTAAACAAATCCGCAGGCGATTTGGTACAAGGCGACCAAACGGGGGATGAGCCTTTGGTGGACAAAGTCAAAACTTATATTAAAAAGAAATACAACAAATCGGGAGCGGTATTTTTGGGAGTCATTCACCGTTTGGACCGACCTACTAGTGGTGTGGTGCTTTTTGCCAGAACCTCCAAAGCATTGACCAGAATGAACTTGCAGTTTAAGGAACGGAAAACCCATAAAATCTATTGGGCCATCGTTGGGGCTGATATTGCTCCCACCAGTGCAACACTAATCCATTGGTTGAAACGCAATCCAAAGATGAACAAGTCTTTTGCTCATGACCAAGAAGTCGGCGGATCTAAAAAAGGGGTACTTCACTACAAGAAAATTCAAGATCTGGACCGATATGCTGTATTGGAAATTGAAATTGAGACAGGAAGGCATCACCAAATCAGGAGTCAACTATCGCATTTGGGATTTCCCATCAAAGGAGATTTAAAGTACGGCGCCAAAAGAAGCAATCCCGATGGAAGCATAGCCTTGCATGCGCGTTTACTGAAGGTGGAACACCCGACCACCAAAGAAAGCATCAGCATTGTTGCCGATCCTCCTGTTAAACCCGAATGGAGTTTCGCTCTTTCCGATTGATGACCTTGGCTTTCTCGCGGATGATCTCTCCCACAGGACGGTTTTCGATTTTACTCTCCAGCCAAGACAAGACATCCAAGTAGAGAAAAGCACGTCGCTCATAGGGATCTTCTTCGTATTGTTTGAGCTCTTTGTGGAGTTTGACAAAGGCCGCCTTAAGCTCATGGGGGTAGATATCTCCGAGTGATCGAACAAAACGGATCATCGCTTTTTGCACCTCATGAAGGTCGTCCATTTTGATCAAAAACTTGTAGGTTTCCCTCAAATGGCTTTCCAGATGGTAGTCAAAACCTGCCTCATAATGGGCTACCAAGCTGAGGACTCTGGTAAAACACAACAAATCCTCACGCATTTTTAAATGTTTGTTCTGTATGATTTTATTCAGATAAAGGATACAATTTTCATTGTCTTCCAATCCAAAATACAAGCATGCAATTTTATAGTAAAACAACATCACATGATGGGGGTCAATCTGGTTTTTAAATTTTTCAATCCCCTGAATGACCTCGGGTAAAATGGACAAGCCTTCTTTAAATTCTCCTTGTAAAAAATACAGGTTAAAGCGGTTGTTGTAGGAATACAAAAAGCTTAATGCTGCCAAATTATCATTCTTAGGGAATTCATCAGAATCGATTTTGATCAACATATGGTGAAGGGTTTCCTTAAACTTTTCAGGATACTTGATCAATGCCAAAGATTCCATCAAAAAATTATTTCCCTTAAGATAAAAGACAGGATGGATGGAGATCATCTCTGGATTTTCGTTGAACATGTCTACCCACTTGCTGGCGTACTTGAAACAGGATAGGAAGTCTTGAACTAAAAAGCTATACCATACGTGGGCTTTAAAATACCACAGCTTTTCACGGAACCCCAATTTGTCCAATTCTAAAGCGGGCATTCTCTCGTAGAAAAACTTGGTGATTTCTCTGAATTCATCGTCACTTTTGGCATAACCGGTTTTGATCAACTGTTCGTATAACAGCAGGGAAAGGTTGGACAATTGGCTGGTAAGGTCGTTATGGTTTCTCAGTTCATCGGCCTCTTTTATCAACTCCTGAGCACGGTTGGACAAACTCCTAGTGATGTACTGTGATTCAATAAGTTTCTCGAATTCAACGATATCGTATGCGGCATATTTCTCTTCGTTTTTTAGGGCCAATGTTTTGACTTTGTCCAAAATTTTAAGACTCAATTTGTATAAACCTTTCTGATACAATATGACGGCAAAATCCATTTGCTCTCGAATCTGAATCCGAATGTTTTGATGAATGGGATTCAACCTCAAACTGATCAAAATTTGTTTGTAGAGATGGGCTTTAAGATTGGAAAGCTGTTGTTTGGTGACAATTCCCTTGACCAAAATGGCCTTTTCACTGTACTTGTCTAATTTGTCCAAAAAGTTAAAAAGACTGAGGAATTTGGCGTTGTTGTTGGAACCCATCCGACCCACGTACAACTTAAATTGACGCTTCTCCGATTTGGTCAACGACTTAATCAGTTGAAATAAATTATCTTTTTGTTCATTAATCATTGTAACAAAAGCTTATTTAACTCTCTTATTTGCAGTGACTTAAATTTAAAACAAAGGTAGAGAATATTGTAATAAAATTAATGATTTAAACTCAGTATTTGGTTTTTCGTTATACTTTCGTTCAGCATTGCATTTAACCCTAAAGATGTCTAAAGGAAAGGTACAAATTTTTGATACGACTTTACGTGACGGCGAGCAAGTTCCCGGTTGCAAATTAGATACGCGCAACAAACTTATCATTGCTGAACGATTGGATGAACTGGGCGTTGATGTTTTGGAGGCTGGGTTTCCCATTTCCAGCCCTGGCGATTTCGATTCAGTAGTAAAAATTTCCCAACTCATCAAAAACGCAAGGGTATGCGGTTTAACCCGTGCAGTCAAGAAAGATATTGAGGTGGCGGCAGAGGCCCTAAAGGGGGCCAAAAAATCGAGAATACATACCGGTATCGGTACCTCCGACGCACACATCCAATACAAGTTCAATTCCAACCGAGAGGCGATCATGGAAAGGGCAATCTCAGCGGTCAGCTATGCCAAAAGTTTTGTAGAAGACGTCGAATTTTATGCAGAAGATGCTGGAAGAACCGACAACGAATATTTGGCGAGGGTCTGTGAAGCTGTAATCAAAGCAGGTGCCACGGTACTGAACATTCCCGACACCACTGGTTATTGTTTGCCAGAGGAGTATGGAGCAAAAATAAAATACCTGAAAGAGAACGTCAAAGGCATCGACAAGGCCATCTTGTCATGTCATTGCCATAACGACTTAGGCCTGGCTACTGCCAACTCCATTGCAGGGGTAATAAACGGTGCAAGGCAAATTGAGTGCACCATCAACGGAATCGGTGAAAGGGCTGGAAATACCTCACTGGAGGAAGTGGTGATGATCATGCGTCAGCATCCCGATTTGAATTTGGACACGAACATCAATTCTAAATTGCTCTACTCCACCAGTCTGTTGGTTTCTGAGAGCATGGGCATGCCCGTTCAACCCAACAAAGCAGTGGTGGGAGCCAATGCTTTTGCCCACAGTTCCGGCATCCATCAAGACGGTGTGATTAAAAAACGAGAAACTTACGAAATTATGGATCCCCACGATGTAGGGGTCACCCAGTCCGCTATTGTCCTAACGGCCAGGAGTGGTCGAGCTGCATTGGCCTACCGCGCCAAGAATATCGGCTTTGAATTGGACAAGCTTCAACTGGACAAAGTTTATATAGAATTTTTAAAAGTTGCAGACCTACAGAAGGAAGTCAACGATGAAGACATTCCTAAAATAATTGAGGCCTGCGGATTATAAATCACTTATTTTTGCATTGGCATGAAGAAAACACTTTTTGATAAAGTTTGGGACAAGCATATAGTCCAACAAATTGATCAAGGTCCAGATGTACTATTCATCGACCGACACATGGTACACGAGGTGACCAGCCCAGTGGCCTTTTTAGGTTTAAAAAACAGGGACATCAAGGTGATGTACCCAGAACGTACTTTTGCCACCGCCGATCACAATACCCCCACCATCAATCAGCACCTTCCAGTGGCGGATCCCTTATCGGCCAAGCAATTGGATGCGTTGGAAAAAAATGCAAAAGAACACGGTATCTCTTATTGGGGACTAGGGCATGAAAAAAATGGAATCGTCCACGTAGTAGGCCCAGAATATGGCATCACCCTGCCTGGAGCGACCATTGTTTGTGGGGATTCTCATACCTCCACTCATGGTGCCTTTGGCGCAATTGCCTTTGGGATTGGAACCTCTGAAGTGGAAATGGTATTATCCACCCAGTGTATCCTACAGCCCAAACCTAAAAAAATGAGGATCACTATTAATGGAAACCTTCAATTTGGAGTTACCCCCAAAGACGTGGCCTTGTTTATCATCTCCCAACTGACCACTTCAGGAGCGACAGGTCATTTTGTTGAATATGCTGGTGATGTGTTTAAAAATATGAGTATGGAAGGGCGCATGACGGTTTGCAATCTCAGTATTGAAATGGGGGCAAGAGGCGGTATGATTGCCCCCGACGAAAAAACCTTTCATTATATCAAAGGCCGAGAGTTTACCCCCGAAGGAGCCGATTGGGACAAGGCCATGGAATACTGGCAAGAATTGTTCACCGATGAAGGGGCTTCATTCGACAAAGAATTTATCTTCGACGGTGCCGCAATAGAACCCATGATCACTTTTGGCACCAATCCTGGAATGGGAATCGGGATCTCCAAGGACATCCCCACTACCGACGCCATAGAAGGCGGTGCCGCGACCTATCAAAAAGCCCTTGATTATATGGGATACAATGAAGGGGAAAGCATGATTGGCAAATCCATTGATTTTGTCTTTGTGGGCAGTTGTACCAATGGAAGGATTGAAGATTTTCGCGCTTTTGCTGAAATGGTCAAAGGGCGTAAAAAAGCCGACAATGTAACGGCATGGTTGGTCCCTGGATCTCATAAAGTGGAAAAAGCCATCAAAGAAGAAGGCCTATTGGAAATCCTCCAAGCTTCTGGATTTGAATTGCGAGAACCCGGTTGCTCGGCTTGTTTGGCCATGAACGACGATAAAGTCCCAAAAGGAAAATACGCTGTGAGCACTTCCAACAGAAACTTTGAAGGACGGCAAGGCCCCGGCTCTCGTACCCTATTGGCCAGTCCCATTATGGCAGCAGCCGCTGCCATAACTGGAAAAGTAACCGATCCCAGAACCTTAATAAATTCCTAATGGCATACGACAAATTCAATATCCTTAAGAGTAGCGCCGTGCCTCTACCCATCGAAAATGTAGATACGGACCAAATTATACCAGCTCGATTTTTAAAAGCAACTGAGCGGGTCGGTTTTGGAGACAATCTGTTTCGAGATTGGCGTTACAATAGCGATGATACCCCAAAAAAAGATTTTGTGCTCAACAACGACACTTTTAGTGGAAAGATCCTCGTCGGAGGTAAAAATTTTGGTTCAGGTTCATCTCGCGAACACGCTGCTTGGGCCATTTACGACTATGGTTTCCGCTGTGTGGTATCCAGTTTTTTTGCCGACATCTTTAGAAACAACTGCCTGAACATTGGCGTACTGCCCGTTCAAGTGAGTCCAGTTTTTTTGGAACAAATCTTTGCTGCCATTGAAGCTGACCCTAATTCCAACTTTACCGTTGATCTTCCCCAGCAAAAAATAAGCATTGACGCCAGCGGTGCCGCAGAACATTTCGAAATCAACCCCTACAAAAAAGAAAACATGACCAACGGTTTTGATGATATCGACTATCTCCTTAACATCAAAGAAGAAATCAGAACCTTCTCACAAAACACCCCGCTCTAGCGCATTTTCCCAACCCTAAAAGAAAATGGAAAAAAGAACGATAGAAATCATGGATACGACCCTGCGTGACGGGGAACAAACTTCAGGTGTATCGTTTTCAATAGCCGAAAAACTGACGCTTTCTCAGTTGTTGTTGGAAGAGCTTAAAGTGGATAGAATAGAGATTGCCTCGGCACGGGTGTCGGAGGGAGAACTCCAATCGGTCAAAGAAGTATCCCAATGGGCAAAAGACAAAGGCCATCAAGAAAAAATTGAAATTTTGACTTTTGTTGACGGAGGAAGCTCAATCGACTGGATGCTCCAGACGGGTACAAAAGTTCAGAACCTACTGACCAAAGGGTCGCTCAATCACCTTAAGCACCAACTCAAAAAAACACCCGACCAACATTTTAAAGCCATCGAGACCCATGTCTCGGACGCTCATAAAGAAGGCATCAACACCAATGTTTATTTGGAGGATTGGAGCAACGGCATGCGTAATTCGCCGGATTATGTAAAGGAATATCTATCATTCCTGTCAACTCAACCCATCAAAAGGGTGTTACTGCCTGACACCCTGGGGGTAATGACCTATTACGAAACCTTTTCCTTTGTCTCTGAGGTGGTTCAAAATTTTCCAAACCTTCATTTTGATTTTCACGGTCACAACGATTACGACCTGAGCGTGGCCAATGCCATGGAAGCCGTTAGAGCAGGTTGTCATGGGCTTCACCTCACCGTAAATGGGATGGGAGAACGTGCCGGAAACACCCCCATGGCCAGTACGGTAGCCACCCTCAAAGATTTTCTTCCGGAGGTAGAAATTAACATCAACGAGTCCTCGCTCTATAAAGTAAGTAAGCTGGTTGCTACTTTTACAGGCTTTAGAATCCCAGCCAACAAACCCATTGTGGGGCAGAATGTTTTTACCCAAACCGCCGGTATCCATGCCGATGGGGACAAAAAGAAAAACCTTTATTTTAACGACCTGCTACCCGAACGTTTTGGAAGAACCCGGGAATACGCCTTGGGCAAAACTTCTGGTAAAGCCAACATACAAAAAAACCTTCAAAAACTGGGGCTAACACTAAACGATGAGGAAGTCAAAAAAGTGACCCAACGCATCATAGAATTGGGAGACAAAAAGGAAATTGTCACCACCGAAGATCTCCCCTATATCATCTCCGATGTACTCAATAGCAATACCGAACAAAAGGTAAAAGTAAACTCCTATGTATTAACCCACGCCAAAGGGCTAAAACCCAACACAGTGGTATCCCTGGATATGGAAGGAGAAATATTAGAGGAAATCGCGGCGGGCGATGGACAATTTGACGCCTTCATGAATGCGATCAAAAAAATCTATAAAAAGAAAAAAATGATCCTCCCCCAGCTGACGGACTATGCTGTTCGCATCCCCCCTGGAAGTAATTCTGACGCCTTATGTGAAACCCTAATCACCTGGAAAAATGGAGGTAAGGAATTCATCACCCGTGGGTTGGATTCCGATCAAACCGTATCGGCCATCAAAGCCACCGAAAAAATGTTAAACATCATTTCAAGCTAATGCAATTAAAAATCGCCTTATTGGCCGGAGACGGTATCGGACCAGAAGTTATTGACCAAGCCGTTAAAGTATGCGACGCCATCGCCAAAAAATTCAATCACGATATCCAGTGGATGCCTGCCCTGACCGGTGCTGCCGCCATAGATGCAGTTGGGGAACCCTATCCCGACGAAACCCATGAGATATGTGTTAGCTCTGATGCCGTATTGTTTGGTGCCATCGGTCACCCGCGTTTTGATAACGACCCCTCAGCCAAAGTACGACCCGAACAAGGACTGCTGAAAATGCGACAAAAATTAGGCTTGTTTGCCAACGTTCGACCCACTTTTACCTTTCCTTCTTTGATCGACAAATCTCCCCTTAAACAAGAACGTATTGAAGGAACCGATTTGGTGTTTTTAAGGGAACTCACTGGAGGGATCTATTTTGGAGAAAGAGGCCGAAAAGATGATGGCAATACGGCTTTTGATACCTGCACCTATACCCGATCAGAAATTCAACGATTGGCCAAAAAAGGGTTCGAACTGGCCATGACCCGCAGTAAAAAATTGTGTTGTGTGGACAAAGCCAACGTTTTGGAAAGCTCCCGTCTGTGGCGCGAAACCGTTCAGGCCATGGAAAAAGACTATCCCGAAGTGGAAGTGTCCTATGAATTTGTCGATGCAGTGGCCATGCGATTGGTCCAATGGCCCAATAGCTATGATGTGTTAATCACCGAAAATCTTTTTGGAGACATCCTAACAGACGAAGCTTCTGTCATCTCTGGATCCATGGGCTTGATGCCCTCCGCCTCGGTAGGTTCCGACATTGGTCTCTTTGAACCCATCCACGGTTCATTCCCTCAGGCCGCTGGAAAAGACATTGCCAACCCCCTAGCGACGGTGCTCTCTGCAGCCATGATGTTTGAAATGTCTTTTGGTCTGCAGGAAGAAGGTGCTTTGATTCGTAAAATCGTCGATCAATCCCTTGCCGAAGGCATCGTAACCGAAGATTTGGTAGAAGGAAATGCCAAAGCTTATAAAACCAGTGAAGTGGGGGATTATTTGGCCGCACAAATCAAAGCCTTTAGCGTTTGAGAAAGATCCCAGTATTTTTCTGGATTTTTTTGCACCTCAATTGCGCATCGGTAGGTTTTGGTTTTGATTGAAACTTAGTCAATTTAATTAAACCTTACAACTTGACAAAATATTGAGCCTTACTAGGATTGAATAGAAAACTTTGTGGTGGATTTAAGGGAAAAAAATTCCATTTCAGCCAGCATTTTTTTAACTTCAACAAAAAACCAAGCATGCGCATCTTTAAAACCATGATGCTGTTTATAAGTTTGTGTTTGTTTTGTTTCAGCCAAGCACAACAGCAACCGGCGGTCTATGTGATCGTTCACGGGGCGTGGGGCGGGTCATGGGCTTTTAAGGAAGTGGATCTATTGCTTAGCGCTACGGGCAGTACGGTCTATCGTCCCAGCCTGACCGGACAAGGGGAACGGGTTCATTTGGCCGATGAATCCATTGGTTTGGAAACCCATATCATGGATGTGGTCAACACCTTGCGATATGAAGAATTGGAAAATATCATTTTAGTGGGCCATAGCTATGGAGGCATGGTAGTGACAGCCGTGGCCGATCGCCTGCCAGAACGGATCAAAAAATTGGTCTATCTCGATGCTTTTGTTCCCGAAAACAACGAAAATGTCAACGATTTTTTTGTCATCGACCCCAAAAAATTTAACATCGTTGATGGAGGGATCGTTCCCCCTTGGGTTCCCAAGGATCAACTGCCACCCTCTGATGTTCCCCATCCCTACAAGACCTTTACCAACCCCATTGTCCTAAAAAATCCCAAAAGATTGGAAATTGAAACCCATTATATCCATACCGTGGAAAAAGGCAAAACTCCCGAAACGGACGACTTTATTTTACATGCCAATCGTGCCAAAGAAAAAAATTGGCCGGTTTATGTATTGGAAGCGGATCACAACCCCCAGTGGTCGGCGCCCAAAGCCTTTACTGAATTACTAAAAAAAATTGAACATCAATGAACATCAAATACTTTTTCGGTCTATTATCTCTTTTTTTTCTTTCCTGTGAAACCAGCCCTCCACCGGATTTGACCCCCAACGCCGTTGTTGCTGATGAAAAATTGATTGCCTACCAACAAATGGAATTGATCGGATTTATTCATTTCACAGTCAATACGTTTACCGATAAAGAATGGGGGTATGGAGACGAAAACCCCGAAATTTTTAACCCTACTGCTCTGGACGTAGAGCAATGGGCGCAAACTGCCAAGGCTGCAGGAATGAAGCAATTGATCCTAACGGCCAAACACCACGACGGTTTTTGCCTATGGCCCAGTCAATATACCGAGCACAGCGTCAAAAACAGCCCCTACAAAGACGGAAAGGGCGATGTGGTGGGGGAATTTGTGGCGGCCTGCAAAAAATATGGTCTTAAAACGGGACTTTATCTCTCCCCTTGGGACAGAAACCACAAAGACTATGGCAAACCCGCCTATATTACATACTACAAAAACCAACTGGAAGAACTCCTCACCCAATATGGCGAGATCAACGAAATATGGTTCGACGGGGCCAACGGGGGAGACGGGTATTATGGCGGTGCCAATGAGATCCGAAAAATCGACCGCGATACTTATTACGGCTGGGAGGAGATCATTGCCTTTGTTAAAAACTTACAACCCAACATCAAAATATTTTCCGACGCTGGGCCGGATGTTCACTGGATCGGTAATGAAAAAGGCTATGCTGGAGCTACTTTTTGGTCAACCATCAACACAGACCAACTGACCATTGGGGCTTCCAAGACAGACTACCTCAATTCAGGAGATCCAGAGGGTACAAAGTGGATCGTAGGGCAATGCGATGTTTCCATACGTCCAGGCTGGTTTTACCATGCCGATCAAGACAGTTTGGTAAAAACCCCACAACATTTGACCGATATTTATTATAAATCTGTGGGGCGAAATGCCTTGCTGTTACTCAATCTACCCCCCGATCAAAGAGGATTGATTCATGAAAACGACGTTCAAGCACTGAAGGAATTTAAAAGCACCATCGATGCCTCTTTTGCCAATGATTTGGCCAAGGGGCAAATTGCATCGGCTGACAATTATCGGTTGCAACACATCAAGTTTGCTCCGCCAAACACTTTGGATGGAGATCCCATGACCTACTGGGCCACCGATGAGGGAGTTTTTCCTGCCACTTTGGAAATCACCTTAAATGAAAAAACAAGTTTTGACCGCGTCCTGTTGCAGGAACCCATACATCTGGGACAACGCATCAGTCAATTTGAAATCGATGTGATGGGTGAAAAAAACTGGATCAGCATCTACAGAGGAACTACCATCGGCTATAAAAGAATACTCAGAATCCCAGAAGTCAATACAGATAAGTTAAGAATCCGCATCACCAAAGCCAACAATACCGTAGCTCTGTCTAATATTGGACTCTACAAATCCTCTCCTAAAGAAGTTTTACAAAAAAAATAATTAAAAATGAAAATCAAATACTTTGTACTGTTATTTATCGGTTTCACCTTTTCTTGTGCCCCAGAAAAACAAGGAGCTTTTAAAATTTTACCCCAACCTCAGCAATGGGAAATTTCGGGGAACAGCCAACTTAAAACGGCTGATCTGAAGTACCATTTCAATGCCGATGGTATTTCCCTGCCTCCAGGAAGTGACTTTTTGTCGGAGGCCAAGGCCACCGATGATAGGAACCAAGCCCAATTGGTCTATGCCATCGATACCGAATTGGATCTTAAGGCAGAAGGTTATCTTATGGATATCGGCGCAGATCAAATCCAAATCACCGCAAAAGATCAAGCAGGACTAATCTATGGGTTGGCCACCCTAGATCAACTGATGGAAGACGCAGCAGAGCAAAATGTCTATCTTCCAAAATGTCAAATTAAAGACTTCCCTCTCCTCTCCTATCGTGCCATTCACTGGGACATCAAACACCATCTTGAAACCTTGGATTACTATTACGACCTGATCGACAAACTCAAAAAATACAAGATCAATGCCGTGATTGCTGAAGTAGAAGACAAGATTAAATTCAAAAGACAACCTTTGGTGGGTTCCTCCGATGCACTGACCATCGAGCAATGGCAAAAGCTGAGTGCATATGCCCACGAGCGAAACATTTCGATTTCACCTTTGGTGCAAGGCTTGGGTCATGCTTCTTTTGTTCTCAAACACAAGCAGTATGCATCCCTTAGGGATGACCCAGAAAGCGATTGGGCCTTCAATCCCTTGGATCCCAAAACCTACGAGTTACAATACGACTTGTACTTGGATGCCATGGAAGCCTTACCACACGGCAAGTACCTCCATGTGGGCGGCGATGAGGTAAAAACCACTGGAAGAAACAGCGGAAAGTCTCCCCTTGAACTCCAATTGATTTGGTTGAATAAAGTGTGTCAGTTTGCAGAGGAACATGGTAGAACCCCCATTTTTTGGGATGATATGCCTTTAAAACAAATGGGGGTCTACCGCCCCATGTTTCAACCTGAGATGCCCAAAGCCAAAGTGGATAGCATTTGGAATGCCAACCAGAAAAACTTAGCAGCTTTTCTTCCCCAGTTTCCTAAAAACTGCATCTATATGCGTTGGAATTACCACACCCCCGAGGCTTATGGAAATACCAAGGCCATGCAATGGTTTCGGGATCACGGACTTAAGGTGATGGGGGCGACCGCTGGGCAAACCCGCTGGGTGCTGATGCCCCAAAGAGAGGGCAATATGGATAACATTCGCTCTTTTGCTTTGTCCTCGATTGAAACGGGACTCAATGGCCTATTATTGACCCTCTGGGATGACGATTCCCCCCATTTTGAATTGTATCACCGAGGAATTATAGCATTTGCCAATGACACTTGGTCTGGTGACCAACTGAGTAAGGATGAACTTAAAAGGGCCTACCGACAAAGGGAATTTTCCTTCTTGTTGGCGGACGATGAGTATGCCTTTATCGATGCTTTGGAAAAGCCTGTAGCGGAATGGAAAAATATTTTACTGAAAGGTAATAAAAGAAACTACTTGATGGAAATGGAACAACCTGAAGAACAAGGATTGATTCCTCTACCAAACAGCCAAAATCCAGGTCAATGGAGTATTGATTATCAGGAAAGGGTAGCCATGGCAGAGAAAATGATCGAAAGCAACATTGAGATTGGTAAAAAAATTGATCAGATGCAAAAAATTGCAAAAAGAAACGCCTATACCCTTGAAGTTTATCAACGGGTAAACGAAATCGTTGGTTTTACCCCCAAATTGTTATTGGCATTGGAGCGTTTTGATCAAGCAAAAAACGAAGAAGAGAGACTGATCGAAAAAGCAAAGATAGTGCAACTTGAAACCGAATTTTATGATTTGAGAAATAAGGTTGAAAAAACCTATGCCAAAACCCGAATCATCCACAAACCCAAGGACTATATTTTGGATCAAGACCACCACCACCATTTGGCCAATCAATTGAAGGCATTCGATTGGCAATTTTACGCTGAGTTACTCCTTTTTGAAAAATTGAACAATCTAAATTGGCATCGTGAAAAAATAAATTAAAATCTCTAATAGTGCCTCAAAATTCTTTAATGCAACTCCAACCGCTATGATTCAGTCATATAAAAAAAGGTATAAAACCTTAACGCATTACGATACCATTGTCATTGGCTCAGGTATAGGTGGACTCACTGCTGCCGCTTTTTTATCCAAAGAAGGTCAAAAAGTTTTGGTGCTGGAGCGACACTATACTGCTGGAGGCTTTACCCATGTTTTTAAACGAAAAGGCTATGAATGGGATGTGGGGATACACTATATCGGAGAAGTACAACGACCCAATAGTGCCATCAGAAAAATGTTTGATTACATTACCGATAGTAAACTGGAATGGGCCGATATGGGGAAGGTTTACGACCGCATCATCATCTGTGATCAGGAATATGAATTCGTGAAGGGGGTAGAAAATTTTAAAAAACAACTGATCCAATATTTTCCTGAGGAAAAAGAAGCCATCAACCAATATGTGGATTTGGTTTTTGACGTGGTTAAATCCATGGGATCCTATTATAGTGTCAAAGCCTTGCCAGCAATCCTTTCAAGATTATTGGGCAGAAAGATGAGAAAAAAATACCTGCAGTATGCCAGCAAAACCACCTACGAAGTAATGCAATCCTTAACCCAAAACGAAACCCTGATTAAGGTACTGACGGGACAGTATGGCGACTATGGCTTGCCCCCAAAACAGAGTAGTTTTGCAATGCACGCCACGGTTGTGAGGCATTATTTTAATGGAGGTAGTTTTCCAGTAGGAGGATCATCTCAAATTGCTGAAACCATCGATCCTGTTATTGAAAAAAGCGGTGGTACTATTTTGATTAATGCCGAGGTGGATCATATTCTCACTGAAAAAAACACTGCCGTTGGGGTGCAGATGAAAGATGGAAAGGCATTCCGCGCAAAATATGTTATCAGCAGCACTGGAATTTTTAACACCTATGAAAAACTCATTCCCCCCTCGGTATCCGAAAAATACAAACTGCACCTACAGTTGGAAAAAGTCAATCCATCTGTGGCACATGCCTGCCTTTACATTGGTTTAAAAGGCAGTCCAGAAGCACTCAAATTGCCCAAAAACAATTTGTGGATTTATCCCGAAGAAGGAGATCACGACAGTATAGTGGAAAATTATCTCTCTAACCCCAAAGCTCCTTTTCCTGTGGTCTATGTTTCTTTTCCTGCTGCCAAAGACCCGAGTTGGTCAGCCCGTTATCCCGGCCGCAGTACCATCGACATCATTACCCTCATGCCATTTGACTTGGTCAAACAGTGGCAAGGAACCCGATGGATGAAAAGAGGCAAAGCGTATGAAGAATTTAAAGAGGATATGTCTCAAAGGCTTTTAGAAATCCTATACAATCATTTACCTCATCTCAAAAGTAAAATAGATCACTATGAACTATCAACCCCATTGACCACGCAAAACTTTGTGAATTATAAAGAAGGGGAAATATATGGTATTGACCATACCCCAGAGCGATTCAAACAAAAGTTTTTGCAACCCAAAACCCCCATTAAAAGGTTTTATCTGACCGGACAAGACATCGTTACGGCTGGAGTCGGTGGAGCCATGTTCTCGGGGGTGGTAACCGCCTCCGCTATGGTGGGTAAAAACTTGGTCAAAAAGATCTACAAAAACTAAGCGCTACAGTATGTAATCCGAGGATACAAAGTTGGATTCATTGGAATTCAACAGCGATTCTAATATTTCATTGTTGTAGGGGTTGTCTTTGGAAGCCACAAAAGTTCTGATAGAGAAGGATCTCAAGGCATCAAATACACTCAAAGTACTTACAGCAGAATTTTTTCTCCCAGTAAAAGGATAGACATCTGGTCCTCTCTGGCAGGCACTGTTGAGGTTGACGCGACAAACCAAATTGGCCATGATGTCAATAAGCGGTCCAATTTTTGTGACATCTCTACCAAACAAACTGACTTGTTGACCATATTCTGATGCAGCCATGGCATCCAAAGGTTCATTAATGTCTTTATAGGGAATAACAGGAATGATAGGTCCAAATTGTTCTTCGTGATAGAGACTCATTGAATCATCCACAGGATACATAACCGCAGGGTAGATATAATTTTCAGTCATTTGTCCCCCTTTTTTGTTGAGAACTTTTGCCCCTTTGGAGGTAGCGTCGTCAATAAGGTCTTTGATATATTGTGGCTTGCTGGGCTCAGGCAGTGGGGTGAGGAAAACGTCTTCTTCCCAAGGCAAACCGTATTTTAGTTTGTCGACAGCCTCAGAGAATTTTTTGTTGAACTCTTCGATGATGGACTCATGGACATAAAGTACCTTGAGGGCAGTACAGCGCTGACCATTGAAAGATAGGGTTCCGGAGATGCATTCTTTAACTGTATGTTCCAGGTCGGCATCAGGTAAAACGACGCCTGGATTTTTGGCTTCCAAACCAAGAACCAATCGAAGTCTGTTTTTATTGGGATGCTCATCTTGAAGTGCAACGGCAGAGGAGCTGTGCCCTATGAGTGCCAATACGTCCACCTGTCCCGTTTTCATAATGGGTTGTGCAATTTTTCTTCCACGACCAAAAAGAATGTTCACCACACCAGCAGGGAAAGATTCCTGAAAGGCTTTTAATAAAGGAGTAATCAATAGTACCCCGTGCTTGGCAGGTTTAAACACTGCGGTGTTCCCCATCACTATGGCAGGGATCAACAAACAAAAGGTTTCATTGAGTGGATAGTTATATGGGCCCAGACACAAGACAACCCCCAAAGGGCTTCTTCTGATATGAGCGTGAATGCCTCCTTCTTTTTCAAACTTTGCACTTTTCTGATCTAATTTTTTGTAAGCATCTATGGTATCATAGATATAGTCTACCGTTCGATCAAATTCTTTTTGGGAATCACTGAGATTTTTACCGATTTCCCACATCAGTAATTTTACGACCTCCTCCCGATGTGCTTTCATTTTATCAGCAAAGCGCTCAAGACAATTGAGTCGTTCTCGGACCCGCATGGTTGGCCACTCACCTTTCCCCCGATCAAAAGCTTTGTTGGCAGATTCCAATGCCAAAAGTGCAGGTTCGGATTCCATATCAGGCACAGATCCCAATAAAGTGGGGCCCATTTCGCCATTTTTATTTTCGGTATGGATGCTGGAATAAACCTCAGCCATCTCGCCTTCCCATGTTTTCAACACCCCACCGATGAGGTATTGATTAAAATGGTTTTCTTGCGGGCGATAGGCCTCAGGAATGTCATTAAGTGTTAGTGAATTTGAACCAGGTACAGACAAAACGTTACTCATTGCTTTGGTTTTGTTTTATGTTTGTATTACAAAGTTAGACAATTTTTTACACAGAGGATAAGGAAAAAGCTTTCCATAGTGCTCTTAACTAAAAATTAACTTTAAAGAAAATGATTTGAAGTATTCAAAGATCAAACGATCTTTTTCATCGCTGTCATGGATTCTCTCAGTTCGTATCCAACGATTTCTACTGGATGAAAACGAATGACCTCATTGACATCGATCAGTTGTCTATTATCCACACCATTGCCTTTACCATCTGCAAAGGGTTTACCGATCACATCTGTATCGATGCCTTTCATAAAATCAACCAACAAAGGTTTGGCTGCGTGATCGAAAAGATAACAGCCATACTCAGCAGTATCAGAGATAACACGGTTCATTTCAAATAATTTTTTTCTGGCAATCGTATTGGCGATCAGGGGTGTTTCGTGAAGGGATTCATAGTAGGCGGATTCCTCCTTGATACCAGAGGCCACCATAGTGTCAAAAGCCAATTCTACGCCTGCACGAACAAAAGCAACCATTAAAACACCATGATCAAAATATTCTTGTTCGGGAATTTCTTGATCGGTAATGGTGGTTTTCTCAAATGCGGTTTCTCCAGTAGCAGCCCTCCATTCCAAGAGGTTTTTATCGTCATTGGCCCAGTCCTCCATCATGGTTTTGGAAAAATGGCCCGACATGATGTCGTCCATATGTTTTTGGAACAAAGGGGTCAAAATTTCCTTTAAAGCCTCAGAAAGTTCGAAAGCTTTAATTTTAGCAGGATTGGACAAGCGATCCATCATATTGGTAATTCCACCGTGCTTGAGGGCCTCGGTGATGGTTTCCCAACCGTATTGAATGAGTTTGGCGGCATAAGCGGGGTCAATGCCCTTTTCCACCATTTTATCAAAAGAAAGAATAGAACCGGTTTGCAATACCCCACAGAGTATGGTTTGCTCTCCCATCAGATCGGACTTTACTTCGGCAACAAAGGACGATTCCAGTACCCCCGCGCGATGCCCACCTGTTGCTACTGCATAGGCTTTGGCGTATTCTAACCCATGACCTTGGGGATCATTTTCGGGGTGAACAGCGATTAAAGTAGGAACACCAAAACCGCGTAAAAACTCTTCTCTAACTTCAGATCCGGGACATTTGGGGGCGACCATGATCACCGTGAGATCTTTTCGTATGGTCATTCCCTCCTCTACGATGTTAAAACCGTGTGAATAGGACAGGGTCGCTCCTTTTTTAATCAAAGGAACAACAGCTTCTATTACTGAACTGTGGTTTTTGTCGGGAGTCAGATTGATCACCACATCGGCAGTGGGAACAATCTCTTCATAATTCCCTACATTAAAATTATTGTCCACGGCATTTTGGTAGGAGGCTCTTTTTTGATCAATGGCCCCTTGACGAAGGGTATAGCTGATGTCCAACCCAGAATCGCGCATGTTGAGTCCTTGATTGAGTCCCTGAGCGCCACACCCCACAATCACGATTTTTTTTCCTTTGAGGGCGTCCACTCCTTGATCAAATTCTGATTGATCCATAAAACGGCACTGCCCGAGTTGTTCTAATTTTTCTGCTAATGAAAGTTGATTAAAATAATTGGCCATTGTATTTCTAGGTTTATGTTAGTTATCTGATTTAAATTTTTTGAGAATTTCACTGATGCCCATTTTGGATTTGGTAATCGAAATCCGCCCAGATCGAACAAATTGAAGTAAACCAAAAGGGGCTAAATCATGGTACAAGCGGTCGGTTTCTTTTCTAAAACCTGTTTTTTCGATGACAAAATATTCGGGAGAAACCGTGACTATATTGGCATGGCTCTCTTTGATGATATTTTGAATGTGTCTTTCTTCAAACAAAGCGCTGGATTTGACTTTGTAAAGCGCACTTTCTTGAAAAATGGTTTCCTCATCGGTATGGTAAAAAGCACGAATCACATCCACTTGCTTTTCGATTTGCTTGATGAGTTTTTTGACACTCTCCTCTGTAACATTAACGATGATAATGAATCGGAAAACATCTTTGATTTCGGATTGTGAGGTGGTTAAACTTTCAATGTTGATATGACGCTTTAAAAATATAGACGAAATGCGGTTCAACAAGCCCACATTATTTTCAGAATAAATTGAAACGGTATAGGTTTTCTCCATTTGAAATTTGAATTATTTTAAACGAATATCAGAAACCGAGGCTCCAGAGGGGATCATGGGAAAGACATTATCTTCTTTCTCAACACAAACTTCTAAAAAATAAGGTTTGTCTGAAGCAATCATTTTAGCCACTGCTGCATCCAAATCCTCCCTTTTTTCCACCCGGTCTGCTTCCAAATGATATCCTTTAGCGATGGCGACAAAGTTCGGGTTAACCATCTCGGTGGAGGCATAGCGTTTGTCAAAAAACAATTGTTGCCATTGTCTTACCATTCCCAAAAATTCATTATTCAATACAACTATTTTTACGGCGGCCTGTGTTTGGAAAATGGTACCTAATTCTTGAATGGTCATCTGATATCCGCCATCCCCGATCACAGCTACGACTTCTCTTTCGGGGGCCCCCATTTTGGCACCGATTGCGGCCGGTAGTGCAAAACCCATGGTTCCCAGCCCACCAGAGGTTACATTACTTCTGGATCTAACAAAATCGGCATAACGACAAGCCACCATCTGGTGTTGTCCCACATCGGTGACGATTACAGCGTCGCCCTTAGTGTGTTTGTTGATAGATACGATGGCTTCACCCATGGTGAGCCCTCCATTTTTAGGATGGATGTCTTTGTCAATGACTTCCTTTACCTCTACTTTCATCAATTCTTCAAAACGTCCGATCCATTGTTTGTGTGATTTCTTTTCGACAAGCGGTATAAGGGCGTTTAAACTTTCCTTACAATCTCCCAGAACGGGAACATCTGCCTTTACATTTTTATTGATTTCAGCAGGGTCGATTTCGAAGTGGATTATTTTGGCTTGTTTGGCATAGGAATTCAAATCTCCTGTTACACGATCGTCAAAACGCATTCCGATGGCGATCAGAAGATCGCACTCGTTGGTCAATAAATTGGGGCCATAATTCCCATGCATTCCTACCATTCCCACATTGAGTGGATGAGATGTTGGAAGGGCCGAAAGTCCCAAAATGGTCCATGCAGCTGGGATACCTGATTTTTCCACAAACGCCTTGAATCGCTCTTCTGCTTCTCCCAGAATGACACCTTGCCCCCAAACGATAAATGGTTTTTTGGCTTGGTTGATCAATTCAGCGGCTTGTCTTACGGCATTGGTATCCAAAACAGGAATGGGGTTGTAACTCCTCACCCCTTTGCATTTTTGATAGGCAAAATCAAAAGTATCAAATTGAGCGTCTTTGGTGATATCAATCAATACCGGTCCTGGTCTGCCCGATCTGGCAATGTAAAATGCTTTTGCAAAAATTTCAGGAATTTCTGAAGCTTTGGTAATTTGATAATTCCATTTGGTGACTGGAGTCGAAATACCAATGATATCGGTTTCTTGGAAAGCATCGGAACCCAAAAGTTTGGAGGCAACCTGACCTGTAATACAAACCATGGGGGTAGAATCGATTTGAGCATCAGCAATACCCGTTACCAAATTGGTAGCTCCCGGTCCTGAGGTGGCAATGGCCACCCCTACTTTTCCAGAAGTTCTGGCGTAGCCTTGGGCAGCGTGGGTCGCCCCTTGTTCGTGCCGGGTCAGAACGTGATTTAACTGATCCTGAAACTTATACAATTCATCATACACCGGCATGATGGCACCTCCAGGGTAACCATAGATCAAGTCTACTCCCTCAGCCAACAAGCAGCGAATGACTGCCTCAGCACCGCTAATATTGATGCTTTCATTTTCTAGCTCTTGCAATGCAATTTGTTCTTTTGTTTTCATAGTTCTAAAGATCGGTAACACAACCCTCGGAGGCTGTTGCCACACTGTTTATGTATTTGTACAATACCCCTTTTGAAAATTTATAAGGAGGTTGTACCCAATTTTTTCTTCTTGCTTCTATTTCTTCATCGGTTAAATCAACAGTCAAACGATTGGTCTCTGCATCAATTGTTATCTGATCTCCGTCTTGAAGCAGACCAATGACTCCCCCCTCTTGTGCTTCAGGGACAATATGTCCCACCACAAAACCGTGGGTACCTCCTGAAAATCTCCCATCGGTGATCAAGGCCACCTCTTTACCCAATCCCGCACCCATAATGGCTGCAGTTGGCTTTAACATTTCAGGCATACCTGGCCCTCCTTTTGGGCCCTCGTAGCGGATGACCACTACATCACCTTTTTGGACCTTGCCTTGACCAATTCCAGCATTAGCGTCGTATTCCCCATCAAATACACGTGCCGGGCCTACGAACTTCAGCCCCTCTTTTCCAGTAATTTTAGCCACTGAGCCCTGCGAGGCTAAGTTCCCTTTTAGTATTCTGATGTGTCCAGTCGGTTTAATTGGATTGTCAAGGTTTCTGATCAAATCCTGACCCTCTTGAAGGGGGGGGACATCTGCTAGGTTTTCGGCTAAGGTTTTACCCGTAATGGTCATGCAATCTCCATGAAGCAAGCCATTCGCTAACATGAATTTTAACACCGCTGGAATTCCTCCAATGGCATGTAAATCTTTCATCAAATATTTACCGCTGGGCTTGAGATCTGCTAAAAATGGTGAACTGTCACTTATTTTTTGAAAATCATCAATGCTTAGGTCAATATTCGCTGCATGTGCAATGGCCAGAAAGTGCAGCACAGCATTGGTAGATCCACCTAAAACAGCAATCAAACGCAGCGCATTTTCCAGTGATTTATTGGTAACAATATCCAAAGGTTTTAGATCTTTCTCTATCAATTGCCGCATGGCAAGGCCAACCGCTTTACAATCATCAATTTTTTCTTGACTCACCGCTGGATTGGAGGAGCTGTAGGGCAATGACATTCCCAGAGCCTCAATGGCAGAGGCCATCGTATTGGCTGTATACATCCCTCCACAAGCACCGGCTCCAGGACAGGCATTTTGTATAACTTTTTTATACTCTTTTTCGTCTATTTTTCCAGCGACTCTTTCCCCCCAAGCTTCAAAAGCAGAGACCACATCCAATTCTTTGTCTTTAACACAACCCGAGGCAATGGTTCCACCATAAACCAAAATACTTGGGCGATTCAACCGCAACATGGCCATTAAGGCACCGGGCATGTTTTTGTCACAGCCCACTACAGTTACCACACCGTCGTACGACATGGCTTGAACAACTGTTTCAATTGAATCCGCAATGATGTCCCTTGAAGGCAAGGAAAAACGCATTCCTGGGGTTCCCATTGAAATCCCGTCACTTACCCCTATGGTATTAAAAATCAAACCCAACATTTGATGGGGGGCGATACCATGCTTCACGTGAACAGATAAATCGTTCAAGTGCATGTTACATGGATTCCCCTCATAACCTGTGCTAGCAATACCGATCTGTGGTTTTTTAAAATCCTCATCGGTCATACCAATGGCATGCAACATGGCTTGTGCTGCGGGTTGAGGGGGGTCTTGGGTTACACGCT
>Ga0181561_10001146_pt1 | contig 23327 bp, 16 predicted proteins | sample 011ome_19_FD_133760 | JGI IMG/M metagenome (GOLD analysis project Ga0181561, IMG submission 133760) | Coastal salt marsh microbial communities from the Groves Creek Marsh, Skidaway Island, Georgia - 011510BT metaG (megahit assembly) | ecosystem: Environmental > Aquatic > Marine > Intertidal... | reverse complement strand
CCTGCTATTCCTCCGAGTATGGTTCCTCTTCCGTTGTTGAGATTACTCAAGTAATGAGAAGCAATTCCAATAGATTTTATCCCGGCAATTTCCGACATTGATCGAATTACGGGGTATACGTCATCTTCGTCTTTTACAAAATCCCAAGCAATTGCTGTGATTTTCTTTTTCATCAGCATCTCAAGCGTGTTCTTTGGGTGGACAGAAAGCTGTAAAGCAGCAAACAAGGTTTGATTTCCGGTCATCATATCAATCTCCTCTTTGCTGGGAGGAGCTACTTTAATGATTATGTCTGCCTTAAACACCTCTGACGTATCGTAACAAATTTCGGCACCCACCTCGCTATAGTCTCTATCAACAAAATTGGCATTGACTCCAGCATTGGTTTCTACACACACTTTGTGCCCGTTGCTCACAAGTAGCGCTACTGCCTCGGGAACAAGCGAAACTCTGTTTTCTTGAAAACTTGTTTCTTTTGGAATACCTATGAATAATTTTTTACTTCTAGTTCCTGCTAGCTGCAGTTTTTCTTGAGGCACCATAAGTGCTTCTTTTGCTAAGGATTTTAGTACATCTGAAGACATATCAATAGGTTAGGGTGATGATTCGAGTAGTGTCTACTACCTCGATAGTTAAATTTACAAATTTTTCGTCTAAGTACGTCAATATTTTATCGGGCCATTCGAAAAAACAAATTGCCCCACTGTCTAAAATTTCCATTATTCCGATATCTAACAATTCCATCTCATCGTTCAACCGGTACAAGTCAAAATGAAAAACAGAATGGTTGTTTGTTGTTCTGTATTCATTTACAATTGAATAGGTGGGGCTTGAAGTGTGTTCACTAATCCCTAAAGATTTACAAACTTCATTTATGAGTGTTGTTTTTCCTGCGCCCATAGGAGCCTCCAAACAAAAGTGGGAGTATTCGCCCGATAACTCTTTGATGAATTCCGCAACAGGCTTCAATTCTTCTAAACTTCTTACTTCAAACCTTTTTTCCATAAACCAGCTCTTCTCAGTTTTGTGATATTTTCCTTAGTTCTCCAATCGCTTGAGAAATAGAGTGAATTCCACCAAAAACAAGCCTCAATTTATTATTCCTTTCACTCATTTTACAATTTCTTGGATTTGATTGGATGAACATGAGTACTCGAGTAAAGGCATCCGACTCAAAATAAGCCGACTGTTGATTGGAAGGAAAATAACAAATCATTTTTTCTTGTTTCAAAATAATTTTATTAAATCCAATGTCCTTGGATAACCATTTCAGCCGAATAGTTTTTAGTAATTCTGAGGTTTCCTCTGGGACGTCCCCAAACCTATCTTTCAAGTTTTTTCTGTATGCATCAAGCTCTTCTGTTGTTTTCACCTCATCTAAGTTTTGGTAAAGGTTGAGTCTTTCGGCAATTTGATTGACATACGTATCAGGAATTAACAGCTCCAAGTCTGTTTCTAACTGGAAATCTTCTATTTCAAAAAACTTATCGTTCTTTTCGTCCTTAAATAACTCTTTGAACTCGTTGGTTTTAAGTTCCTCTATGGTTTCGTTAAGAATTTTTTGATAGGTGGCAAACCCAATATCGTTGATATACCCACTTTGGCTAGCACCGAGCAAGTCTCCTGCTCCTCTAATATCTAAATCTTTCATGGCAATATTAAAACCGCTACCCAAGTCACTATGTTGTTCAATAGCATTGAGTCTTTTTGTAGCATCATCGCTCAGCATGTGACGAGGAGGGGTAATTAAATAACAAAATGCCTTTTTGTTGGATCGCCCAATTCTTCCTCTCATTTGGTGTAAGTCACTTAGGCCAAAATTATTTGCATTGTTGATGATCATGGTGTTTGCGTTGGGCACGTCAATTCCAGATTCTATGATGGAGGTTGCCACCAACACATCGTACATTCCATTGATAAAATCCATGAGTGTAGCTTCCATTTTCTGACCCTCCATTTGACCATGAATAATTGCTACTTTAGCATCTGGAACCAGTCTCTGGATCATGCCGGCTACCTCTTTTATATTTTGTACCCTATTGTTCACAAAATATACCTGCCCTCCACGCTGCATCTCGTAGGTGACTGCGTTTCTAATTATCTCTTCATTGAAGGTATGAATTTGTGTATCAATTGGTTGTCTGTTGGGTGGGGGAGTGTTTATCACGGATAAATCTCTTGCTCCCATCAGCGAAAACTGCAAAGTTCTGGGTATTGGGGTTGCTGTTAATGTGAGAGAGTCTACATTCTCTTTCATGGTTTTTAGCTTATCTTTTGCCCCTACACCAAACTTTTGTTCTTCGTCAACAATCAGCAAGCCTAGGTCCTTAAATTTTACACTTTTCCCAGCAATTTTGTGTGTTCCTATCAAGATATCAATTTCTCCTTTTTCAAGTCTCTCTAGAGTGTCTTTCACTTTTTTGGGTGACTTAAATCGATTCAGGTAATCTACTTTGCATGGAAATTCCTTGAGCCGTTCATTGAAGCTACGGTAATGTTGAAGGCTCAAAATAGTGGTAGGAACCAAAATTGCAACCTGTTTGCTATCCGCCACTGCTTTAAAAGCTGCTCTGATAGCAATTTCTGTTTTTCCAAAACCCACGTCTCCGCATACCAACCTATCCATCGGAATATCCTTTTCCATGTCTTCTTTTACAGCTAAAGTTGCCTTGTGCTGGTCTGGAGTATCTTCGTACATGAATGAAGCCTCTAGCTCATGCTGCAAATAAGTGTCTGGAGAGAAAGCAAATCCTTTTTTCATTCTTCTTTTGGCGTAGAGCTGAATTAAATCAAACGCCACTTCTTTCACTCGCTTCTTTGTTTTCGCTTTTAGCGCCTTCCAAGCAGGTGTGCCTAGCTTATTTATCTTCGGTTTTTTGCTGTCTTTGCCCGAAAACTTTGAAATTCGATGAAGCGAGTGAATACTCACATACAAAACGTCCCCACCATCGTAAAGTAGCCTTATAGCTTCTTGTTCTTTTCCGTTGACATCAATTTTTTCTAATCCAGAAAACGTCCCTATTCCATGATCAATATGAACAATAAAATCCCCTTTTTTTAGCCCGTATATTTCTTTGAGACTTACCGCCTCTTTGGATTGTTTGTAGCCTTCTTTTATTTTGAATTTATGATATCTCTCAAATATTTGATGGTCGGTATAGCATACAATTTTAAGGTCGTTATCTATAAATCCCTTGTCAATACTGGTGTGAATAGGAGTAAATTCAGCTTCTTTTTCAATGTCGTCAAAAATATCTTCTAACCGTTGTACTTGATTGGGGTTGTCAGAAAATAAGTAGTTCTCGTATTCAGCCAGCGTATTTTCTTTCAGGTTTTGAGCGAGCAGATCAAACTTTTTGTTGAAAGATGGCTGTGGTGATTGGTGAAAAACTACCGTTTCGGCACTGAAATAAAGTTCGTTTCCAAATTCAACTCCTGTAAATTCGCTTAGTTCCTTTTCGAACTCAATAGAGTTGATATACAGCTCATTAGGAGGAAGTCTTTTAAGTTCATTTTCTAGTTGGTTGTAAGTGTACAGAGCTTTATCAAATCCTTGTTCTATTTTCTTTTTGGAGGTAGAAAAAGAATGTAGCCAAATGATGGATTTTTGAGAAATAAATTCGAAAAAAGAGGTTCTTGATTCCTGCAAAAGTTCGGCTTGAACGTTGGGGGTAATGGTGATCTTCTTGTGTGTGTTGATAGAAAGTTGATCTGCAATATTAAAACTCCTGATGGAGTCTACCTCATCACCAAAAAATTCTATTCTGAATGGGTAATCAAAAGAAAAAGAGAACACATCCACAATTCCTCCACGAACCGAAAACTGTCCTGGCTCATACACGTAATCCACTTTATGAAAATGACTTTCAATGAACAGTTCATTCAAAAAATCAATTGCATATTTGTCTCCCACATGAATGTCTAGTGTACTTTTACGAAGTGATTTTTTCGTTATCACTTTTTCTACCATTGCCTCTGGGTACGAGACCACCACACTGTTTTTTCGGTTTTTTGAAATGGCATTTAGCACCTCCGTTCTTAGCAACACATTGGCATTGTCCGTTGACTCAATTTGATAAGGTCTTTTGTAAGAAGCAGGGTAGAAGTAAAACTTCTTCTTTTTGTTGCCCGCATTTATATTCTCGAGTGTGTTAAAAAAATAAACCGCTTCCTCTTTATCCTGAAACATAAATAACTGCAACTCTTCAATTTCAGAGAAAATTGCGGAAGATATAAACGAGAGAGACGAACCTACCGTTCCTTTTATGTGGGTGTAACCTTGCCTGTTTGATATCGAGTTTTGGAGATCAATTACGGGAGAGGAAGTTTTGTACTTCTCGATGATTAACGAAGAGTCTGTTTTCATTCTGGGTTAATTGTCGCAAAGATAGTAAATGCAACTTGGAAAAGTGGTTTAGGTCTAGTCGGTTTTTATGTTTCTCGTTTTTGGAATAAAATCCGTATTTTTACCTAACTGTAAACTAACTTCATGAGCAAAAACAAAGACCTTTTAATCCAAAAGCTGGATGAATTTGTGAGGAAGTATTACAAAAACCAGCTGATTAAAGGAGCGATTTACTCGTTTGCTATCGTCTGTATGTTCTTTTTGTCGGTCGTTTTGCTCGAGTATTTTGGGAATTTTACCTCCGCCTTACGAAGTGTAATTTTTTACAGCTTTCTAGTAATTTCCTGTCTTACCCTTATTCGATTTATTCTCATTCCACTATTCAAGCTCTACAAGCTTGGAACGGTTATAAATTATGATACTGCCGCGAGCATAATCGGAGCTCATTTTGGAGAGGTAAAAGACAAACTACTTAATACTTTGCAGCTTATTGAAGCTGGTGAAGGGTCTGACAACGAGCTAGTTGAACACAGCATAAACCAAAAAATTGAAGACCTGAAACCTATTAAGTTTTCAACCGCTATTGATTTTTCTGGTAACACAAAATACTTAAAATATGCTCTTATTCCAGTACTTGTTTTTTTCTTAATTCTCTTTGTAAATGCTCGTATTTTAAAGGAGGGAACCAATCGAATTGTTCATTATAATCAAGAGTTTGTACCAGAGGCACCTTTTGAGTTTGTGGTGAAAAATCCTGACATGACGGTGGTAGAAAATGAAGATTTTGAATTAGTCCTTGAAATGAAAGGAGACGAAATTCCCAACGATGTATATTTGGAGATTGGTGAAAATGAAGTGAAACTCCGAAAAATTTCCAAGACAGAGTTTAGGTATACTTTTAAAAATGTTCAGAACAAAAAGTTATTTCGGTTCCGAGCTTCAGGGTTTAATTCCCGTAGGTTTGAAATCGTACCCATTATTAAGCCTCTTGTAATGGGGTACGAAGTTACTATCAATTTTCCGGCCTACACCAAATTGCCTACTGCTTCTTATGATAATATTGGACAAATCTCTGTACCCGAAGGAAGTAAACTTTCATGGATCTTTACAACGAAAAATACTTCTGTCATTTCATTTCAACAAGGACACGAAAAACAAGCCCTCACAGAAACGACAAAAGGCCGTTTTAACTCTTCACGGGTAATAAAAAGTGATGCCTTATTCTCCCTGAAGGTAGAAAATGAGTTCATGAAAAACCCTGACTCTCTTACTTTCTCGATACACTCTGTAAAAGATGAATTTCCTAGGATTACTGCCAATGAAAAGACTGATAGTCTGTCACCAAATTTGCGGTATTTTCAGGGAAATATCATAGACGATTATGGCTTTTCCAAGCTCGTATTCAATTTCAGAAAATACCACAAAGATTCTAGCGAAAAAAGAGGTAAATTTACGTCTATACCAGTTGATTTTTCTGCCGGATTTAATCAGTCTATGTTTTATCATAATTGGAACCTAAATGAATTAAATCTTGAGCTCGGTGAAGTAGCTGAATACTTTTTTGAGGTGTGGGACAATGACGGAGTTAATGGAGCAAAATCTACGAAATCTATCCTACAAAAAATAGAGGCGCCTAGCAAAGAGGAGTTTGAACAACAGCAAGAAAAAGCCTCTGAACTAATCAAAGATGAGCTGAAAAAGAATATTGACAAATCCGAAAAAATTCAAGAACAGCTCAAGCAGTTGAGTCAATCTATTTTAGATAAAAATAAGGCAGACTGGCAAGACAAAAAAAGGATGAAGGAGTTAGTTCAAAAACAACAAGAATTAACGAATAGGAACAAAGATTTATTAAACCAAACCAAGAAAAAGAACGAAGAGAAGAATCAGTTTGACCAGCCAGATGAAAAATCAAAAGAACGTCAAGAAAAATTAGAAAAGTTGATGGAGGAGCTCAACAGCAAAGAAATGGAAAAGCTGTATGAGCAACTCGAAAAAATGATGGAAAAACTCGATAAGAAAAAGCTTCAACAATCGTTGGAAAAAATGGACTTGGAAAACACCGATTTGAAAAAAGAAATGGAGCGAACTCTTGAGATTTTCAAACAAATGGAGATGGATGAAAAGCTTGAAGAATTTGCAGAAAAAATGGAAGATCTTGCCAAAAAACAAGAAAAATTAGCGAACCAAGAAGGGGAGAAGAAAGAAGAACAAGAAAAATTGAACGAAGAATTCAAAAAAGCAGAAAAAGAACTAGACGAGATTAAAGAGAAAAACGATGACCTTGAAAATAAAAAACAACTAGACGAAATAGAGCAGGACAAAGAGGAAATTAAGGAAGAGATGAAAGAAAGCTCGGACAAACTCGAAAAGAACAAGCAAGAGAAAGCTAACGAAAGCCAGAAGGGGGCCGCAGAAAAAATGAAGTCGGCTGCTGCCAAAGCTAAAGAACAAATGTCCTCGAGTGCTGAAAGTTCGGAAGAAAACATGGAAGACTTAAGAGCGCTATTAGAAAACCTCTTGTCTCTTTCATTTGACCAAGAGGAGGTGCTCTCAGAAATTAAAACGACAAAAGTAAACGACCCAAAGTATGTGGCATTGGGTCAACGGCAAGTGAAACTAAAGGCGGATGCCAAAATGATTGAGGATTCTCTTCTTGCTTTGAGTAAAAGGATAGAACAAATTCAATCTGTGGTAAACAAAGAGATGAACAGCATCAATCAAGGAATGGCAAATTCATTGAAATACATTGGAGAAAGAATGACAAGAAATGCTGCTCAGCAACAACAATTTACGATGACTGCTGTAAACAATCTAGCTTTGTTATTAGACGAAGCAATGAAACAACTTCAAAAGCAAGCTGCTGCGGAGAAAAAACCAGGTAGCGGGAGTTGTAACAATCCTGGAGGATCTAATCCAAAACCAGGACTTTTGCCAAGCCTAAAAGATGCGCAAGGAAAAGCGGGAGAAGCATTAAAAAAATTGCAGAAGGCCGGTGAGAAAGGAAAGGGGCAAGGAAAGGGCGAGAATGGAAATAGCAAAGAATTGGCTAAAATGGCTGCCGAACAAGCTATGCTTAGAAAAGCTATCCAGGAATTGAGCCAAGAAATTAATGGCGATGGCAGCGGGCTTGGAAATGAGCTAAAAAAAATTGAGAAAGAGCTTGAAAATGTAGAAGAAGACATTGTAAATAATATGATTGATTCTGAAACCGTTTCGCGACAAAAAGAAATTTTAACGCGTCTTTTAAAATCAGAAAAAGCACTGATGGAGAGAGAGTTAGACGAAAAAAGAGAATCACAAAATGTTAAAAAACACTTAATAAGTAACCCAAATGAATTTTTGGAGTATAAGAGACAAAAAGAAAAAGAAATTGAACTTTTGAAAACAATACCTGGTTCTTTATCCCCCTATTACAAGAACAGAGTGAACGATTATTTTAATCAAGTTAAATAAAGCATGGAAGAAACACTTATTAAAGAAACATTAATCTTGGATTCTAACCAAGAAAGCATTAATAAAGTCAACGCCTATGTAGATGAAGTGTTCGCTTTACACAGCGATAAGCTGAACGATTCTTATGGAAACATGATAATAGCTCTTACTGAAGGGGTGAATAATGCAATCACACACGGAAATAAATCGGACGAAAGTAAAAAAGTATTAGTCAACTACAAACAATTAAAAAACGGGGTTTCTTTTACTATACAGGACGAAGGAGAGGGGTTCGATTACACCAATATTCCAGATCCTACAGCACCAGAAAATCTTGAAAAAATTGATGGTAGAGGTATCTTCCTGATGACGCAGCTAGCCGATAAAATTGAATTCCACGAAAATGGAAAAAAAATAGAATTGATTTTTAACTTTGCCTAATGCAAAACGAACACATTTCTTTTTTTTCGGAGGCAATAGATTTTACCCTTTCCGAAAAAGAATCTTATTCCTCTTGGGTAGATTCCCTCATCCAACATCACAATAAACTCACAGGAGAAATAAGCTACATTTTCTGTTCAGATGACTACCTGCTTAACATAAATGTCGAGCATTTGAATCACGATACGTATACGGATATCATAACCTTTGACTATACTCACGGAGGAATAGTATCGGGCGACATATTTATCAGTATAGATCGAGTGCAGGAAAACGCCACCACCTACAAAGTTGAGTTTTTGCATGAATTGCAAAGAGTTATGGCTCACGGAATTCTTCATTTGATTGGGTTTAAAGACAAAACTGACCAAGAGAAAGAACTCATGAGACAAGAGGAAAATACAGCAATCCTTCTATTTTCCTGATTCACCTGTAGGAATCCCTTTCACTTTTTACATTCCCAATTCATTATTCTCTATCTTTGTAAAAAATAGATACAATGCACCCAACATACGACTTAATAGTAGTAGGAGGCGGACATGCAGGATGTGAAGCTGCTGCCGCTGCTGCCAACCTCGGTTCTAGCGTTCTTTTAGTTACAATGAATATGGAAACTATTGCCCAAATGTCTTGTAACCCAGCTATGGGAGGAATCGCCAAAGGTCAGATTATCAGAGAAATAGACGCGCTTGGCGGATATTCAGGAATCATTACAGACCAAACAGCCATTCAGTTCAAACTATTAAACAAATCTAAAGGGCCTGCCATGTGGAGTCCTAGAGCACAAAGCGACAGAAAAAGATTTGCCGAAGCTTGGCGAATGGCTCTAGAAAACACTCCAAATGTTGATTTTTGGCAAGATACTGTCACAGATTTGCTTATCGTCAATGGAAAAGTTGAAGGAGTTGTAACAGGAATGGGTATTCAGATAAAGTCTCACTCGGTTGTAGTGACTGCAGGTACATTTTTGAACGGAACCATACACTTAGGTGAAAAACAATTTGGTGGTGGCCGAGCAGGCGAAAAGGCTTCTACCGGAATAACCGAACGACTTATCAAGGAAGGGTTTGAGGCAGGCAGAATGAAAACTGGTACACCACCACGTGTAGACGGACGAAGTTTAGACTACTCGAAAATGGAGGAGCAGCCAGGCGACAAGAATCCTGGGAAATTTTCATTTTCTCCTTCGACAACACCATTAAAAAAACAGAGAAGCTGCCACATTACCTACACAAATCCCGCTGTTCACGATGTCCTAAGAGAGGGGTTTGAAAAATCGCCTTTATTTAATGGTAGAATAATTGGATCAGGCCCCAGATATTGTCCTTCTATCGAAGACAAACTAGATCGCTTTGCGGAGCGGACAAGGCATCAAATTTTTGTTGAACCAGAAGGTTGGGACACCTGTGAAGTTTATGTAAATGGGTTTTCTAGTTCTCTTCCTGAGGATGTTCAATTCAATGCAATGAAATTAATTCCTGGATTCGAAAACGCCAAAATGTTTAGGCCTGGTTACGCCATAGAATACGATTATTTTCCTCCTACACAATTGACGTATACGTTAGAAACAAAGCTTGTTGAAAACCTCTATTTTGCAGGTCAAATTAACGGAACAACTGGCTACGAGGAAGCTGCATGCCAAGGACTCGTGGCGGGAATCAATTCTCACCATAAAAAATACGGAAAAGAAGAGTTCGTCCTGACCAGGGCAGAGTCGTACATTGGTGTTTTGATTGATGACCTCATCACTAAAGGAACTGAAGAGCCATACAGAATGTTTACGTCTCGGGCTGAATACAGGCTTCTTTTGCGACAAGACAATGCTGATATCCGCTTAACTCCAAGAGGTCACTCTATTGGTTTGGCTTCTGACGAACGAATGAAGAGAGTAGAAGAAAAACTAAAAGAGACTAATGATTTAATTCAGCTCCTCAAAGATACGAGTGTCGACTTTGAAGCACTCAACCCTATTCTTGAAAGCAAAAAAAGCACTAAAATTTCTCAAAAAATGAAATTCGATAAGATTGTTTCTCGACCCAATATATCTCTAAAAGAAATTCTTGTAACCTCTCCTGTTCTCGTTTCAAAATTAGAATCACTAGAGTCTCTTGCCGAGGAAGTGCTTGAACAAGCTGAGGTACAAATAAAGTATGATGGTTATATTTCCAAAGAACAAAACGTGGCAGACAAAATAATTCGGCTTGAGGGAACAAAGATTCCGAACGATATGGACTACACGAAACTAAGTTCTTTGTCAAACGAAAGTAAAGAAAAACTAAACACAATTAAGCCTAAAACAATTGGACAAGCTTCTCGTATTTCTGGAATCAAACCGACAGACATCAATATTTTATTAATTTATCTTGGCAGATAATCCCTCTTTCTGTTCCACGTGGAACAGAACGCCCAAAACACTCGTGTTTCACGTGAAACACGAGTGTTTTTTTGGTTAAACCACGGTTAACACCTTGTTAATCAGGTTTTTATTTGTTATCTTTTTTTTGGTTAAATAATAAGGGGTTCCTTAAAAGATCTCTTCGTTTTTAATGTCACCATTCGATGGGCTCGCGAAACTCTCTTAAATCGATTGTAAACGCATTTTCTTGTTTTGTAATCTAAATTTAGAAGCTTGGCACACCTTTTGGACAATGTCGTAAAAAAGAATACTCACATTTAAAAACTTAATCGTAAATTAGACACAACTAACTTTTAAAAATTGAACACATGAAACAATTTATCGCAATTACCACTTTTCTACTCTCACTTGTTACACTATCCAGTTTTAATTCCAACTTTGTTACTGAAGAAGGAGACTCTATAATTGGCTTATGGGAACCTAGCAGCGGAAAAGCTAGGGTCAAAATCAGTAAGATTGGAAACAAATATTTTGGAAAAATTGTTTGGCTTCGAGAGCCTATCGATCCAAAAACTAATAAACCAAAAACCGACAAAAACAACCCAGACGAATCTTTGCGGAATGTGCCATTGAGAGGCTACAGAATGCTTAAAGATTTTGTTTATTCTGGCGACAATGAATGGTCTGGAGGAACTATTTATGACCCCGAAAGTGGCAGTACCTATAGCTGCACAATAAACAAGGAAGGTGAGATTCTTAATATTAGAGGATATGTAGGAATAAAAGCACTAGGACGAACAGATACCTGGAAAAGAATTAAACTCAAGAAAAAGAAATAAATCCTATGGCTCACTTAACATACAAAACTGCATTAATTGGCTTTCTTCTTCTTCCAATTATTGGCTTTACCCAGACTGACACCACCTACCAAGAAGTAGAAGAAGATTATAGCATGTATGATGACGTGGAAGATGTGGGAACCATTGTTACCTACTGCAGTCCTAAAATCTTTGATCTTAGTCCGAATAGATTCGTTTCTTTAGGATATGACCTTACCGGAATAGGGGAGTTTACCTCTTCCAATGAGGGAACATTTGCTCCAGACTCAAGCGGTTTTGGGACACAAAGTTCCGACCTTAAGTATCACGGACTGCGGCTCAATGCCAACATACCTGTTATTTCATTGTCCAAATTTGTTTGGCAATTAGGAGGAGGTATAAATCAATCGCGAATGTCTATTGATAATGAAGAACTAGGAAATCTTGGACACACCCAACTTTCAGAAGCTATTTCTCGAAACCTTACGAGTATTAATTTGAACACTACTCTTTTCAAACCTTTGAACGAAAACAGTTTTTTTATTCTTCAGCTTTTGGCTGAGATGAATGGAAATTATGATTTCAAATCGAAACAAACTACTCCTGACCTAAACAATACAAAATACTCTGGAACCTTAATTTACGGAAAAAGGCCACACGACCGATTACAATGGGGGATAGGATTATCAAGAACATATAGAGCTGGGGAACTGAATTACATACCAGTAGTGATGTATAATTATACTTCTGAAAACAGAAAATGGGGAACAGAAATATTGTTTCCTGCCAGAGCTCATTACCGTAGAAAGTTTAACCCACGAAACATTTTGTTAGCAGGTTATGAGCTGGAAGGTACCTCGTACAGGCTTTATGATTATGATTCACAAATTAACAAGCAAGGGCTAGAGTTAAGAAGAAGTGAGATTAGAGCCAGACTGGACTATCAGAGACAGCTCGTTGGCTTTTTATGGATTGGAGTTCAGGCCGGAGTCATTCTCAACTACAATTTTAATGTAGACGAGCTTGCGTCAAACAACAACAAGGATTTTTATAGAGGATTTTTTGGAAATCAACCGTTTGTATTTAGTAATAACATGAGCCCCATGCCTTACCTCAACCTTACACTGAACTTAGTTAGCTTGTAACAACTTGTATGAAAGTAACGCCTGAACATGATAAAAGAATGGCGACACTATCGTTCGCTGAAGTGTATCCTCATTATATTACAAAAGTGGAGAAGAAAGGCGGAACCAAACAAGAAGTTCATCAAGTAATTGAATGGCTTACAGGCTTTACTAGTAAACAAACTCAAGAGTTTCTTGAACAACAAATCTCGTTTCAAGAGTTCTTTGCGCTAGCAACTTTGAATCCAAATGCCTCTATGATTAAAGGAGTAATTTGTGGATATCGAATAGAAGAAATAGAAACGCCTTTAACCCGTAACATCAGGTATTTGGATAAATTGATTGAAGAGGTTGCCAAACGAAAGAAAATGGAACAAATCCTAAGAACCAGTTAAGAGGAAAGAAAATCCAGGTATTATTTGCCTTAATAGTTTTTCGCCAACTACTATTCCAAAAATAAAAAAAGCCTATCCAATGGATAGGCTTTTTTTATTTATTGTGACCCCGACAGGATTCAAACCTGTAACCCTCAGAGCCGAAATCTGATGCGCTATTCAGTTGCGCCACGGGGCCCAGTTTTTTTCTTAAAGAAAAGAACAAACAAAAATAACAATACTATTGCAACCACAAACCCAATTAAGATATATTTATTTTCGTTTTCAGAGGCTATTTGTCTTTCGTTTCTTTTTCCAGGAGAACCTACACGAGAAACTATCCATCCCTTTCGTATAACTGAATTTACTTTTTCGATTATCTCTCCTTTGTCAAATAACTTTTTAGATAACGTCAATTCCTCCACTAATTCTTCTTTCTTAGAATACACCTTTAGAAGGCTCGAAGATTTTACATTGAATAAACCGCCTTTTAACATCTCTGAAGAATTCTTGGTGTAAAACACACTATATCCTTTTGGTTTAATATTTACTCCGTCAGCGATTACATAATGCTCGTTATTTTCGTTGACAATGTGCCACCCACCTAAGTCAATTTCTTCGTTTGAATTATTAAATAATTCCAAGTAGTTTCCATGTATAGAATCCTTTTTACATATTTCGGATATGACTACAACACCAGAATAACTACTTTGTTTGTTTTTTTCAAAAATAGGGGTGATATTACTGTCTTGATCAAGCGTAAATGTATACCCTGGTTGTGTATTTGTGGTATCACTTTTCCAGTATCTAAAATGATACCCAAAACTTGGTTGTGCCATTGCTTCATAACTAATATTGGAGAAAAATACTCCACTCCAGTTTGTGGAAAAAGCAATTCCATTTAACACAAAACTTCCATTTTCTATACTATCAATGTTCACTCGATACAAACTATCTAATTGAAAGAAGTCGCAGAGGTACTTTCTTAAAAACGCGGGTCTATTCGCGCCAAATTCCTTCATTACCTTTACATTCTTTTCCCAAATTCCAGTTGATCTTCTCCATCTTTTATAATGCCTTGGAACCTCATTTGAAAGCGCAGTTTCAAACTGTTGCAAACGGCTAGCAACAGTTTGTTCGCTCAGTTGCCAATTTAAGTAATTCGTAACTTTTCTCAAGTAAGTCTGTTTTACTCCTTCATTTTCTAGAAGCTTTCTAATGATTAGCGTAGACCAATCTGGGTAAGGCCACTTTCTTGAACTTTTGATAAAATAATCTTGAATCGTGTTCTCTTCGTATCCGTTGCTCGAACTCAATCCAAATCCAAAATCTGTATCAAATAACATCCATCTCCATTTACCACCCTCTTTTGTGGAACGCCAATAACGAATATTCCCTCCCGCATCAATATTATTAAAATATACTTGGGCAATATTGTAGTCCAAGTAGTTGTCAATATCCATTAATTTCGCCAAGGAGTCTATATTCTCATTCTTCGAAAAATCTGTTCTTTCAATAAACCGGAGCATCGATTTGTAATTTAACCTTCCATAATGCTGTACATCTCCTCTATGTTTTAAAATCGCCACACTATCTTTATCAATTGAATAGTGTTGAGCCAGATAATGCTCGTTTAATTTTTCTCGCAGATGGTAAATCCCCCAATAATTACCATTTAAATAAACTACACAAGACCTATACGCTTGTGACTCGATATTAAAATCCTTGACCAAACTTGTCATAAATACATCCCTAAAATGGCTATTACAAAAGTCTGAACCAGAATTTCTTACTATCAACGATTTGTATTTCTTGAACTCTAACTCCTCAAACACTTTAGCTTTTATCTTTTTTCTTCCATACTTGGATTTTGCATGAATAGAAAATGATTTTTGAGGCAACATAGCGCTGTATTGACCAAATATTCTGATTCCAACCCTCTGATTGAATTCCGATTGGAAACTTGTACCTAGCAATTCAATGTTCGCCGCTCTTTCCCAGTTTTTGTGATAATTAGCTCCATGATATGGAGGAACTGGTTTCGCATTTGGGCCTTTTACATACATCCCTGTTAAGGTATCAAACAAATCACTGGGACTAAGTGTAAGAAATATAACCGGCAGTGAGTGTTTGGTAAATAAATAATTCTTGGTTACTTCGGTTTTATTACCTTCTGTTCGTATTCTGATCGATTGAGTTGATTCAATTCTGATAGAATCTTTATACAGTATGTTAGGGTAGTTTCCATCGGTGGAATAATAGATGTTATTTCCCGAACTGCAAGAAAGAATCAAAGAAAATGGTGAAGGGTAATACCCGGATTCATGCGAGACAACAATGCTATCCTTTTGCGAAAAACTCACACTTGCAATCAGGAATAAACAGGCTAAAATAGCTTTCATTGTTCAAGAGAATAAATCAATATATTCTTGAATTTACCAATTTCATTCTTCATGTAAGGTACGTATTCCGTAAAATCATTCGTTTTGTATTCGCTTACGAACAAATATTTAGCTCCAAAAAACTTAGCCAATTCAACTTGATTGGGAAATTCATGGACATCACAATAATTTGTAAATCCTACTTGATCCATGTTGTACAAAGAGATATTGATACTTACATCACCCAAAACCATGACAATATCATCTCTATTAATACCTAAAGATCTTAGGTAAGGTGTAATATCTTCATAAGCTTGTTGGTTCTTTTGATAATCAAATTGATACCAGCCAAAAACATCTTTGTCGTGCTGAGAAAGGTAATCGTATCCCGCATAGGCTATTGGATCTTTTGTATCGTAACGATGCCTGGTGTGAACAGATCCTATAAACACCAAAAAAACCAGAACTCCCACTGCCGAATAAGAAAACCAGCGACTTGAAATTATCGAGGTGTTCTTGAAAAGAAAAACGAAAAAGGTAACCCAAGTAAACAAATAAAATATCAAGGTGTTTATCAAATAATAATCATGAATATCAAATACTTGATAGAACAACAAAAAGAAAAAGACTACTCCAAAAAACAATAAGATATTGACCCAAATCATCAGAGGATTTATTCTTTTTCTATTCCAAACATTACACAGAAATATCACCGCTGTGGTGAGGTGAATACCGGTGGTAAAAATCCTTGGCGCTTGAACAGATACAAACTGTGAAAATGTCTCGCTCACTCTCTGAGAACTTAGCTCCCAAATGGGTAAAATTCCTTTTAAAAAAACATAAGAATTTCCGTTAGCTTCACTGTACTTGATTGCATAAAAATACCATGTTGCTATCAAAAGTAATGGGATAAAAAAGAAAAAAATGTGAATCGGTTTAAAAAGCTTTGACGGTTTTATTTTCAAGATACCCATCCACTCAAACAAGGCGATTCCTCCCAGAGCAAAAAAACTAAATAACGAAGAAATTTTTATTAAACCAGCCAATAAAAAAAAGAGTAAGACAACTATTAACTCTTTGTTTTTTTGAGAGTTATAAAACTTATAGAACCAGTACCACCCAATAAAAACAATATTTAGCGCAGTAGCATCTGCTAAAAAGTTATTGGTGTAATAAATGTAAATAGGAGAGGTAAACAGTAAAAAAGTAAGAAACAAAGAAGGAATTATCTGTTGAAATATGGCATAAAACAACTTAAATAAATAAAACATTCCAAGAAATGCAATGAGTACATTTATGAGGCGGAAAATCCATTCTTTTTGTCCAGTAATTTTCCAAATTTGAGCTACCGTAAAGTATAAGATTGGAAACTCACTTGCCACACCTCTTTTACCTGTCTCATCACTCATATGATGAATTTTTGGGGTATGAAAAGGTAATTCTTCCTTAAAGTAGTTTTGGGTTATGGATAAGCAATCTGCTTGCCTCCACTGATGAATAGATCCATTTTTTTTTACCAGAATTGCGGGATAATTATAACACATCGCAATTCCAAAGAAGGAAACAATGAATATGATTATTCCCTTTTTCACTTTTACTTATTTAGTTTCAATCTGGAAGGTTTATTTGCTAATTCCCAGGCGGTGAAAAAAACGAGTTGCGAGATCGTTTCTACTTTATCAAAAAGTATCTTATCCACTTCATCACTTGGCTGATGATAGTCTTCATGCACTCCACTAAAATAAAAAATTACAGGAATACCATTTTTTGCAAAATTGTAATGATCACTTCTATAGTAAAACCTGTTTGGATCGTTGTCTCTATTAAAAGTATAATCTAGCTCTAGTTTTGTATATTTTTTGTTGGTAGCTTCATTTATATGATGCAACTCCTTGCTTATCTTATCAGCTCCTATTACATACACATACTCTTTGTTTGTATGAAATTTATCTAACCTCCCAATCATGTCTATATTCAGGTTTGCCACCGTATTTTCGAGTGGGAATATCGGATTTTCTGTATAATACCTGGATCCTAATAATCCTTTTTCTTCACCAGACACTGGTAAAATGACAATACTTCTTTTTGGACCATTTCCCTCATCTTTGGCTTTCTGAAAAGCTTGGGCTATTTCGAGTAAAGCCACAGTTCCAGTCCCATCATCATCTGCACCATTGTATATCTCTCCATCTTGAATACCAAGATGATCATAATGAGCCGTCAGAATGATGTATTCATGTTTTAGTACCGAATCACTTCCTTCAATCAATCCAACCACATTAGAAGATTCTATTCTTCCCATGCTTTTAGTGTATAGAAACTGAATGGTTTCATATTGTGGATAACGAGTCAAAAACTTCTGCTCTGGTCTTTCCATTAAATATATCTCGCTTAATAATTCATCCGATAAAAAGAAAAATGGAATAAACAACTCTTTCTTATTTACTTTGTCGGTTGCTAATCTCATCGAAGATTTTGTGAGATAATGGTGTACTTTATCGAGGTTTGATGCGTAATTAGAACTAGAGAAAAACACTTGTTTTACACCTTTACTTTCTGCAAGTTTGAGTTTTTTTCGCCAATCCCATTTTAAGAAATCCTCTGGAGACTCCAATTTAATAACTACGATTTTTCCCTCTACATTTTTTCCTTTGTAATCATCTCTTTTTCCTTCCACTATTCCGTACTCCACGGCTACCAATTCATCCGCACGCACTTCAAAAGGTTCAAAATTTGCCATGGTTGCATAAAAATAAAATTCCTTTGCATACCTAAAGTCCTTGTTGTGAAACAATATATTTGCTTGAGGTTTATTCGTTTCTATTAAAGGAAAATATTGAAAATTACTTCCTTTATTTCCGGGAGCAACACCATAACTCGTTAATTGGTTTTTTAAGTATTCAGCAGTCATTTTTTGTCCCTTCTTTCCCGTTTCTCTTCCTTCATAATCGTCAGAGGCGATTATTTCTAAGTGTTTTTTTAATTCTTCTTGAGTAATGGTAGAGGCATACTTTTCTGCGTATTTCGTTTTTTCTACCTTATAAGTAGGTTTTATTACCGAACAAGAAAGTACTATCGTAATACTTACGGAGGAGATAACCAATTTCATAGATGTATTTTTTATTAAATTTTATTTACTCGTCTTTCGTGTCTTCCCCCTTCAAATTCTGTATCAATATAAGTAGATACTATTTCTAATGCTGCCTCCTCAGAAATAAATCTAGCGGGAATAGAGAGTATATTGGCATCATTGTGTTGCCGAGCTAATTCACAAATCTCATTTGTCCAACAAAGAGCTGCCCTTACATTTTTATATTTATTTACGGTCATATTTATACCGTTTCCACTACCACAAATAGCAATTCCTCTTTCGAATTCACCTGAGTTCACAGATTCTCCTACCTTGTGACCAAAATCTGGATAATCTACACTCTCTATTGAGAATGGTCCAAAATCCTGAAAACCGATGTTTCGTTCTCTTAATACTTCTTTAATCTTCTCTTTTAATTCGTAACCTGCATGATCCGAACCTAACGCAATTTTCATAGTAATGTGTTGTTTATTAGTTTATTATATACCTTCTTAACATAAAAATTACACTTATTAACAGTAAAGTAATATTATTTTTTAATTATTTATAAATCAATAAGTTAAAATATCTATTAATGAACATTTAAATCGTGTATAAGAATAAATGGTCTTGATAGCTTTTGACAAAACTAATAGGATAAATCCAAATAAAATTACAAGAGGAATTATACTGTTCATTTCCTAATTTATTTACTTCCTATTTATTCCCATTTTATCAATAGGTAAAGATAGAGTAAATTCTAAAATTTAATTAACAAATTGAATTGTTAAAATAAAATAACATTACAAAAAACACCTTGAATAAATTTCTTAAAAACATTTTAATAAACTATTCATAAACAACATCTTATAACAGGTAAAATGAAGTAAATTTACTCTGTGTATCATTTGTTTATAAATTTTAATAAGTGATTTAACCAAAAATCCTTTAACTTTTTTGTAAACAGAATTAACACCTATAATAATAATAACATATTAAGTTTAAAAACTATTTATTTATAATGAATAGAGAAAGAGGTAGAAAAACGAAAAGAATAAAATTGAGGATTTTAATTTATCTTTGGGTAATCGAAATCAATGAAAATATTCAAACAAAATATCAAACTCCTGCTGGCGGCCTTTTTTTTCCCACTGGCGTTTTTTTCACAAGAAACAAACCCTAATGGATTTAATGTTTTTTACTACGAAAATGGAGTAGTTGCAAGCAAAGGTTTTTTGAAAAATGGAAAACCCAATGGATATTGGTTTAATTACTACCTGAATGGCGAATTAAAATCGGAGGGAAATCGAAAAAACTTTATGTTGGACAGCGTGTGGAAATTCTATTCCAATCAATTCATAAAAGAAGTGATCACTTACGAAAAAAACAGAAAAAATGGATCATTTATCCAATACGCAGATTCGGGAATTTTGTATGCGACTTCCACTTATATCCAAGATACACTTCAGGGAGAAAAACTAATATTTTACCCAACAGGTGAGCTTCATTTTAGGTACAATTACCTGGATGGTAATTATCACGGAACTGCTTACGAGTACAGGCAAGATTCCACGATTATATCCAAGTTTGAATACAACAAAGGAAAGCTAATTAGAAGAGAAAAGATTAATAGATTTAATGCCGAAGGGGAAAAGGACGGGGTTTGGAAAATCTATACAGAAAAAGGAATATTAAGAGAGGAGGGAGAGTACAAGAATGGCAAGAAAAATGGGTTATTTAAGATATACAAGTACAATGGTGAGCTGGATGAACTTCAGCGCTACAACCAAGGAGAAATATTATTAGAAGAAGAAGATTTACAGTTTGTACAATTTCACAAAGAGTATTATCCCACCGGAGAATTGCATTTTACGATTGCAAAAAATGAGTTGGAACAACGACAAGGAATAACTCAAGAATACGATAAGAAAGGGAATATACTGGTGACCAAGATTTTCCGAAAAGATACATTAATTGCCCAAGGAATTATTGATAAAAAAGGATTGAAACAAGGGGAATGGAAGTTTTACAAGAGTGGACATAAGGTAATTGCCCGTGGAAATTACAAGGATGATTTTCAAATTGAAGAATGGAATTATTTTTATTTGAGTGGAAAGCTGGAACAAAAAGGAAAATTTAGAAAGGGCGAATTGCACGGAAAATGGGTTTGGTATTATCCATCGGGAGCTATTCATCGGGAGGAATATTACAGGCGAGGCAAAGAAAACGGGGAGTTTATCGAGTATGACGAAGAAGGAAAAGTTATTACAAAAGGTGAGTATATCAATGGATTAAAAGATGGACCTTGGTTTTATGAAGTGGGAGACCACACAGAAAAAGGACAATTTGTAGAAGGAGAAAAAGAGGGAGAATGGACGTATTATTACATGACAAATCAGTTGTATTTTAAAGGAAGTTACAAGAACGGAAAACCAATAAATAAGCACATTTACTACCATGTAAATGGAAATAAAAAATGGACAGGTTCTTATTCTTTAGGAAAAAGAGAAGGAAAATGGATCCGATATAATGAAGAAGGAGAAATTCTTGTGACGTACACTTTCCGGAATGATGTGTTAATAAAAACGGATGGAAAAAAAATAAAACCAGCCTTTGACCAAGAACTAAACAGAGAATGAAAACAACGGCCAAAATAATTATCATTTTATCTATTTCGGTGTTGGTTGGGCTTATTTTTACTCAATTTTTTATCGTGAAAAACTCTCTTGAGATAGAACACGAAAACCGAGAAATTGTGAAAGAAATAAAACAGTTGGAATATAAAAACTTTCGAACTGAAGTTACTCTTGCCTTAACGAAAGTAAGAGATAAATTAATTTCACGAAACAAAGAAAAATCTAATGTTTACCTGGATCCGGTAAAACAAATTCAACCAAATTATTTTGTGGTGAGTTTTTACGATACCATTCCAAAAGATTTTTTGAAACAATTGATAGAAGAGGAATTTTCTACTTTTTACATAGATAATTCGTATCAGATTGGAATTTACGATTGCTTTACCGATTCCATTATTTTTGATGAATTTACGACCGAAAATAAACAAAAATTCCCGCTAAAATGGGAACATGATGGATATTATTTTGGAGTTTATTTTTCTGATTTAAAAAAAGTAGAAACCGAAAAAAAATCTTCATTGCCTTACATGTTGATGTTAGCAACTTTTGTGATTGTCATAGCGAGTTTGTTTACTTTTTATTTGGCAACAGGTATTTTGAAGCAAAAGAAAATTTCAAAAATCACGTATGATTTTATTAATAACATGACCCATGAATTAAAAACTCCTATTTCTACCATTTCATTATCTACGGATGTTTTGTTAAATTCGGAAGAGACAACCAAAAATGAAAGACTAAACAGGTATTTATCCATTATAAAAACAGAAAATAAAAGACTTGAAAACCAAGTTGAGCGAGTACTTCAAATAGCAAAATTAGACAAAGATGTAATTAAGCTTAAGTTTGAAAAAATAGATATTCATGAGGTGATAAAAACTTGTATCAATACATTTATTGTACCTATCCAGGACAGAAATGGAAAAATACTAGCGCATCTTAATGCCTCAAAAATGTATCTCGAAGGAGATATTATTCACATTACCAATATTATTTATAACTTGTTTGATAATGCAAATAAATATTCTCCAAAAAAGCCCAATATTCAAGTTTTCACTAAAGATCTGGATGGAAAATTGGAAGTAAAAATAACCGATAACGGAATTGGAATAAAAAAGGAAGATAGTAAAGAGATATTTGAGAAATTTTACCGAGTTTCTACCGGAGATGTTCACAATGTCAAAGGGTTTGGATTAGGACTTTATTACGTAAAACAAATGGTAGAAAAGCACGGAGGAACTATTCAGATAGAAAGTGTATTTGGACAAGGAAGCACCTTTATTATGACTTTTCCAACATCAAAAAATTAGAGAATTATGCAAAAACGAAATATTTTGTTAGTGGAAGACGATTTTAATTTAGGAATAGTAGTCCAAGATTTTTTATCCCTCGAGGGATATACTGTTCATTTATGCCGAGACGGAAAAGAAGGGCTTCAAAAGTTTAATAAAAATAAATACGATGTATGCCTATTGGATGTAATGCTCCCAGAGAAAGACGGGTATGAAATAGCAGAAGACATAAGAAAAATAGACAAAGAAATTCCTATTATTTTCCTAACAGCAAAATCAAATCCAGAAGACAAAGTAAAAGGATTTAAAGCAGGAGGAGATGATTACATTACCAAACCATTCAACAGAGAAGAATTTTTATTGAGGATTAAAGCTATTCTGAGAAGAGCGAATAACGAAATGGATGAAGATGAAAATGAGGGAATAATTACCCTGGGTGGATACAAACTAGATTTTCAAAACCTTAAACTTTCGCACCAGCAAGAAGAAAGAAAGATTACAAAAAGAGAAACGGCAATACTGAAACTGCTCTCCGAAAATAGAAATAAAGTAATTGAAAGAAGCTTGGTACTAAATCTTATTTGGGGAGATGATAATTATTTTAATGGAAGAAGCCTAGATGTATTCATTACAAAGCTCAGAAAATACTTAAAACACGATAAAGATATTCAGATAAACAACATTCATGGAGTTGGTTTTAAGTTAGAATTAAATGAAAAATAAAATATATTTGTAAAAATTTTAAAAAACCGAAAACACATGTCAATATCAGACGCATTTCAAGGAGGACAACAAACAAGAAATCACTCTCACCTAGAAAACTTGGTGGAGGTAGCACTTACCGATGGAGAAATAGTAGCAGAGGAAAGAGAATTATTAGAAAAATTTGCTCGAAGATTGAGCATTTCGAATGAAGAGTTAGATTCGATAATTAAAAACATTGGAAAACACCCAATAAATCCACCAACAGATCGAGAAGACCGATACAAACGATTTTTTAGATTAATACAAATGATGCTGGCAGACGGCATTATTGGAGAGAAACAAGATAAATTGAT
>Ga0181561_10001143_pt1 | contig 23346 bp, 18 predicted proteins | sample 011ome_19_FD_133760 | JGI IMG/M metagenome (GOLD analysis project Ga0181561, IMG submission 133760) | Coastal salt marsh microbial communities from the Groves Creek Marsh, Skidaway Island, Georgia - 011510BT metaG (megahit assembly) | ecosystem: Environmental > Aquatic > Marine > Intertidal... | reverse complement strand
TTTTCCACCGATCTGCTTCTAAAACACTAGAAAACTCTGAAATAATAGTTTTCGAATCCAGTTTTAATGCGAGCATAGCTGCCCCCTTTGATCCGACGACCATAGAACCATATTGGTTACTAAATTCTAATCTCATACCTCACTCCAGAGCATTGTGAAATTTTTCTGTATGCACACTTTTCGAAGGTACCTATTCACGATGAAATATAGTCGGAAGGTTCAATTTTTTAACTCGTTTTAGACCTCTTATTGAAAATTACCACGAACCAGTTCAAATACCAATCAGCTATACTTCGCCTTCTTTGAAAGGACTTCTTAGTTCAAATTTCTTAGGGGTGTACCTAAGGGCTGCAACCCTTAATATGGACTTAAAGAACACATTACGGGTATAAAACGAGAAATAGTTCGAACTAGGTACCGCACCATACGTACTCTTTATTTCAGTGGCAGTTCTGCCCAAATTTATCGTACGGTATCCTTGAGTAATACCTCGCTCAATCACAGAGAACATAGCGAAGCTGTAAGTATGATGGGGAGCATCTTCTCTCGCCCCATAGTGCATCGCCCGCAAAATAGAGCCATCCGAGATGGTAGAAATAAAGGCCATGAGCTCACCTCCTCGATAAAAGCCTTGGATGCGGAATGCATCACCGAACATCTCCCTAAATCTTTGCAACAACTCCTCAAGATCTTCCGGCAGCACTACGACTTTATCCATAAGTGTGTGCTCCAATAAAACTGCACATTCCTTGTAGTCTTCCGTGTTCAACCATCTTTTTTCTAACGTTTCCCCCAATGCCATCGCTTTACGCAAACGCTGACGGTATTTCTTCTTCATGCCCCCCGCGTACTCTTCGAACGTGGTCCAATTATTTTCAAGCAACATGAGCGGTTCGCCCAAGAAGCTGTGCCAATTCGGGCCTTCAACAGGTTCTGAGGTAATGACCAAGTTCAATGAATTTGGACGAAGTTCTTCGTTGCGTGCTAGCGCCAAAGACTCACTTTGATTCATCACCCAAAAACCTGGAAGCCATGGGGAGCCTACAGTCTCGAAGCACCCTTTCTGAAGAAAGCGATTCAAAAGATGCAAACCTCTCTTCTTCAAATAACTCCCATTGCTTTTCCTGAATTCAGGAGTACAGACAGGAATTTCAACCTGACTGTCATCTATGCGTAGATATCGTCCTGGAAGCCGATTGTAAAGTGACTTTTGAGTCGTTAACGTCATGATTGTGAGAAAAATAGAATACTTTTAATGCTTAAGACCTCCATAATGTATGTAGCCAACGCTTTTCAGAAGCAACTGTTCGAAGAAATCTTTAGCTCCACCAAAGGTAAAGCAAAGATTACAGGAGATCTTATGGAAGTTCTAGGATGTTCTCGCGCCTCTTTGTACCGGAAGCGAACGGGAAGCACACCGTTAACTGCAGATGAACTTATAAAACTAGCAAACCACTTTTCTATCAGCATCGATGCACTTAGAAGTGAACCGGAAGAAAATAGTTTGGTAGTAGTTTGTTCCACACTCCCTCCGATAAAGAATTACAGCGATATCGATTTTTACCTCGACAATACTCGTAAAAATCTAGAATTGGCTCTATCACAACCGAATGCCCAACTGTATTTTACAGCTAGTGATGTTCCGCTGTACCGCTACATGAATCAACCCGGGCTTAGCGCATTTCGCTACTACCTCTGGGTGATAGAAAATTTAAGACGCAATGAGCGCTTTGACCCTACAGCTGTGCCCAGCGAATTAGTGAATAAAGGTCTGAAGTTGAACGAGATGAGCCAGAGCATTAAGACCACTGAATTCTGGGTCCACACCGCTTTTGATAATCTCGTGCATCAAATAAAATTCATAGCTGAAACTGGTCGAATGTCGAAAAAGCTGTGTCTTCAACTCAAAGAAGAATTACATCAGGTCCTTGATGGGTTGATAAAAGACATTCTAAAAGAGCGAACACCGCAAGGACAACCGTATCAAATGATTCTTTGTAACTACCTCACTCTCAGTGACGGTGCCCTACTCGACATCGGTCCTAATAACAGCAGAGTATTGTTCTCGTACGGTTCGATCAATTACCTAAAAAGCAGTAACCCCTATTTGATAGATACCTACCGACGAGGTCTTCGCTACCATAAACTCGAAGGGCAACAGTTAGGGCCGCTTGAGGATGAACTGGTCGAAATTTTTGCCAATAAGGTGCGAGAAAAGATTAATGAACTGTAATCTCTGACGCAATCATTGCAGCCTTTTCACGGAGCACTTCCTCTGTCAATTCACCGGTGCGATCGTAAGTCAGCACCACTCCCATTCTACGGTAAGGGCGTGTCGTAGGTTTCCCGAAAATCTTTATATCCGTTTGATCGTAACTGCACGCTTCTTCAAGCCCTCCATAAACAGGTGTACCCTCTTTAGAAGCCAGTACTACAGCGCTTACGGCAGGATATCTAAATTCAATTTCTGCAATTGGCAAACCTAAAAGTGCACGCGCATGAAGCTCAAACTCATTGAAATTCTGAGTTCCAGCAAGAGTCACCATACCTGTATCATGCGGTCGAGGACTCAATTCAGAGAAATATACCCCGTCGTTTGCCAAGAAAAATTCAATGCCCCAAATCCCAGCACCCCCTAGGGCTGCTGTAACCTTGCGAGACATTTCTTGTGCTTCGATAAGTTGCTGCTCATCCATGGCACAAGGCTGCCAACTTTCCTGGTAGTCGCCTCGTTCTTGACGGTGTCCGATTGGCGCACAAAAGAGCGTTTCTCCTTCCTTTTGAGTAACCGTCAACAACGTGATCTCAGTGTGAAAATCAACGAAACCTTCGACGATGATTTCTTTCAAGTCTCCTCTCGAGCCTTCCATCGCATAGGTAAACGCTTCTTGCAGTTGAGATTCCTCACGAACCACACTTTGACCCTTCCCTGAGCTGGACATTAATGGCTTCACTACACACGGCAAGCCAATCTCGGCAACAGCCTGCTCGAATTCTTCTATGCTGGTTGCATACGCATAAGGCGCTGTTTTTAGCCCCAATTCCTTGGCCGCGAGATCACGAATAAGCTTGCGGTTCATAGTGAAATTGGCCGCCTTCGCAGAAGGCGTAACTTGGATTCCCTCCTTTTCAAAAGCATACAAACGATCGGTGCGAATGCTCTCTACCTCTGGAACGATAATCTCAGGTTGGTGCTTCGCTACCGCAGCATCGAGCGCTTCAGCATCGAGCATAGAAAACACCTCAAAATCGTCGGCAACTTGCATCGCAGGGGCGCCAGCATAGGCATCACAGGCGATAACAGTACATCCTAAACGCTTTAGGGCAATTACAACTTCTTTTCCTAGCTCTCCAGAGCCGAGCATCATCACTTTTCGCATGGTCTTCTTCTAATAGAACTCAAAGATATTGGTTAAATTTGCTTTATGCGAAGAGTTTTATCTGTTCTATTGGCAATCATTTACACCACCCTGAGTACGGGAGCTCCATCATTGGTGCACTTTTGTTCTCATGAGGAGGTCTTTCATCTAGCCGCAGGCAGCCATGAACACGAAGAACTCGCTTGCTGTCAAAGTGAACCAGCGCAGCATTCTTCTTGCCATAGTGGCGCCAAAGAGGCAGAATCGATTCAAGAAAACGACGATTGTTGCACAACAAGCTATGTCAAACTGGATCACGCGAAGCAAGAAAACACCCCTTTTAGTTTCATTGAACTTCCGACACCACAACAAAAAACAGTGGCTATCCGCGAGCATCAAGCATGCTGCAAAGGCCCCATTTTATCGGAGATTGAACTACGAGGACCTCCTTTGTACATCTTATTGAAGCGTTTTGTTCTGTATGCCTGATTCCAATGATTTTTTATAGAAATCATTCATTCACGCATATTCAAAGAAGAACATTATGAAATTCAAACACTTCATTGCCGCAGTGCTTGTAGTCTTTTCGACTGCCGGCTTCGCTCAAACTAAAATCACCCAAACCACATTAGAAGTTGACGGACTTTGTGGAATGTGTAAAAAACGCATCGAGAACGCTGCTTACCTCAAAGGAGTCAAGCAGGTAGAATGGAGCATCGAGACCCACGCACTTGAATTAGTATATCGAAACGATAAAGTCTCAGAGGCCGAAATCATCGCTGCAATCAACGAGGCGGGCCATGATGTGGCTGGTCATTTAGCCACTGATGAGCAATACAACGCCATACATGGATGCTGTAGGTTCCGTGACCCGGCGCAGCGTGCGGCACATGGGCTAGGCGATGCACTGTGCACCCCTAACGAAAGCGCAGAAGAGCACCGCAAACACGAAAAGCAAATAAAACACTAAATGAAGTTTTATTTCAAAGGACTAGGCCTCGCAGCGCTTGTGTGGGCCACGCCTGCTTTTGCCCAATCAGACACAAGCAGTATTCAACTCTTTAACGAACTCGATGAGGTCGAAGTGCGAGGCGAAGACCCCGGTGTTTCCTTGTCTAAGAAATCGATCAATACCAAAGAATTGATTTCTGAGGTAGAGTTGCGGAAAGCTGCATGTTGTGACCTCAGCGAAAGCTTTGAGACCAACGCTTCTATTTCTGCTTCCTTTACGGATGCCGTTACAGGTACCCGTCAGATCAGATTGCTGGGACTAGAAGGCCCCTACGCGCTGTATACACGAGGGAACCTCCGAACAATGGAAGGCACCGCTGCTGTGATGGGTCTTGGATTTATCCCAGGGGCCTGGATACAAAGCATTCAGCTGACCAAAGGTCCTGGAAGCGTTGTGAATGGGGCTAGCGCGATCAGTGGCCAAATCAACTATGAGCTGCGACCAAGTTTTACGGACAAAATAGGTCACTTCAATCTCTTTGCAGGGCCGGGCAGATTCGAACAGAATTTAATCTATACCTGGGCACAGAACAAGAAATGGTCTTCGAACATCATGGTACACGGAAGGCAACAGCTCTTCCGTTGGGACAACAATGAAGACGGTTTTCTAGACGCACCGCTCTCCAACCATCTCTTCGTGCAAAACGCTTGGAAATTCACGGGTAAAAATTCTGAAGGGCAATTGGGCCTAAAGTTCAGCTCCTCAGACAACATCGGAGGAAACGCAAACTTCGGTAGACCTACGCTGGTTCCTATCTGGAGTCATGAATTGAACACGGATCGTTATGAGCTCTGGGCGAAGCGTGGATATTTCTTAAAAGGCGGCATCAACAGAAGCCTTGGAACCCAATTCTACGCAAACTCACAACACATAAATAGCTACTTCGGGAATAGAATCTTCAATACAAGGGAAACAGATTACTATGGAAATCTCATTTTCCAAGATCATATCAGCGACACCAGACATACGATTAAGGCAGGAGCCGATTTGCGTCTGCATGATGTAAATATGCTCATGTGGAACTACACGGGCGACTACACTGCTATCACTTCAGGAGCTTATGGAGAATACAGTTTTGTCGCGAGCCCAGATGGAGAAGGCCTGAGCTTGATCCTAGGAAATCGACTCGACCGACTCGAGCTCACCGATCATTCGCCTCTATGGTTTTATGTGCCACGGATTCATTTGAAATACAACCAAAATTCCTGGTCATTCCGCGGTCAAGCTTCCAGGTCTTACCGCTACGCAACTTTAGGTGCTGAGTATATGGGGTTCATGGCAAACAACAGACACTTCACCCTACCCTCAGGCGCTCCCGGTGTAAGCGCTCCACAGGTGGAAAGCTCTTGGACCTTAGGATCTAGCGTAGCGTATACCAAAGACGTACTGTTCAAAGAATTACAAATTCACGCCGATATTTTCCTTACCAAATTTGACCGCAAGATCGGTTTAGACCTGGATCAATCCTCGGACAGCGCCACACTCTTTTACCGGGAGTTCGCCGTGAATCAATGGCAAGAACAACCTTTTGCACTTTCCGCTCAATTCGGCGCGCAATACGAGTTGCTGCACCGCACCCTATTTAAAGTAGCGTATCGATACCAAGATGTACGCCAAATCGACCTTCAATCAGAGGGGCTCGAAGAAGTGATATTGAACGTGCCACACCTACTTTATTTGGGCATCAGTTACAGTGGAAGAGACGGCTTAGGCCTAGAATTGAACGCGAACTACAACAGCTCCCAGCGCCTGCCAAGCGTCGGATACAGCGAGCGTTCACCGCATTTCACCATGTTGAATCTACAGGTTAGTAAAACCACTAAAGTCCGTGGCCAATTCTATCTCGGACTCCAAAATTTACTCAACATTAAGCACCCAAATCCGGTAATCGGCAACGATCTGGTTTTCGATAATCCGATGCCAGGACGCTTTGATGCTTCTGTCGTTTGGGGGCCGATCATGGGCCGACAACTCTATGCCGGATGGCGCTATGATTTGAAAAAGAAAAAATAGTCTTAAAGCGAGAGACATCTCGACCATCAAAAAGGCCGCTCTTAAAAACAAAGAGCGGCCTTTTTTTATTCATAATCGAGATCGCACTAAGCACTATTTCGAGAAGCGTTGATATTACCATAGAGGGAGCGAACCACTAGTTTTTCCAGAATAGCTCGTTCTTTCTCGTCAACCTGGTTATTGCGCAGACGAATCAAGGCGTATTGTTGAATCACCAAAAGTGGAAGAACAATGTTTTCACGCAAGCCGATTGACGCTTTGATACCTGGGTTGTTGCTCAAAAGCTCGGGCTGTCCAGAAATCTTAAGCACCCAATGCTCTGTACGTTCAAATTCAGCGTTCAACTCTTGCCAAAAAGCGCCATACTTCGGATCATCCGCCATATACGCCGTCAGAGGGAAGAAAGTCTTACACATACTTTGCATGGAATTTTCGATCAACGTTCTGAAGAACTTTGACTTCTTGTATAGCGACTGTACCTCGTGGAGTTTCCCTGTTTCAGAGAGCTCCTCAAGCGCCCTTCCTAATCCATAGAAACCTGGAATGTTCATTTTGAGTTGTGACCATGCACCCACAAACGGAATCGCACGCAAGTCGTCCAGCTCTAATTTCTTAGCCTTTCCTCGTTTCGATGGACGAGAACCGATGTTGGCCATTCCATAGAACTTCAGCGGACTCATTTCTTCCAAGAATTCAGTGAAGAGTGGATTTTCCTTAATGTTCGTATAGTGCTTCAAACTAATCTCACTCAATTGTTCTAGCACATGGCGCTCTTGCGGTTGCAAGACTTTACTCTCATCTACGAGAAGGATATTCTCTAATCCCGCTGTGATGAGTTGTTCCATATTGAATTGGGCACTTTGAGATGTACCGAAATTCGAAGAAATAGTCTGCCCCTGTACCGTGAGTTGAATCTGAGAGGAAGCAATGTTCTGACCTAAAGACGCATAGAAGTTGTGTGTATTCCCGCCTCCACGAGCCGGAGGTCCACCTCTACCGTCGAAGAACAACACATCAATATCGTTCTGTTTGGAAATTCTAGTCAGGTTCTCTTTAGCGCGGTATATGTTCCAATTCGCAGACATGTATCCACCATCCTTCGTACCGTCACTAAAACCAAGCATAATGGTCTGTTTGTTATCGCGCTGCGTAAGGTGATTGCGGTAATTGACCTCCGAATAGAGCGTATTCATGGAAGCACCTGCCCCCATCAAATCGTCAATCGTTTCGAATAGCGGAATAATATCCACCGTCAATTTATCTTTTCCAAAAGCTGTCCAACGGGCCAATGCGAATACTCGCGCCACATCCATTGCTCCTCGACAGTTCGAGATGATGTAGCGATGTGCACCACGAGGTCCGTTTTCTTTTTGAATCGCACGAATGACTCGAAAGCTTTGTAACGTATCGTCCACACGATCATCACCGGATAAGGTTCCATCCCAGCTCGCTTCCATAGCAAAAAGCTCTTCTGGAGTTTCCGGCTCTTCAAGACCCAATTGTCCGAGCAACGTATCAAAAGCGCGTTTGATTTCTCGGCTATCCTGACGAATATCGAGACTTGCGAAATGAGAGCCAAAAAGAGCTACGCGATCTAAGAGTTCCTCAACGAGTTCAATGAAGATACCATCGTGATGCTCACGTAGGTCCTTTCTTACACTTCGAAGAGACTCCCTAAAATGCATGAAGTCCCACTCTATCTCATGCCTGATGCAACGAAGTACCATCTGCTCAATCTCCATGAGGTCTTCGTATACCCCGGCGAACGAAATACGTCTGCGCAGGTTACGCAAATCTTGATAATAGCACTGTAGCAGCACATCGCGTAGGCGACTCGCCACCTGACGAGTTGTCTCTATACTCACATAAGGATTACCATCTCTATCACCACCCGGCCAGAAGCCCAAATTGATAAGATTTAAAGTACCGTCCCAATTAGGCAAACTGCGGCGCATTTCAGCGGTAATATCCCCAGCACTTTGGTAGAACACATTTTGCAAGTACCAGATCAGGTTGACCGCCTCATCATAGGGAGTAGGCTTCTTTTTTTGGAAAAATGGCGTCTTACCGAGCTGCTTCAAATACATTCTTATCGAAGAGAGATCATTCTTTTTGATCGCCTCAGTCAGATCGGTAATGATCGCAAGAACGCGTCCAGGATAAAACTGTGTAGGATGTGCCGTAAGCACGGGGCGAATGGAGAATTCTTGAAGTCTATTTTTCAATTCTTCAAGATTCCCTGCGCGCTCCATGCGCATCATAAACTCGCTCAAGGAACCCTTACCAGATAAATTGTTCAGGTCTCCATATGCTGCATCTTCGAGCGCATCTACCAAAACTACTTGGCGCTCGATGTACTGAAGCACTTTGAATAAAAAGTCTAATTGTTCCTTAGGTGTCTCACCATCCTTATACTCCTCAAAGAATTGATCGATAATTTCCTTTGGACTATGACCCTCGGCAAGGCGCGCCAAGCAATATTCACTGAGGATGGGAATGAAAATCCCGGTGTTTTTGATGCCGTCCAAGGGCAAGGTCAGAAACAAGCTGTTGTATAGCTGAAATTTCAAACCAACATGAGTCTCGTAATTGGCAGCGCTCAGTGCTAAGTTTTCGTTGATATCCATAAGATTAAGGTAATCTTTTTCCTGTTGCCGCTTGGTACAATTCGTACCATTGTTGGCGATCGAACTTCAGTCTAAGAGATGCTTTAGCCTCTTTCAATCGTTCTATTTTACTGGTACCTAAAACAGGTAGAATTCCAGATGGGTGTTGCATAATCCAAGCAAGTGCTACCGCTTCCGGAGTAACCCCCCAAGCTTTAGCATGCTTCTCCAACAGAGGCTGAACGGCCTCCGGCAATGCTCCGCCACCTAAGGGTGACCAAGACATCGGAACAATATTCTCGGCAGTACACTGATCAAGTCGACCATCATCAAACGCACTCACGTCTTTTAATGAAATCTCTATTTGATGTACCCCAATAGGCGCTGCCGTTTGCAATAGACTGACTTGGGACGGTGTAAAATTACTCACCCCGAAGCTGCGCACTTTTCCGCTGCGGTACAGCAATTCAAAAGCCTCCGCCACCTCATCTGGATCCATCAAAACATCTGGACGGTGTAGTAAAAGCACATCGATGTAATCTGTTTGCAAATGCTTCAAACTGTCATCAGCACTCTGAAGAATATGCTCTTTGGTAAAATCGTATGCTTTCACATAGTGATTAGGTTTCGCGTCACACATCTGAATAATTCCACATTTTGTGACCAATTCCATTTGCTCGCGCCAATCCGGATGCAATTTTAAGGCTGCTCCAAACTCTGCCTCCGTGGTGTGGCCTCCATAAATATCGGCATGATCAAAGGTGGTCAGACCTTCTTCCAATGAAGCGGCGATGATTTCTTCGTATTGTGCGGTAGAAAAATTGGCGCCCCAAACGCCCCAGCGCATGGTTCCCACTACCAAATCACTCATCCATGGTGTACTGTACATATGCTATGGTATTATGAGGTGCAACTTAAGGATTTCTGAGCTATTTCACCCGAACGACCTTCTTCCATGCGCCATCAATGAATTGAAGTTCAAAATTTGCCTGACTGCCTCCCGGTCGACCTAGAATATCCCATGCCTTCTGGTTTCCCTGTGAATCTGTAACGGTTGGATGCTCAGGAATATCGAGCACATCAGCCAGCTCTACATCGTCTGAATGCACATCCGGGTGATCCGCACCGAGCCAATACACTTTATGAGGACCTGCTCCTTGAAGATTAACGGTACTTGTACCCGGGTAAATATTAGGTGGGAGGTAAAAGTATCCCGGCGCTCCTTTTGAAGTCAGCGCTCCTTCACCAACAACCATGATGGGATAGTAGCTACTTTTTGGATGATTAGCTATGGTCATTGATGTTTTTGACTTGCGTAGAACCAATTGAGGCTGCAAGGGACCGCCGAGAAATAGTTGGTCACAACATGGCATGAAAGCTTTGGTAAAGGCAGGATCGATCAACAACCGGGCATGAAAACTACCTATAGCTACACCGCGATTGGATTGTGACTGGAAATAAAAATCAACTGTATCCGTGCTGCTTACCGCGGTATGCATGGCCGTTTTGATCCTACCGGAGCGCTTCTGTGACCCTTTCGGCGCGGCCAAATCCAAACGCACTGTCCCGGGATCTTGAGCATGTGAAAGCCGCACCCAAAATGCTTCATCCAGACCGATGATCGGACTTCCGCCTACTGAACCCGTGTGTACATTATAGCTCCCGTACCCCCCTTGTCTCCAGAGGTAAACTGTAGCATCTGTTGAATCTGGAAAGCCTTCCGAAGGCACTAACGCGTTCCAATTCAACGCTCGCCCAGCTGTATTCGCCACTAAATTCCATCCTCCAAAAGGCGTTTCTCCATCTAAACAGGTGTCCGCCCAGAGTAAAGCGACCGTTTGGCTACTAGTAGTAGAAGTTAATGCCCCGCGAAGCAATACGGGAAGATCTGTTGGAGGAACATAAATGACACGAGCCATCGATACGCCAGAATCCGGGAAATGCTTGGCTGCGGATGGGTGTTTCCAATCGCCCACTTTAGCATCATAAATCCACACATAATCCATGCTGTCTACCGATTCAAAATACGCCGGTTGACCTATAAAATGATAGCCCGAATCTGAAATGACGCGTTCGTAAAACTGTTGTCCGATAAATTGATCACCATGAACCACACCGCCCATCGCCGTCGCGAGGGTAAGATTTCCTTGCAACCATCCACCTCGGATATATATTGGACCCGTAATGACCGGATTCCCCAACAAGGTGACGGTATCTTGCGCTTCAACCTCAATATAGAGACTGTGAATGGAATCTGAAACCGCCAAATAACTGCCTCCGTTAACGACGCGGTACGCTTTGTCCTTGTCTAGTGTACTAGTTGCCGTAGGTAGGTTTGCCGATAAAGTGAAATTGTCCACATTATAAATTTCTTGATCATTAGTGCTGTTGGTCAATTCAACCAAGATGTACAGTGCTTCTGTAGGCGGAATTTGATCGATACTCAACGCAGAAATACCTGCAATAGTGTCTTTAGAAATGGGATCCACATGGCCATATATGACCGAACTTCGAGAGGAATACCGAAAGTTTTTTCGATAGTGAATGCCATCTTGGTGCTGCCATCCTGATGCGCTTGTGCCACTTCTAGAGCCTTTGACCTTGATTTGGTTATAAAAGGACTGTCCACCATCGAGACTAATATTGACTCCTATGAAATCATCGTTCTCGAAAACTCCAGAGGGAGCGGCGAGATGAAATTGAAAGGTAACATCTTCCATTCCACGTGTATCAAAAGGTCCGAAACGCAAGCGTGCTCGTGGGTCCGTGGAATAGGCACTGAAAGAAAAACCCGTACTGGCATCAAAACCACTTCCTAGCAGTGGACCGTCATTTCCTCCAGTGGTATCTGAGATTTGGTAAAATTCTCCATGAGCTTCAGAAATTGAATCTCGATCGAAGGACCATTGAAAGAGTCTTGTGGACAAATCGAAGTTTTCCACAGAATCAATCGCAATAGCTTGATTTTGAGCATTTAACTGAGTGTAGATTGAAAAAAGAAAAGCACAAAAAAGGACTAGGCGCCACCCATGTGGCACCGGATAAGGGGTAAGTTTCATAGTAAAGGGGTTTAGGTTATATAAAACTGCTTACTAATAAGTTAGCCTACCGGAAGAAAAGAGAGTACTTTTGCCGCAAATTAATTTTGACGCCAATATGAATTTGCGCAACATCGCCATTATCGCACACGTTGATCACGGGAAGACTACTCTTGTGGACAATATGCTGCACACTGCAAAGCTTTTCCGTGATAATCAGCAAGTAGATGATCTACTGCTTGACAACAATGATCTTGAGCGTGAGCGCGGGATTACCATTCTTTCTAAGAACGTAAGTATTCGTTGGAAAGACACAAAAATTAACATTATTGACACCCCAGGTCACAGTGACTTTGGTGGTGAAGTAGAGCGTGTTTTGAACATGGCCGATGGTGTTATCTTGTTGGTGGATGCCTTCGAAGGTCCAATGCCACAAACGCGTTTTGTACTCCAAAAAGCGCTCTCTTTGGGAAAAACACCTATCGTTGTAATCAACAAAGTTGATAAACCTAACTGTACACCAGATTTGGTTCACGATCAAGTGTTTGAATTGTTCTTCAATCTTGAAGCAACCGAGGAGCAATTGGATTTTGTTACCGTGTACGGTTCAGGAAAAGAAAAATGGATGGGTCCAGATTGGTCGACACCAACTGAAGACATTACCTACCTTTTAGATACCATTGTTGAGACTATTCCAGCTCCTAAGGTAGATGAAGGTAACCTCCAATTACAAATCACCTCTTTGGACTTTAGTTCATTTACAGGTCGTATTGCTATCGGTCGTATACAACGTGGCAGCTTAAAAGAAGGCCAGCAGATCAGCTTGTGCCGTCGTGACGGCAGCATCAAGAAAGCTAAAATCAAGGAATTGATGGCTTTTGAAGGACTAGGCAAATCAAAAATCAAAGAAGCGCACGCGGGTGAAATCGTCGCAGTAAGTGGATTGGAAGGATTTGAGATTGGCGATACCATCGCTGATGTTGAAAACCCTGAGGCACTTCCAACGATGGAAATCGACAAGCCTACCATGAGTATGCTCTTCTCGATCAATAACTCTCCATTCTTTGGTAAAGAAGGGAAGCACGTGACTTCTCAGAAGATTCGCGAGCGTTTGATGCTTGAAACTGAGAAAAATTTAGCACTACGTGTTGAAGACACGAATGCTGCAGACCAATTCATCGTTCACGGTCGTGGTATCCTACACCTCGGTATCCTTATCGAAACTATGCGTCGCGAAGGTTATGAACTTCAATTAGGTATGCCGCAGGTGATTTACAAAGACATCGACGGTAAGAAACACGAACCAATCGAAGAATTAACTGTAGATGTTCCAGAAGAAAGCGCAGGTAAAGTCATTGAGCTTGTAACCAAGCGCAAAGGTGAACTTTTGGTGATGGAAGCTAAAAACGACCTAACACGCTTAGAGTTTGAGATTCCTTCACGCGGTATCATGGGACTACGTAACAATGTTCTTACTGCCACCGCTGGTGAAGCGATTATGGCACACCGATTAAAAGAATACCAGCCTTACAAAGGTGATATGGAGCGTCGCATTTCTGGTGTCCTTATCGCTAAGGAAGCCGGTAAAGCAAGTACCTACTCGATGGACAAGCTTCAAGATCGCGGTAAGTTCTTCATCGAACCAGGTGAACAACTCTATGGTGGTCAAATCGTAGGTGAAGCAAACCGTCCTGGTGATCTCGTTGTTAACCCTTGTATTGCAAAGCAGCTGAACAACATGCGTGCGGCAGGTAAGGATGATAACTCAGCACTCTATACACCTATCAAATTCAGTTTGGAGGAGGCAATGGAATACATTGGTGCTGATGAGTACGTAGAAGTTACTCCAGAGAATATTCGTTTAAGAAAAATTCTTTTGAACGAAAGTGATCGCAAGCGTCAAGCTAAATAAGCTGATCGTATACTCACAATTAAAAAGCCCCGCAATGCGGGGCTTTTTTATGCTCATTTTTTTCTGAGAACTACTCATTAGCCTTGGGCCTCTATCAAAATTTCTAGAATTGCAGTGGCCGCTTTTGCGATGGCTGTACCGGGTCCGAAAATACCCGCAACCCCTTGATCGTACAAGAAGTCATAATCTTGAGCAGGGATGACTCCACCTACAATCACTAGAATATCCGAACGTCCGAGTTTTTCTAACTCTTCCATAACGGCTGGCACTAGTGTTTTGTGACCTGCAGCAAGAGAACTGACCCCTAGAATGTGTACATCGTTTTCTACTGCTTGCTTTGCCGCTTCAGCAGGCGTTTGAAACAACGGCCCCATGTCCACATCAAAACCAAGATCAGCAAAAGATGTAGCAACAACCTTAGCGCCTCTATCGTGGCCGTCTTGCCCCATTTTCGCCACCATGATTCTCGCGCGACGACCCGCTTTTTCTGCAAAAGCATCAGAAGCCTTCAACGCTAATTCGAAATCTTCGTTCTTTTTCATCTCGTTAGAATATACACCGCTTATGGTTTGAGTCTTGGCCACATAACGCCCCCACGGACGTTCAAGCGCTGAAGAAATCTCTCCCAAAGTTGCACGCACTTTTGCAGCCTCAACTGCAAAGGCAAGCAAGTTGCCCTCGCCACTCCTTGCACAATCCTCAAGTGCATTTAAAGCTTTGTCAACGGCCGCCTGATCACGACTTTCTTTGAGGGAGGCCAACCCTTCAAGTTGTTCCTTACGGACCTGATCACCCTTCACCTCTAAGATGTCGATGTTTGCACGCGAAGAACTTTGGAAGGCATTCACTCCAACAATGATATCGCTACCACTGTCGATTCTAGCCTGCTTCCGTGCCGCAGCTTCCTCAATGCGTAATTTTGGAATACCCGCCTCAATAGCTTTGGTCATTCCACCGAGCTCCTCGACCTCAGCCATCAATTCCTCAGCGCGAGAAATTAAATCCGCGGTTAGTCGTTCCACGTAATATGAGCCTCCCCACGGATCTGCAGTAAAGGTGATATCGGTCTCTAATTGCAGGTGCAGCTGCGTATTGCGCGCAATTCTAGCTGAAAAATCAGTTGGTAAAGCAATGGCCTCGTCGAGAGAATTGGTATGTAAACTTTGCGTACCTCCCATTGTAGCTGCCATCGCTTCAATAGCCGTACGCGTGACATTATTAAACGGATCTTGTTCGGTAAGCGACCAACCCGAAGTTTGGCTGTGCGTACGAAGAGCCATCGATTTGGGGTTCTTTGCACCCAAAGCTTGTAAATGCTTTGACCACAAATATCTTGCAGCACGCATCTTCGCAATCTCCATAAATGGATTCATACCAATTCCCCAGAAGAAACTCAATCGAGGTGCGAAAGCATCAATATCTAAGCCTGCAGCAATACCTGTTTTGATATATTCCAAGCCATCACAAAGCGTATATGCCATTTCAATATCTGCCGTAGCTCCCGCTTCTTGCATATGGTACCCTGAAATAGAGATACTGTTGAACTTCGGCATGTTTTTGCTCGTGTAGGCAAAAATGTCCGATATGATTTTCATGCTTTGTGTTGGCGGGTAGATATAGGTATTGCGTACCATAAACTCCTTCAAAATATCATTTTGAATAGTTCCCGATAGCGCCGCCATATCCGCACCTTGTTCAAGCGCTGCAACAATGTAGAAAGCCATTATCGGAAGAACGGCGCCATTCATGGTCATGGATACGGACATCTTGTCCAATGGAATCCCATCAAACAACACCTTCATATCCTCAACACTATCTATGGCCACTCCTGCCTTTCCTACATCACCTACGACACGTTCATGATCACTATCATACCCGCGGTGCGTGGCTAAATCGAAAGCAACACTCAAGCCTTTTTGACCCGCCTCGAGATTTCGACGGTAAAAAGCGTTCGATTCGGTAGCTGTAGAGAATCCCGCATATTGACGGATTGTCCAAGGACGACCTACATACATCGAAGCATAAGGTCCACGCACATAAGGCGGTTGGCCCGGCAACGTTCCTAAATGCTTTGATTCATTTAAATCTTCAGCGCTGTATTTTGGTTTGACGACAATCTTCTCTGGCGTCTTCCATGTAGTCTTTTGTGACATAACTCCCTACTTTGAAGTGGATTGACGGGCGCGCGTACGCTCAAGTTCAGCCGCCCATTGCACTTGAATCAATGGCTCTATTTCCTTATCCTGATGGCGCTTTTGCCACTGAGAACGCTCTATTTTTTCCTTAGGCGTATAGCCTTGTGGGAGAACGTCCTTTTCATTTGGAAAGAGATTTACTCCCATCACTTTTGCAGGTGTCGCCTTTTCCACCTCTTTGGCCAATTCTTCTTGCACCCAACCGTTGCGCAATGCCTCAAGAAGTCCGCCTTGTTCGCGAATTTCACCAAGGATCTCCCATGCTGATTTTGCGAATTGGTCGGTCAGTGTTTCGAGATAATACGCTCCCTTTGCAGGATCCTCTACGCGGTCGAGATAACTCTCGTAAGCCAGCAAAAAGTGCTGGTTAAGAGCCAATCGCTCGCCTTCTGCATCACTCGGTGTAGTAATGCTATTGTACGGGCGGATTTGCACCGCATCTGCACCACCTACGATCGCACCGAAGGCTGCCGAAGTAGCACGAAGTAAGTTCGTATGCACATCATAAGCGCTTTGATGGGTAACCGCGGTTTCAGAATACAATTCTAAATGAACAGCCGGGAGCTCATTCTCTTCAAGTAGTCGTGCCCACAGCAAACGTGCCGCACGATGTTTTGCAATCTCCTCAAACATATATGTCCCACAGGTCAGTGCGAGCCAATATTGCTCTAAGCCTACTGTTCCAAAAGTATTCAGGTAAAATTCTAAGTGCGCTGCGGCCAGTCCTAGTTGCATTTCCGCAGAGGCGCCGCATGCCCCGTAAAGATTGGCATTCACACACATGTAGCGCATTCCTTTAGGCGCAAGTCTACTCAATTCACCCAAATCATACATGAGCTCTTCCTTCCAAACCCCAGTTCTTGCAGCTATTTCGATAGGATCGATATTGATTGTACCTGTGAGCTGGTCAATCGCCAAAATTTCATCGTGAGCATAATGTAGTAATGCCTCCATCACCTCAGCGCCACTCCCCTCTACCACGAGGTGAAGATCTATGTACTGGAGTTGGATATCCTTTAGAATTCGAGGTAGAAATTGATGATCATGAAGGTAGAAGAGCAAACCCGAAGCTCCGTGTTCGAGTCGTTTCAAGGCCCAATCATTCGCTGCATATTCTTTTTCTACTACATGCTCCTGCACCATCGTCCACCAAGGCTGTTTTCTAAATCCAGCATCGGTAGTTGGCCCTTCAGTGTAAAGTGGTTCTACTTCGCGGCCGTGTGGATAGGTTCGTTTTACGGTTTCACTCATCTGAGGAGTCTTCAAATTCTATGATAGTTATCGTTTCGCCTTCCTTGTGCATGCCAAAATTTTCTCGAGCATAACGCTCAAAGGCGGCGGGATCCGTCTCTAATTGTTCTAAAAGAGCCCGATCGTGCTCCAAGGCTCTTTCGTAGTAGTCAATATCTCGTTCGAGGTTTTCGATCTGCGTGTCCAATTCTGATTGGATGAAGTAATTGTTCGTATCTAAGAACACCATCCAAATGACAAACAAGAGGCCTGAAGCCACGAATTTATTGGTGAGAAAAGACACCACGGGATGTTGTAGAAACTTCTTCATGCTTTAAAAATACGACAGTGTCTTTGGATTATTCCCCTTACTCTGATTTATCTGCTAAGGTGTTATCCATAGCTCTTCCAACATCTTGTAAGCGTACCAATTCTGCATAGGTTCCTTCCCTAGAAATCAATTCATCGTGAGTTCCACGTTCGACAACTGCACCTTCATTCATTACCAATATCTGATGTGCACTGCGAATTGTAGATAAGCGGTGCGCAATAACCACCGAAGTACGGCCTTTCATCAATCGATCAAGTGCTTCCTGAACCAAATGTTCACTCTCGCTGTCCAAAGCGCTTGTAGCCTCGTCTAAGATGAGCAGTTGTGGATCTTTCAAAAGCGCACGTGCAATAGCTATACGCTGACGCTGACCGCCACTGAGCTGTACGCCACGCTCTCCGACTTTGGTATCAAGCTTTTCAGGGAACCCTTCAATAAATTCCCAGGCGTTGGCTTGCTGAGCCGCCTCAATAATCTGCTCCTCGCTTGCCGAGGTGTTTCCGTAGGCAATATTCTCACGAATAGAGCCCCCAAACAGCAGTACATCCTGCGGTACCAGAGCCAATTGGTTACGCCATGCGGCCAAATCCAAAGTAGATACGTCTTTACCATCGGCTATGAACGTACCTTCCTCAATCGTGTAAAAGCGCATGAGCAATGATGCTATTGTACTTTTTCCCGAACCGCTTCGACCCACCAAGGCCATCGTTTGTCCTTTTGGCAACTCAAAGTCAATACCTCGTAAGACTTGAACATCAGAACGCGTAGGGTAACTAAAACGCACGTCTTTAAATGCTAATGTGCCAATCTCAACCGGATCCACATCTTGATGTTCCACAGGCATTTCGAGAGGCTCCTCCATCAATCCGAATATGGTTTCGGTTGCACCAATCGCCTTTTGTAATTGGGCATAAACGCTCGCCAACCCACCGATAGAACCACCGATGAATAGCGCGTACAATATGAACTCATTGAGTTTATCCTCCGCAAGCTGGCCATCGTGCACCATACCAGCACCAAACCAAATCACAAGGGCAATTGCACCGAATAGTCCAAAGGTGATAAAGCTGGCAAATGCACCACGGTAATACCCGCCTTTGACCGCAAGGGCAACAACCTCGCTAATGCGTTTTGCATAACGATTGCGCTCCCAAGCTTCATTTGCAAAAGCCTTGACCGTCTGAATACCTGAGAAAGTTTCCTCAACAATGGTGTTCGAAGCCGCAACTTCGTCCTGTACGCTTTTGGAATATTTTCGAATGAACTTACCGAATATGATCGTCACTACAATCAACGGAGGAATAGTAGCGATTATGAAGAAGGTTAGTTTGATAGAGGTGAACGCCAAGATCACTATACCCCCAATAACCATGGAAAGGCCTCTTAGAAATTCGGCAAAAGTGGTAGTCAACGTTTCACCGATCTGAGCCGTATCTGAAGCAACGCGCGAGTTCAACTCTCCTACGCGCTTTGCAGAGAAAAACTGCATCGGCAAATGCACTAAATGACTATACAAATCTTCGCGAATGGCTGCCAGAGCGCGCTCAGTAACCGTTACGAAGATGACCACACGGAAGAAGCTGGCAACACTTTGAACGGCAAGTAAGCCCAGCATTTTCCACATGTTATCTCCTAAATTTTCAGGATTTGAAGCCATGAGTCCGCCCAATAGTTTTGGGAACAATAGAGAGGTCACCATGGTTACTACTAGGAAAAGAAATCCTAGGGTCCAGAGCTTTCTGTGAGGACGCAGATAGGCGAAAATTTTACCTAATTGCTTTAAATCACTAATTTTCAGTGATTTACGTTTGTTTTTGCCTTCTGAATTTGACTGGGTACTTGTTTCACTCATAGCTGCGAAGTTACGCCATATGGCCTACCTTTGCGACTGAAAATTATCAACAATGGCAGGAGCAGAAAATATCAAACCCTACCACGACAGTGACGCGGAAAAAAAGCAACAAGTAGCAGAAATGTTCAACAACATTTCTAAGCGCTATGATTTGCTCAACCACTTATTATCTCTGAACATCGACAAGGGTTGGCGCCGTAAGGTAGTTGCGCTTGTAAAAGCGGATAAACCTAAAGTCGTTTTAGATGTAGCTACAGGAACTGCAGACCTTGCCATTGCGCTAGCAAAAGGCACCGGAGCTGATATTACCGGAGCTGATATTAGTGAAGGTATGCTCAGTGTTGGACGTGAAAAGATCGAAAAGAAGGGCTTGACCCCGAAAATAGTCTTGGAACTTGGAGATAGTGAAAACTTGCCATATGCGGACAATACTTTTGATGCCATTACCGTGGCATTTGGTGTGCGCAACTTCCAAAACCTACACAATGGTTTAAAAGACATGGCTCGTGTTTTGAAGCCAGGTGGTCAGCTGGTAGTATTGGAGTTCAGTCAACCTCAGCGCTTTCCATTCAAACAGTTGTACTGGTTCTATTTCAAAGCTGTACTGCCGACTGTAGGAAAATTGATTTCAAAAGATCCTCGTGCCTACACGTACCTTCCTGAAAGTGTTGCTGCATTCCCATACGGTGCTCAATTCGAACAGGAATTGGTCAAAGCAGGACTGAAGCCTCAGCTCACAAAGCCCGTAACTTTCGGTATTGCATCGATCTATCAAGCAAGAAAATAGTCGCAGCAACGTTACACTAGGTATGAAGATACGCCTGATCGCCGCACTCTTATTGATACTTCCTTTGAGTTCCAGTGCCCAATTCGCACGACTTCGGAACCAACCCCTCTACGACAAAAACGATTTGCACTTTGGGTTCCATATGGGTCTGAATTGGTACAACTTCAATCTAGACCTCAAGGACCTCAGCACGGTCCCTGATATCTTTGCTGTAGAGAGTGAAGCACTTCCAGGATACAACATCAATATCATCTCGAATCTTCGACTGGGCGAACATTTAGACCTGCGCTTTACCCCTGGTTTTGCAGCTACGACGCGTCAACTTCACTTCGACCTAATCAACCCCTTCACTAGTGAACGCCAAACCATCACGAGGCAGATAGAGAGCTCCTATGTACAGTTCCCCTTCCATCTCAAATTCAAATCTGTCCGCATCGACAACTACCGACTGTACGTGATGAGCGGTGTGCGCTATGCGAATGATTTAGCATCAAAGGCAAAAGTGGTTGACGATAACCTATTCAAACTACAGCGCCACTCCCTAGATTATGAAGTGGGCTTCGGCGCCGATTTTTACTTCGAATATTTCAAGTTCTCTCCACAGCTTCGCGCGTCTTGGGGACTTACTAACCTTTTGGTGCAAGACGGCACATTACCTGTGAACGCCTTTGACGGATTGCGCACTAGAGCTGTCCTGATCAATTTCACCTTCGAATAGTGCAAAAAGGCATTCTATACATGCTCATCTCTGTGGGGTGCTTCGCGGCAGTCAACTTGATGGTCAAATTCCTTCCTCATCTGCCCGCCACAGAGCTCGTGCTCTTCAGATCAATAATCACCTTTGCGATCAGTTACACCATGCTGCGTCGAAAAAAGGTCAACCCGTGGGGAACGAATAAGAAATGGTTGCTGGTAAGGGGCGTTTCCGGCACTATTGCATTAACAGTGTTCTTTTACACGATCCAAAAGATGCCTTTATCGGCAGCGGTCACCATCCAATACCTCAGCCCTTTCTTCACCGCATTCATCGCAGGTTTTTTGTTGGGGGAAAAGACCAAAGCCGCACAATGGCTGTTCTTTTTAATATCCTTCATCGGCATTGTCGTAGTGAAAGGCTCGAGTGCAGCCATCCCTCCTTTACTATTGGCCATGGGAATTTTCTCTAGCGTATTCTCCGGATTGGCCTACAACGCCATTCGCAAACTCAAAAACGAGGAACCGTTAACGGTGGTCATGTACTTCCCATTGGTCGCTACACCAGCAATGATCATTTTCAGCTTGTTCAACTGGGTACCCCCCACAGCTTGGGACCTAGTCATGTTACTTGGGATTGGCCTGATGACCCAATTCGCACAGCTGTACATGACCAAATCCTACCAGATTTCTGAGGTGAACACCGTCGCACCATTAAAGTACATAGGCGTGATATTCGCACTCACTTGGGACATCGTATTGTTCGACTTCATTCCAAACGGTCAAATGATTCTAGGAATTCTACTGGTGATTGGCGGAGTCCTTTTAAACCTTCAATTTAAGGCTTCACAGAAAGCGCGTATTCGTAAAGAAGCGTAGCTCCACTCACCGCGACATTCAAACTCTCCATCTTGGACGCATCGCCTGGTAAAGTGATGCGCTCACCAAGCGCTTTGAAGGCTTCACTTGCGCCTGCGCCCTCATTCCCCATCACCAACATCTGACCTTCTCGCCAATCAAATTCACGTGCGGGTGTGCCGTTCATATCGGCCACAACAAGGCTCTTCTTATGTGTCTTCGTCCATTCGAGCAGCTCGCCGCTATGCATGACGACCGTTTGCACGTATGCCAAAGCGCTCATCGATGCTTGAACCACTTTTGGACTCCAGATATCCGCCGTGCCTACCACGCACACCACGTGTTCCACGCCGTACCACAATGCAGTTCGTAGCAATGTACCCACGTTCCCTGGGTCTTGAACACGATCTAAAACCAGTATCATGGGCGCTTCAACGAAATTGGCCAAAGAACTCTCAGGGATTTTAAACACGGCCAACACGGGAGAAGGTGTCTCTAAAAAAGTAATACGCTTCATCTCGGCTTCACTGATCATCTCGTAGCGCACCGTATCAAAGGCATCCGGCAAATCCGTGGTGGAATAAATATTCTCAGGCAGAAAGCCTGCTGAAAGAAAATCAGTCACTAACTTCAAACCTTCAGCGACGAAGAGTCCCGATTTTTTTCGGTTCTTTCGCAACCCCAAACTACGAACGAGTTTCTCAGAATTCTTTGTGAGCACAGTGACTATTTTTTTTGCTAAAATACAAGGTAAATTCACCATTTACGCCTTTGCCCTTTTGCTATTATTCACCCTATCCGGGTGTAGCGGTCTCCGGCATGTTCCTGAAGAAGCACCAGTATTGGTGAAAAACGAAATTTTAATCAACGGTAAGCCGACTAAATCTGATGACGATTACGACATCATGCGTCAGCGTCCCAACCGAGGAATAGGCAACGTACGTGTATTTCTTTCCATGTATCAACTTGGAGAACGTATTGGTGATAATCGTTTCGGAAATTGGTTGAAAAACATCGGCGAAGCACCCGCCGTTTACGATTCACTTGCACGCATAAAAACTGCACAGCAACTAGGCTTGCATTATTTCAACTTGGGCTATTATAATTCCCAAATCACCACCTTCGAAACAGTAAAGCGCAAAAAGGTCGTTGCCCATTACCAAATACATACGGGCTACCGATATACCATCAACCGTTACGCGCTCCGCTCTACGAGCCGTTTTATTGACTCCGCCCTTTTCCACTACGAACCTATCCTGAAAGAGGGGGAACCGATGATTGCAGAAAACATCGAAGCGGAACAGCTCGGGGTCATGAATTTCCTGAAGAACAACGGCTATTATCGCGCAAAACTCGGGTGGGTTTATTTCGAGGTCGACACCCTTCAAGGCCCTTATCGAAGCACGCTGACTTGCGTGGTAGACCCTTACATCTACGGCGGTCAGATCAACCGTGCCCAA
>Ga0181561_10001142_pt1 | contig 23347 bp, 15 predicted proteins | sample 011ome_19_FD_133760 | JGI IMG/M metagenome (GOLD analysis project Ga0181561, IMG submission 133760) | Coastal salt marsh microbial communities from the Groves Creek Marsh, Skidaway Island, Georgia - 011510BT metaG (megahit assembly) | ecosystem: Environmental > Aquatic > Marine > Intertidal... | reverse complement strand
GTGGAGCCCATCACCGCGGGGCTGGCTTTGCCCCACGCGCCGAGGGCGCGGTCGCGCGCCATGCGAACTAGCGACTCGCGAAGTCGTTGCTTTTTTCAAAAAACGAGGTGCTTGCGAGTTGCGACAACATCGTTGTTCGATGTCCCGAAACGCACGCGATTCTTTTTGGCGTTTCCGAGAAACGCCCGCCGCCAAACCTCGTGGCCTCGGGAACGACGTGGACGACTCGCCGTCGCGGCCCGCACCGCGCTTCACTCTCGCACGCGCACGACACGGCGGCATCGTCGTCTCTCAGCTCCCCGCCGAAGCCACCACCTCCACCGAACAAGAGCCGCGATATGTGCGCCGTGGCGTGTCCCACGTGGATCAGACACCCGTGCTGCATCCTCTTCCTTACCATCGTTTCTCTGTGCGCGGTGGCGGTCGTCATCCGCCTGCTCGCCATGGATCCATCGACAGGCATCCCGCCCGCGCGCCGTCTACTCTTCGACAAATCGACGACGCGTTTCGCGGACGACGCGCCCCGCCGCGGTCCCCGACGCGCGCTGCTCTTCTCGCCTCTCAAGCCCGTCACCGGGTTTCTCCCCGCTGAGCCTTACGAGTTCTCCTCCTGGTCGTCCTGGCAGCCGCGCACGTGGAGCTTCAACGTCAACGACGAGGCCGTCGGCAGCATCCAGGCGCGCAGAAGCGGATACACCGGCTTCGCCTGGAGCGGGCAAGCCTCCGTCCCGTACCCGCGCGAAGACGAGGAAGACGAGGAGTAAACGTGAGGCCGTTTGCGATCAGAAACACGAGCGTTTGTTGGTAAAAATACAAAAGTCGCGATCGATCCAGTCTCGTCTCGCTCGCGCCCGTCATCCGTCGGCGTCTCCGAGAGTCGAATGTCGCCCCTCTCGCTCCAAACCCACCCGCGACCACGTGGTGACCAGCAAGCACCGAGGAGACGGTTTCGACGACCGACTCGGTGCGCTCGACCGGCGCAGCACACGCGCGCGCGCGTCCCCCGAGTTCCAGTTCCGCGAAGGGCATCCCGCGCCCCGCGCCCGCTCGGTGTCAAATCGCAACCGCCGCCTGAAGCCGCCGACTTTGCCGTGACACATCGCGCGCCGATCGGTCGCCATGACGGTGGACTTCAACCAGCGCAAGAGCGCTAAGAAGAACAGCAAGCGCATGTCCCAGAAGACCGAGGACGGACGGCGCATCCGAGGCGGCAAGACGGTCCCGCGCAAGCAGCGGGGCATGTGCGCGAGCGACCCGCCGTTGCCTCCGAGACTTCGCGAGGAGGACGAGGCGCGCGCCGCCGCCGAACGCAACGCGAGGAAAAAAGAGGAAAAGCGGAAAGCCGCCGCGCGCGCGTTGCGGGAGAAGATGGCGGCGAAGGGTGTCCCCGGCGCGGCGAAGCCTCTGTCGCAGATGAAGGGCCCGAACCGAGGCCGCGGGGACGACGACGAGGTGTCTTCGGACGACGAGGCGGACGACGAGGCGGACGCGCGAGAGAACCAGAAAAAAAGAAAAGCCGAGGGCGCCGGCGTTCCCGAGTACTTCGCCGACGCGCTCAAGGCGCTCGGGCACAAAGGAAGCACGCCGATCCAGCGCGAGTGCTGGCCGCACGCGTGCGCCGGGCGCGACCTTCTCGGGGTGGCGCCGCCGGGAAGCGGCAAGACGCTGGCGTACCTGCTGCCCGCGGTGGAGTTCGCGCTCCGCGACGCCCGCGACTTCCCGGCGGAAAAGGAGGCGCGCCGCGGCGAGCCGGCGGGCGAGCCCCGCGCGTTGGTGGTGGCGCCGACGCGCGAGCTCGCGCTGCAGATCTTCGCCGTCTGCGGCAAGCTCCGGCGGTCCGCGCCCGTGCGGTGCGTCAGCGTGTACGGCGGCGCGAGCCAGGAGGAGCAGGAGGAGCAGCTCGCGCAGCCCTCCGGCCTGGCGCTGCTGGTGGTTGGCACGCCCGGCAGGCTGGTCGCCGTGCTGGAGAGCGGCGCGCTGCGCCTGCGCCGCGCGCGCATGCTGGTCATCGACGAGGCGGACCGCATGCTGGCGCTGGGGTTCGCGGAGCAGCTCGAGACGTTACGTGAGGCGCTCCCTCGGAACGAGCGGGACGACGAGACGCTACGAAGCGAGCCCGCGACGCCCGGCGTCATGGGCTCGAGGCCGGGCCGCCAGACGCTTCTGTTCAGCGCTACGTTTCCCAAAACGGTGCGCGCGGTGGCGAAGGCGTGGCTGGCGCCCGGGCCCGCGATCGTCAAGATCGAGGCGAGCGACAAGTCCGCGTCCGCCGGGAAGAGGTCCAACGAAGCCAACGTCGCGGTCGCCGCGGGAGGCAAGGGCGAGGGGCGCACGCACGACGTGAGCGATGTCGAGCAGACCGTGCACGTGTGCGCGGAGCACAAGAAGGCGCGCAAACTGTTGAAGCACCTCACGGAGTTGCGCAAGAACGACGGGCGGTCGCGGTCGCGCGTTCTGGTGTTCGCGAACCGGATCAAGACGGTGAACTTCGTCGGCGAGACGCTGCGCAGGCACGGCGAGAAGGTGGGGTGCCTGCACGGCGAGCTCAAGCAGGAGAAGCGCGAAGCCGCGCTGCGCGACTTCAAGTCGGGGAAGACGCCGTGCCTCGTGGCCACGGACGTCGCCGGCCGCGGGCTCGATATCACCGGGCTGGAGCACGTCGTGAACTGGGACATGCCCGGCAGCGTGGAGCAGTACACGCACCGGGTAGGGCGCGCCGGTCGGTCCGGGCGCAAGGGTGCGGCGCTTTCGTTCTTCACCAGGAACATGGCACCGCTCGCGCCCGACCTGGTGAAGCTCCTGAAGCGCGGCGGGCACTTCGTGGATCCGAACCTGGAGGTGCTGGCCGAGGTCGGCGCGGCGCTCGTCGCGGGCAAGGAGGCGGACATGGGCGGCGCCGAGGAGGGAGACGCGAATGAGGGAGACGCGCCTGGGAAGAGATCCGAGCGGGATTCTTCCGCGGAAGACCACGAAGACCCGTCCGAGGAGGACGAGAGCGAGGAAGAAGAAGACGACGACGAATCGGACGACGCGTCGGAGGAAGATTCGGAAGACGCGGAGGCGTCGACGGAGGAGGAGGAGGCATCCGACGACGACGACGACGACGACGAGGGCGAAGACGACGACGAGAGCGACGAGGGCGACGCGGCGGATGTACTCGACGAGCTCGTGGACGTGTTCCGCTCGGAAAACGGCCGGGACCCGACGGAACAGGAGATGATCCGGTGGATCAAGACGCTTCGCGACTCCGGCGAGGGCGGGCCCGTGTCGTTCGAGGCCATGGAGTCGGACGACGACGACGACGACGGCTCTTCCGAGTCTGAGCGCGCGGAGAAGGAAAAAGCCCTCCCGGATCCTTCTCGTCGTAAGCGCGCGGCGGATGCGTCGCGCGAGAGGGAAGCCGCCGCGCCGCCCGCGAAGAAGGCCAAGGAGGGGGAACCCAAGTCTTCGAAAGCCCCGCCGCCGGCTTTCGTCGCGGCGAAGAGGTTCGCCGGCGCCAAGCCCGGGTACTATTTCAGGAAGGGCTCCAAAGGGCTGGGGTACTACGTCGACGCCGCCTCTCCGGCGGGGAAGAAAACCGCCGTCCGGGGAGACGCGATCGAGCGGACTCCGAGAGAGGCGAAGGAAAAGAAGAGCAGCGTGTTCAGCGTACCCCGCGAGCGAGCCGAGTTCCGACCCGCGAAGAGGTTCGCCGGCGCCGAGCCCGGTTACGCGTTCAAGAAAGGCGCGAGAGGGCTGGGATACTACCTCGACCGACCGCCGAAGGTGACGTGGAAGGGCGGCGGCGGCGGTGGCGCGCGGAGAGGCGACTGGGCGAAACACGTCGGCGGCGGACGGCGGTCGGGCGGGAAGAACAAAGGCGGCGGCGGCGGCGGCGGCGGAAGAGGCGGGCGCCGCGGGTGACGACGCGCGACGCGTTCGACGCGCGGGCCGTCCGCGGCGCCGCCCGCGGGCCACCTGTACACGTCGTTCGTTTTCATCGAGAACGCCTTTCGACGTTCAAACGTCGTTTTACTACGCATCACTCGTTCACCGTCTCGGCGTTGATCTCCCCGCCGGCGGCTTCGCGCTCCATCATCACGCGGTGGTCGTCGGCGATCTCGCCGACCAAGTCGCGCACCTTCCCGTCCCAGTTGTTCGGCACCGCGCACGCGAAGATGGACGGCGGGATGTTTAATCCGTTGAACAGGTCCACCAGCTGCATGATCTCCCCGCCCACCATCCCGCTGAAGAACATCACACGATCGGGGATGCCCCCCGCGGCGTTCACGGAACACGCGTCCGCCTGCACCGTCTCCAGCGCCTCGCCCAAGGTCCCGTCCATCAACGCGTCGTCGCACGTCACGAGCCGCACGAACCCAGCCTCGATGGCGTCCAGCTCCGCGCGCCACAGCCGGGTCTCGTCCGCGGAGAAACCCACCAGCAGGATCGCGTCGGGGCCGAAGCGGCCCTCCGCCACGCCCCCGGGCGCGTCGGAGGACTCCGCGTCGATCTCCGCGAACTCGGCGCGCGCCGCGACGTCGCGGGCGCGAGGAGCCGAAACGCAGGGCTCGGGGTTTCGGTGATTGCGAGAGGGACGGCGCGGCGCTGCGGTGCCGCGAGAGGCGCGCGCGGAGGCGCGACGCGCTCCCGCGCGCGCGGAGGCGGCGACGGGTGCTGTGCGAAACCGTGCGGCGGCGAGTGACATGGTGGACGCGCGCGTCGGAAGTGGGAGGGGCGAAAAGGCACACGCGGCTGACGTGTCTCTGCGCGTCGTCACTGCGCTCTGACTGACAATATGACGGATTACAAAAGAAGAAGACGCTGATTTCGCGTTCCGCGGAGGTCTCGCGCGCGAAGGGGTAGTCATCTTCACGTCATCGAATACCCACGAACTATCCTTCCCATGTCGTCGGTAACCCGAACGGCGGGTTGACGACGTTCTGGTGCCTCCAGATGCGGCATATCCACTTCTCCGCGCGCGTCTCGGCGCCTTCGTGCTCGACGCGCGCGTCGAACGCGCCGTTCGCCGAAGCCGGGAAGAACACCAAACACTGCCCTTTTCGCGGCGACACGCGCAGAGGCGACGCCGGCGTAATTTTTCCAAACACCGTCTCCCCCCCCGCATCCGCCGCGACATCATTCAAGTACACCAGCAGCGTCGCCAGGGTCTGCCCCCCTCTCTGCGCATCCTCCGCGTCCGCGCCGCGGTTGGCGTCGAAGTGCGGCGCGAGCTTTTGGCCGGGCGCGTACTTGATCGCCGTCGGCGCCTCGAACGTCGCGAACGAGCTTCCCGGCATCAGCCGCTCCGCGTTGCGCACGTACGCCACCTCGCCCCGCGACGCGCCGTCCAAAACGCAGCTCGTGCTGGTGCGCATGCCACTCAGCTGAGCCTCGCGCGCTTTGACCCACGCCAACGCGCCGGCGCCCGCCGCCGCGACGACGAAAACAAAGGCGCCGGCGCCGACCAGCAACAGCTCCGGCCCGGGTCCCGGCTCGCCGTTCGCGCCCGCGAGCATCGCCAGTACGGCCGCCCACAGCGCGGGGCCGTTCGTGGCGGTCGTCACGATCTCACTCACGTCGTTTGTCCAGCCGGCATACACCACGGGACTCTGGCTCATGTCGCGCGCGCGCGCGGCGGCGACGATGTCGTCGCACTCGTCGCTCGTCAGGAAATCGTCCACCAGGAACACGTCCGGCGAGGCGTGGAGCTGCCTGAGGCCGTCGTACGTTCGGTCGATGGGCACGTGGTCGTCCAGGGGGTCGCGGCTCGCGGCCGGGGAGGACGCCACGCCGGCGCCGAACCCGCCGGAATCCGACGCGGAGGCGACGACGAGGACGCGCGCGCCGAGTCGGGCGGGCTCGACGCGCGAGGGACGAATGTCGTGGGTGACGGTCGCGGAGCGGAAACGCGCGGCGCGGGACGCGCGGCCGGCGCCGGGCACCGCCGCGGGCGCGGGACGCGCGATCGCGGAGTGCATCGTCGGGGCGCCCGCGGGACGAGGAGGAACCGACGGCGCGGCGCGCTCGATGCGCCGCGAAGTGAGGGATCACGCGTGACGGTGCTTCGAAAACGAGAGGTTTCGAGGTTTCAGCGCGCGAGTTCGCGAGTTCGTCGGGTCGGGGGCCCGCTCGGAGAGCCCTTTCGCGTTGCGCCGTATCGCCGATTGATATGAACAAAAGAATCTACGAGCACATCCTGATGCCCGTCGCCTCTCTCGCGCCGTGAGCGCGGTGCCGGCGCGACCCCACCGACGGCTTGCGTCGCGCCCGCCCCGCCTCGTCGCGAAACCCTCGCGTCGCCTTTTTTACGCTCACGGCTTCACAACCTTGGTCACGAGGAAGCGCGTCATGGGCTGCCTGTGTCCGTTTTTGCGCTTGTAGTGCTTCTTGCGCCGGTACTTGAACACGATGAGCTTCTTATCCTTGAAGTTCTCGAGGACCGTCGCCTCCACCCGCGCACCCTTGACGTACGGCATCCCGAACGTCGGCTCGTCGCCGTCCAGGGTGGCGAGCACGCGCTCAAACGCGATCTTCGCGCCCGGCTCCACGCCCTTCAGCGAGTGGCACTCGTAGTACCGACCCTCGGACACGAACTGCTGCGAGCCGCCAACCTCGACGATGGCGTCCCAGCTGGGCGCCGCGCCGGTCGAGGGGGGAGTGTTGAAGCCGATCTGGTTCACCGAGGTCTCGACCGCGGCTGTGAACGTCGAGGGAAAGGGAAGACACGGGTGAGCCAACGCGTCCGCGCCGAGGGATGACTAAAAACAAAAAAGGCTTTTACGGCCGCGCGCGCGTCAAAAAGTCGATCGATTCTCGAGTCGTGACCCAGGAACGAACAGGATAAGACGCTTTTTCGCCGCGACCGAAAAGAGCCACCACGTCGCGAATCGAGGGGGGGCGACGCGGACGCGGGACGTCACGCGCGGGGACGGGACGGGATGAGCCGCGCGAGGCGCGGCGCCTCGCGCGCCTGCCCGCGTTCGCGCCGCGTGTTCTTCCCGGTCGCGCGCGTTCGTGCCTCCCGCGTTCCCAGACGCGGTCGGTTCACCCCACCCCCATGCGCGCTCCACGCTCGTCGCGTTTCAGGGCGTAGGGTCTGGGTTTTTCGCCGCGCGTCGCGGTGCGTCGCGGGCGCGTCCTCGGCGCAGCCGCGACGCACCGCTCGCCCCGCGCGGGGTCGCGTCGCGTGGTTTGGGTGTCACGGGAGGGGTACGCACCGCAGATGCTCAGGCCGCGCGCCTTGGTGGGAGCGGACAGCGACATCGCCGAGAACGCGTCGGCGACGGACGCCTTGGAGCCCGCCGCGGCGCGACCGAAGAAAGCCTTCTGGGTCGCCGCCGACTTGGACTGGCCGGCGACCGCGCGCGTCGCGGGCGCCGCCATGGACATGGTCATGGTAGCCATATTTACTAAAAGAGAAGAAGCCCGCTGCGGGCTCGCGTCTCGAAGTGTCGGGTAGACGACGATGCCGGCCGGGGTTGTTTGATTGCACGGTAAAAGAGTTTTTCTTCTGGCGACCACGTGGTTCGTCGACCGACTGACCGCGATTAAACCATAAAGTCTTGAGTTATTATATTTTCATAATTATGTGACTACGTCTATATTTACATTATGCATACTTTCCACCGCTTGTTTATATGACCGCTGTTTTGTTTGCAAACATAATTTTGTAATTCCGCTGTTCAGTCACAAACCGACTCTTCCGAGTCGAACACGAAACAGCGTCTCGAGCTCCTCGAGAACGAAAAACCATCACCTATACGGGAGTTTAGTCTCCCGATTATGTACTTTGTACCGTGTGCGATAGTATAGTGGTTAGTATCCCACGCTGTCACCGTGGAGACCGGGGTTCAATTCCCCGTCGCGCAGTTTTTTGCTTTTTTTGCGGGTCGCGACAGCGACCCGGCGACTGACGTCGGCGGTTCCAACGCACCGGTTTTCATCCCGAAACTCGCCGCGGTCGCGGAGATACGCCGGTTTCCGTGCGCGGTGCGTCGTGCGTTTCCGGCGAAACATTTTACAACGTGGTAGACTACGTAATCAAAGACGCTTTCGGTTTCGGCGTCGGCGAACGACGCCGAAGAGACGCACGCCGTTGTTCCGACGACGGGTGACTACGGTAAAGCGAGCCGCTACGCGCGCGTACGGGTCACGCGACGATCACACGCGCGTTCTTCCCACCGCGTCACAGTTTCGCCGTCGGCGTCTCCGCGCCGCCGCCGCTCCCCTCCCGCCGCCGCGACGACGAAGACAGCCGTTCGAGCACGCCTCCCAGCGCCCTCTCCACGTCCGGCTCGCGCAGCATCTCCCACCCCGCCCTCGCCTCTTCCTCGATGAACCCTTCCCACTCCCGGGAGAACGCCTCGCGGAGATTCAGCTTCGTCGCCGCGCGCGCGCCGTCCGGCAAGAGGAGCAGCGTCTCCACGGCGCGCGCCGCCGCCGCCGTCACCGCCGCCGCGGGGACGACTTCGTGCACCAGACCCATCGCCCGCGCGTCGTGCGGGGCGAGTAAAGCGCCGCGGTGTAACGCGAGCTCGGCTTCGGGGGCGTGTTTCGCCGTCGCCACGAACAGCTTTCCCCAGTATTTAGGCACGGGTATCCCCAGCTTCACCTCGTTCAGCCCGAACGTGCCCTCCAGAGACTGCACGCGGTAATCGCAACACAGCGCCACCGCGCACCCGCCCGCGGGACACGCGCCGCGGATGGCGCACGCGGTGGCGAGCGGCGAGCGGAGCAGACGACACAGGAAGCTCGTCTGGACGCGCCAGAACTTGGCGTACCGTGCCTTCGTCGTGGACTTGGCGTGGAGCTCCTTGATGTCGTTCCCGGCGGTGAAGATGGGTTTCTTGAGCTCGGACGCGAACACCGCGCCGCTGACGGTCGGGTCGCGCTCGAGGAAATCGAGGGTGTCGCTCATGGCGGTCCACAGCTCGAGGGTCATGGAGTTCACGGGCTCGCTCCCGAGCCAAACCACCGCGTAGCGCTTGCCCCCCGCGCGCGCGAGCGCGCGCCACTCCACGCGCACGCCGGGGTGGAACGGGGGCTGCGCCGTGGTCGGCGGCATCGCGGACGCGGGGGCGGTCGGAGACGGTCGTCGAGCCGGTGACGTGCGGGGTAACAACGAAAAAGGGTTTTTCGCTGGGCGTGTCGCGGCGCGTCGACCCGAGCAGGCCACGAATGCGCTTGTTCGACGGCGTGGTCACGCGCAGCGGGGTGTCGTGTGCGGTTCGTGCGGCGTCGCGCGGGGGCAGTGGCGGGGACCGACGGGGGACGGGGAACCGAACAGATCCGACCGCCGACGGATCCGCGCCCCGTTTCCGAGAGGTGCCGAGAGCGACTCTGTTGCGATTTTTCCCGAAATGGTCCGCGACGGCGATCCACGGAGAGTTTGGCGAGGATATTCTGGTCGTGTACAGTCGGCTACCGAGCGTCGAACGCCGCGTCGCGATACTTCACGAAACCACGACCACGAAGACCACGAAGACCACACGCGCGGACGCGTCATCGAGACGAATACGGTTTCGCGAACGATCGTCCTGCGTTGTTGTCTGCGTAGTATCATCGCGTCAGCCGCGGCATCTTGAACGGTCCCCCCCGCGACGGTTTCAGGCAAGCGCACCCAACCGCGCACGCCGCTCGTCGGTCCGCCAGCCTTTGCGCCCACTGGTTCATGGCGCGCGGCGCTTCGTCGCCGCCGCGCGCCGCCGCCTCCGCCCTCGCCTTCGCCGCCTTCGCGCGCGCCGCCGCGACGTCGGTGTTGGAGAGCCTCGCCATCGCCTCGGGAGGCATCTCCAGCGCCGGCACGTTTGCCGGGTCGCCCTGCGCCGGGTGGTAGCCCCACTTTTTTTTTAGCGCGGCGACGGCGTCGGCGCCGAGCGCGTTTGCGTTTCGGGACGCGTTTCGGGCCGCGCCGTTCAGCGGGTGATTCTTGCCGTGCACGTGGATGGTGACGCGCCTGGTGGCGGGCGCCGCGGCGGTGGGCGCGAGGTTCGCCTCGAGCCACGCCACCACCTCCCGCTTGGACACGCCGTCGATCAAGCCGGCGACGATCTGCCCGCGGTAGAACTGGTACTTCTGGTTGCTGACGTGCGTCCAGTGGCGGTCCGCCTCGGCGCTGAGGCTGACGTCCATGGTCAGCACGGAGTCCACCAGGCTGCGGCGCGTCTTGACGAACTCGGCGTCGTCCATCGCGCGCACCTGCGCGGGGAACCCGAGCAGAAACGCGTCCACGCGCTCCTCCACGAACTCGGGCGAGTGGAACGCCGACTCCACGGTGACCCGAAACCCGCCCACGTCGTACAGCGTCTCCAGCGAGCCGCTGGCGACGTACCCAAGCTGCTCCTTCGTGCGCAGCTGGTCGAAGAGCTTCTCGCCGATCAACTGGTGCACCAGCAGGCTCACCGCGCGGCTCTCGTGCGTGCAAACGTCGTGCTGGTAGTACACGTACACCACGTTCGTGCCCTCCTCGGGGTTCTGCGTCTCAAGCGCGAAGCGCGTGTCGCCCGCCGGCACGATGGCGATTTCGCGCGCGGGGAAGGCGTCCGCCGCCACGGGCGCGCTGGACGCGAAGGATTCGCGAATCGACGCGCCCATCGCGAGCGCCTCCTCCGCGGTGACGTTCCCGATGACGAGGCCCTCGACGTGCGCGGCGCCCGTCCACGCGGCGCGCGCGAACCGCGTCAGCGCCTCGGGCTCCATCGCCTCCAGCGCGGCGATCTTCGACGCCTCGGACGCCTCGCGGCGTTTCAGGAGCTGGTGCAGCAGCGAGCGCGCCTGGCGCCCCGGCTTCAAGCCGTAGTTCTTCAGGTCCTTCAGGCGCTTCTCCTTGACCTTGCGGAACCGCGCGGGGTCAAGCTCGAAAGCCGCGACCGCGCCGAAGTACGCCCGCACCAGCCTCGGGAGCTTGCAGTCGAACCCGTCGAACGTCAACGACAAGCCGGTGTGCTGGCCCACCACGTCAAGGCCCGCGTTGAGCGACGCCAGCTCGGCGGGGTACCGCACGCGGTCCTGCAGCTGGTCGTGGATCATCAGAGTGAGCATGTCCGCCGCCACGAACGCATCGGGCGAGTCCTCGATGCCCGGCAAACTCACGTGGAAGTACGCGCTCATGCGCGGCTGGTCGAACTTGTCGTCTGCCCGGTGCCACAGGCGCATCAGCGCGCACTCGTGCACGATCTCAGGCGGCGTCACCAGCGGCGCCGGAGGCGGCGTCGTCGCGTCCGGGGGCACGACGCCCGCCTTCTTCGCCGCCTCGAGCCTGGTCTCGCTCCCCGCCTTGAGCTCGAAACGCTCCGCGATGTACACGTTGCGCGGGGGGTACCGCAGCGCGGCGTCGGGCTCGTTCGATTCCCACTCGGCGAGTTTTTTCTCCTCCACCGCCGAGCGCGAAAACGGCGCGTCGAACCACTTCTCGCGCTCGACTCCCGGCGCGTCGCAGTCGAACGCGTGGTCGCTCACGATGTACACGCACTTCCTGGGCGTGATGCAGTCCACGACCGCCTCTATGTCGCCTCGGTGGAACTCGTCGAACGCGTACTCCCCGCGCAACACGTCCGCGTGCTCGAACCTGCGCATCGTCATCGCGAGCATCTCCGTGTACTCGGCGGCGCCCTCCTCCTCCTTGAACCGGAACTCGATCCCGCGCAGGTCCTTGGCTTCCCTCCAGCACCACTCCTGCGGCCCCGTGCGGCGCATCATCTCCACGTACTGGAAGAACAAAGAGATGACGTCGTCCACCTTCCCGAAGCCCTCGTCCGTGAGCTTGACCGTGACCGTGAACAGCGCGCAGCAGGTGGTGTCCGCCAGCCCGCCCGCCGCGACGCCCGCGCTGATGCGCTCCGCCAGCCCGCGTGATTTCAGCGACGCGAAGAGAGACCCCTCGCCCTCGTGCCCGATGAGCTCCTCCACGTACTCCGTGCTCTTGCGCCGGTACGCGCGCCTCAGCTCGCTCGGGACGGTGAACACCAAATCCAGCTGCTTGCCCTCGCGGATCATCGTCGTGTCGATGCGCAAAGGGAGCGTTTCGTTCGCGTACGGCGCGCCCGCCGACGCGTACGAAACCGCCGGTTCGCCGTCGGCGCGCATGTCGCCGAACGTTTTCGCCACCATCGCCTGCAGTTCATCCAACGGCTGCTCCCCCAGTAACGTCAGGGACATGCGCCCCGCGTGGTAGTGCTTTTCCCAGTGCTCGCGAAGCTTATCGCGAATCAACCCTTGTTTCCATAGCGGGTTCTCGGTGAGGCTCTGCCTGTTCCCCCAGCCGAACACGCGGTACGGATGCGCTTCCCGCGACACGTGCCCCATGATCGCCTCGACGCGCGTCGCGTCGTTGTTCACGACGCGCTCAAACTCGGACTCCACTGCCGTCACCTCGCGCTCCACCGCGTCCATCTTCAGCAGGGGGCTCAGGAAGTACCCGCTGAAGATGTCCAGGCCCTCCGCGAGGTGTTTCGGGTGACACTCGAAGTAATACGTGGTCTGCTCGGAATCCGTGCACGCGTTCTCGCTGCCCCAATGCTGCGACAGCCAGTCCGAGAAGTGGTTCTCGCCGGGGTACTTCTCGCTGCCCATGAACACCATGTGCTCGAGGAAATGCGAGATGCCCTCGAAACCGGAGGCCTGGTCCGCGAAAAAGCCCACGTTGAAGTCCACCGCGCACGCCGCGAGTTTCATGCCCGCGCCGGGCGAGTCTTCGGCGCCCTCGTCGTCTCCGTCCTCGTCGTCTTCTTCTTCATCCTCTTCTTCTTCAACCTCATCCTCGGCTTCCTGTTCCTCATCGTCGTCGCCCTCGTCCTCGGCGGGGGTCTGCATGCCAGCCTGCGCGTGTGGGAAGAAGGAAACGGGTCAGATCCTCGCCGAAGGACGTCGGTCCGAGGCGCGAGCCTGCGATGTCGGTGAGGGATGATCGAGACGAGGGGCGCGCGACCGCCGCCGCCGCTTCGCGAACGCACCAAGCTCGGATCGCTGATGAGCAACGCCTCCAAACCGTTGGGAAAGGTGATACGCCGATACAGGCGAGCATCCCTCTCGGGTTTGTGTATCTCATCGGTGACCTGCATGTCGCTCGGCATGCCCGTCGGTCGCGCGCGCGCTCGAGTGCGCGCGCGAGGTCACCTCAGATCGAACGCGCGTAATAAACCTTTTTCGGGCACGTGATTGTCCACGCCTGGAGTGCAAAAATGGTGTCGGAACCGGCGAGTCGGACACCACCGCCGCCGCTGCATTGTTCCCGGCGCGGCGCACGTGACCCTCACCGTCTCGCGATGGGGTTCAAGGACGGTCAGCAGAAGCGGGACTTCAAGCGCCAGAAGTACGGCGGCGGCGGTGGCGGCCGCGGCGGCGGCGGCCGCGGCCGCGGGGGCGGTGGTCGCGGCGGCGGAATGGCTTCCGGAGGCGGCCGAGGAGGCGCTTTCCCCGGGGGCAGCCGCGACGGCGGCATCTGGAAGAGCAAGCTGGTGTGCTTCGGGTGCCGGGGCACGGGCCACTCTCTGCGCGACTGCCGCGTGATGAAGGGCGGCGCGAACGGAGGCGTGCGCGGCAAGAAGACCTGCTTCAACTGCGGCGGGGACGACCACGCCGCGCGCGAGTGCAAGGCGCCCAACTCCAACTTCAAGTACGCGGTGTGCTTCACGTGCGGCGAGACGGGCCACCTCGTTCGCGACTGCCCGAGCAACAAGCAGGGCATCTACATTAACGGCGGCGCGTGCAAGATCTGCAAGGGCACGGACCACCTGGCGATGCACTGCCCGAGCAAGGACAAGTGCCTGCGCTGCGGGGAGAAGGGGCACGTCTCCAGCGCGTGCCCCAAGGAAAACAGCGGCAAGTACGTCCCGCCCAAGCGGGTAAGAGCGGGGCGCGGCGCGGCGCCAGGCGGGACGGAAAAAACGGCGCGCGGCGGCGGCGACGACCTGGAGGACGACTTCGAGGAGGAGCTGGGAAAGGCGGTTTTTAAAAAAGAGCGAAACAGTTTCGAAACAGAGAGCGACGGCGGCGACGACGAAGGCGCGCCGGCGGCGGCCGACCTGGAGTGGGAGAAGGGCGAGGACGGCGCGGTGCTGCGGGACGCGCGCGGCGGGAACCTGGATCGAAAAAAGAAGAAGCGGAAAAGCGGCGACGCCGGAGTCCTCGGGGGGCTCGAGAGCGGGAAGAAGACCAAGACCAAAAAGGCACACAAGGTGGTTGAGTTTTGATGAGTTTTGATCGTCCGCTCTCGTCTGTAACGACGTCGCCTTATATCGCCTTATTACATCGCCTTTACATCGCCGAGTCGTCCAACAATGAATGACGACTCGTCTCTCGCCTCCGTCGTCGCGCGCGCGTCTCGTCTTTCTCGCGCTCTCCTCGCGGCTTCGCCTTCTTCACTCGCCGCCGCCTACTTCGCGCCGAACGCGGGCATCTTGGGCATGCTGGGCATGTTCGGGAGCGACATGCCGCCTCCCTTCTGGCCCTTCTTCACAGTGCACAGCTCGGAGTCCTTGAGCCCGACCACCTTCTGCGACATGTCGAACATCTCCTTCGCCTTGAGCATGTCGCCGCCCTCCTTGGACGTCTTGTTGTTGAACGCCTTCTCGCGGTTGGAGTTGTCCCAGTAGTTGTCCCAGAGCTGGTCGCCGCCGCCCTTCCACGCCCAGTACGCGCCGGACTCGGTGTACTCGGGGTCGCACACCACGGACGCCAGGCGCCCGCCCGCCTCGGACATGGACACGTAGCCCTTGGTGACGTACTTCTGGATGAGCGGGAACAAGAAGCGGAACGTGGGGGTGTGGTTGCGGAACAGCGGCGTGTCCGCGATGCACCCCGGGTACATCGTGCTGAAGGTCACGCCCGTGGACTCGTGCCAGCGGTTGGACATCTCCTTCGCGGTCAGGATGTTGCACAGCTTCGCGTCCTTGTACGCCTTGGGGCCGACGAAGCGGTCGCCGTCGATCATCGCGCCGCCGTTGCGGTCGCCGGCGAGCCCGCTCTCCAAGCCGGACATGTCCCCGAGGTTCGCGCGGGGGGGCACCTGGCCCGCCAGCGTGTTGGTGTTGGCGGTGACGGAGCCCACCACGCACATGCGCTTGTCGATGCCCATGTCGTCCGCCTTGACGAGGTCCGTCAACAGCAGGTTCGCGAGCAGAAAGTGCCCGAGGTGCGTCACGCCCACAGACTCCTCGAACCCGTCCTTCGTGAACGTCGGCTCAATCGCGTTGGGGAAGTACACGGCGGCGTTGCAGATGAGCGCCTGGAACGTCTTCGAGCGCTTCGCGGTGCCGCGGAACTTCTTCACGAACGCGCGCACGGACTTGAGATCGCCCAGCTCGAGCTCCATGATGGTGTAGGCGTCCGCGGGGAAGCCCAGCTCGCGCGCCGCCTCCTCCGCCTTGGCGACGTTGCGCACCGCCATGACCACGTGGTAGTCGCCGCGGTCCACGAGCGCCTTGGTGGTGTACAGACCGAGCCCTGAGGAGGCGCCGGTCACGATAGCCGTCTTCTGCGCCGCCGCGGACACGGAGAAGGCCGCCTTGGGGGCAGCCTGCGTGAAAAATCGATGGGGAGGGTGAGGGAACACGGCGGTCAGTCGACAGGCGGTCGATCGAGGATAGAGGAGGGCGAGGCTTCGCGCGTCGACCGCCACCTCCAGTCGTCGGTGGTGTCGAGGGTTCCGAGCGTGAACCGTCGATGCGTCGCGCCGGCGTGGGAGGGACGAGGCTTCGTCGCGCGGGGCGTTCCCGCGTCGTTCGACGTCGGGGCGGCGCTCGAAGCCGTCCGCGCGATCGGCGCGGCGCGCGCGCGGACGGACGCGCCGGCGTCGCCGTCTATCCTGATCCGCGCGCGACGGATTGCCACCTCCGGGGAAAGCGTCGGTTTCGCGAGTTCGCACCTGCACGCGGGGGCCGCCGACGGGCACGGAGGAGATGGCCTTGCGCGCGGACACGCCGGAGGCCTTCTTGCCGAAGCGGGGGGCGACGACGTGGGCCGCCACGGGGGAAGCGAGCATCTGGGCAGACATGATAGCGACGCAGGTGGTTGCGATGCAAAGTGGCACCGCGTGACACAGGGTTCTGCTTTAGCGAAAAATCTCCCGAAGGATCAGATCTCATTCGGAACCAAGACTGCTTGCCCATACGCGATTTCAGGATCTTTTTATCTCGCGATCTGCCACCGTCAGCGAAAACCACGTGTGTTTTCGGAAACGAAAGAAGTTGGGAAATCACCAACGCGACGCGGCGCGCTTTTTCGCGAAACACGAACGACGACTAATAAACCTCTATTCTACCGCTCGCTGCGTCACGGCGATTGTCTCACAAGATGGCCAGGAAGAGCGCCACCGCGCCCGTGAGCAGCGCCGGCGCGGCGGCGTATTGCCAGAAGAGCAGCGCGGCGACGCCCTCGGCGGCGCGCGGCGACCCGAACATCTGCACCTGCAGCATCATGTTGTTCGCGGTGGGCGTCGCGCCTTCGATCAGGAACGTGAGCCAGAACGCGGGCGACGTGGGGACCGCCGTGGCGGGCAACGCGCGCCGCAGCACCAGGAACAGCGCGACGTTCACCGCGGGTATGCCGATCAGCCGAATGGCGCAGACGCCAGCGGCGCACGCGCCGTCGCACAGGTCGTGCTTTGGCCCCGACGCCAGCGACGCGCCGAGGATGATGATCACCTGCGGGATCGCGCCCGCGGCGATGATGGACGCGCAGTCCTGCAGCACGAACAGCGCGCCGCTTTCGTCGAAGAGCGCGTGGCGCAGCGCCGGAACGACACCCACGAAGATCCCGAGCACGCTCGCGGCGACGTTCGCGTTGCACGCCGGGCCGACGGCGGCGAGCGTCGCGACGAGTTTCTTTCTTAGGACGACGCCATACGAAGTCGTCGCCGGGTCGCCGCCGAGAGGTCGACCCGAACGCTCGTCGGTCGTCATCCGTTCGCGAAACGGAGACGACGACGACACGTCTCGGGAGCCGCGCGTCTCGAGTCTATCGCCGGTTTCCCTCGTGTCGTCCACGCCGTGCGTGTGGCTGACGAACGCGACGGAATCGCCGCGGTCCTCGGCGCCCTCGGCGTCCTCGAAGACGCGCAGCTCGACGTCGGCGGTCTCGTCGGCGTTTTTTTCCCCGGCGGCGATCCGCGTCCCCTCCCGCATCCACACCGGGCCGATGGTCCACATCAGCACCGTGAGTGTGGTCATGTACGCGCCAAGGTACAGGATGGACTCCGCCTGCGCGTCCTCGCCGAACGACACGTCGCCCACGTCGCCCGCGCCGACGACGGCGGCGATGAGCACCACGGGCAGCGCCAGGGAGTTGCCGAACGCCGCGGACGCGACCGCCGCGCCTCTGAACTCCGGAGGCGTGCCCAGCGCGCGCACGAGCGCCTTGCCCATCACCGCGCCGAGCGCGATGTTCACGCACGCGCTCAGGGGGAGGAGCCACACGTTCCGCAGGTGATCGATGGTCACGCTCCTGCCCAGCGCCACGAAAAGAAGGCACGGCAGGAACACTGCGCCGTTCAGCTTGGCCATCTTGCGACAGGAGTCCTCGTCCAGGAGGCCGCGCCGCCGCGCGAAACATCCCACGCCGCCGATGATGAACACCTTCAGGACAGCCTTGCACGACACCACGAAGATGTCCACCGCGACGGACATCGCGGCGTCGCCGCGACCCCGCGCGGAGAAATGTGCCATTTTCCTCGGCGCGTCGCAGGGACCTGTGACAGCCGCGCATTTTGCCGCGAACAGCCATGACAGCGGCAGGGGCTCAGTTTGAGAGTGGCCGGCCAGTGCCAAATGTCTGGTCGGGATGGAAGTTCGGCGGGTTCGAGCGAACAACAAAAAAACGCTCGTTCCTCGGGTTTGTCGAAGCGCCCCGAACCCCAAGCCGCGCACACACACGCGCGCGCGGAGCCTCCGTGTTCCCGCCACTCCGTCCCGTGGCCGTTCGAGGCACGCCCGTTCGAACCCGCGCCCGCTCCGAGCGCTCCCCCCACTTCTCCGCACGACGAGAGCGCCCGACGCCGTCTCATCCGTTTGTCGAGACGAGACCATGGTGTACAAGGGCGGACCCCAGGCGGCTGAGGTACGCGTCGCGTCTGCACGCCCCACCGCCACCGGTTCCGGCGTCTCGAGCGCTGAGCGAGACCGGGCACGCACGAGCGCATCCCGCGCGTGCCTTCGCTTCGCGCTTCCCACCGGTCGTCCGTCCGCGTGACCTCTCCCCGAACCCCTCGTTCACGCCGCCTCGACTGACGCGAAAACGCCTCTTCGCCTTCCGCGCCGCGTCGATTCCGCGTTCCGCCGCGTCAGCGCGACGCCGAAACCCTGAAGCGCTTCGAAGGCATGGACACCGGGAACAACCCCGAGGTGGCGCGGCTTCTCGAGGAGATGCGCGAGCACACCGAAGCGCTGGCGAAGCAGAGGAAGCACGAGGACCCGCGCCTGAGCTTTTCCACGCCCGAGTTCAAAGATTTCTCGCGCCGGTTCACCGAGAACTTCAAGAAGAACTTCGGCAAGCCCATCGAGTGGGGCCTGATCAAGCGGTACCCGTGGAGCCACCCGCAGCTGGAGAGACTCGAGGTGCCGGTGGACCCCGAGGGGAACCCGTGGCCGCTCGACGAGCACGGCAAGCCCATCCTCAAGGACGAGGAGGACAACAAGTGAGCGACCCCGACGCGACCGCCGGACGGCGAAGCGCGACCCGCGCCGTCGCGACGGCGACGTCTGAAGTTTGCAATCGTCAAATCGCGCGACGGACGTCTTTTCGCCATTCGTCCCGATTTCGTCTCAACCGCGCGCGCGCGCCGTCGTGCCGTCGTGTACCCTAAACCCTGTCGGTGTTCCTCTATTTCATTTCGACGCCGCATCCGCCTTCGTCACGTCCCCCCGCATGCACCACCTCCTGAGCCGCTTCAGGCTCTCCAGCCTGTCGTTGCGCGTGCCGAGCATCGTGGGCAGCGCCCCGAACTCCTCGCCGCGCACTTCGGCGCCGTTTTCGCAAATCAGGTCGAACCCGCCCACGCGGCGCGGCGCGCGCCCCGCGAAGTGATTCTCCACGTCCACCACCGTGAGCATGTCATCCAGCAGCCCGAACTTCAGGTCGTGGTCCGTCTGCGTGTCGCTGGACATCGAGGGCGACGCGTTCACCTCGATGAGCCACGGCTTGAGGTCGGCGTCCAGCATGACGTCGTACCCGTACATCTCGAAGCAGTGCTTGTCGTTTATGATCACGTTCGACACGCTGCGCAGCGAGTTGACGATGATGCTCTGGATCCCGGCGAAGCACGCGTTGACCGCCTCGGCGCCGTGTTTCGTAGTCATGAAGCGCTTCAGCTCCCCGATGGACCACTTCAAGTCGGTGGTCTCGGCGTCGTACGCCTCGTCCTTCTTCTGGATCGCGTGGTTCGTGAGGTGCACGTACGGGTTGTCGATGTCGGCTTTGCTCATCGAGTAGCGCGCGTTCGTGAACCGCGCGAACCCCTCGCGGTAGAGGTACACCTTCAGTGGGTTGTACGATAAGCACACCGCGTAGAGGCGCATGTCGAACTTCTTGCCCCCCACCAAATACGGGTCGTCCAGGTACCGCTGCGCGACGTAGTTCTCGTAGCAGCAGTTCTCCGCCTTTTGCGTCCCGCGGTCGCGCATCCACGCCTCGATCTGCGCGGGCTTGGACGCGAGGAAGATGCCCTTGCCCTGCGCGCGGCCGATGGGTTTCATGATCCACATCCCCCCGTTCTCGCGGAAGTGTCGCAGCATCATCGCGCCCTCGTTCGGTAAGATGAACGTCGTGGGGATGAAGTCGTACTCCGCGGGGTCCTCGCCGTTTTTCGCCGCGCCCTTCAGCGACCGCTTCACGTTCTTCGCCATGAGATCTTTCCTCGTCAGCTCCACGTGGTTGGGGAAGTGGTTCACGCGCTGGTGCTCGCTGAGCCGCAGACCCTGCGACCCCGTGCTGGCGTACGGCACGTTCTCGTGGATCCACCCCACGTCCGCGTAGAAGAAGTCCCACGAGTCGTCGTCCACCTCCTTCCACCCGCGCGCGCACAGCACTTTGTACGGGATGCTGTGCCGAACCGTTGTGCCGAACCGGACCTGGCGACCGAGGGGGGCGCCCTGCGTCAGCCGGGACGCGGAGTCGCGCTTCTGCATCGCGTCCGCCTTCACGACGTGTCTTCAGACGCGCTCGACCGACGAGCGACCCCCGACGCGACCGCCTCCGGTCACGTCTGACCTGCGCCCGCGCAAGTGCCGAGGAAGGACGTTTTCGTCGGAGAAAGGGCGAACGTCACTTGACGAAAGAGACGTTCCACACTCACGCCGGGATGCTCGCATCGCTCGCATGCTCTTTCACAAGATTTTTCTGTGTCGCCCCCCAAATCCGACTGAAAAAACCGAGGGGTCGCCCGCGCGACGCACTCCCGCGCGCGACGCCCTGCACCGGAACCACACGGGTGAAATGCTTCGCCACGTCGCCTCTCGCGCTGTGCGCCAGGTGCGTGCTCGCGCGAACCCCGCCCCGCTCTTTCCCGCGCGCGCGCGGACGTTTAGGGTTTGTTGCCACGGACGAACCGGCAATCGTATCGTATGCGACCCAGTCAGGGCGCTTCCCCCTCATTCCGCGTCCCTCCCCGCGCGGCTCCGCTGACCCGAACGCCCGCGCTCCGCCCCCCCGCACCCCGCAGACGCGCGCCCTGCACACGTCCGCCCGCGCGTTCGCCGCGGACGCGCCAGCGGTTTCCCTGGACGACACCGCGGAGGCGTGGGCCACGGTGAAGGCTGCCGTGGCGACGGAGGATGGCCAGCGCGCCATCGCGCAGTTACAGAAAACCATGGGGGACATCCGCGACGAGGTGGGCCGCGACGCGAAGCCCGTGGCGCCCATCGACTGGGCGGCGCTCAAGGCCAAGAGCGGCTTCCCCGCGATCGTCGACCAGTTCAAAGCCGGGCTGGAGGGCGTGAAGTACCCCGCGTACGACGGGAACGAGGTTGAGGAGACCAAGGCGACGTTCAAGACGCTCGTCGCCGAGGCGGAGAAGATGGTGGCGGCCGCCGCCAAGCGCGAGGCGGAGATCGACGCCGAGCTCGCGTCCATCGCGGAGGACAAGAAGAAGCTCGCGACCATCACCATGGACGAGGTTTTCGAGAAGGAGCCGGAGCTCAAGAAGGAGGTGGACGAGCGGATCAGGAACGACCAGTGGTTCTGAATCCGTCTCGATCGAGACGTCGATCGCGATCGAGAGACGACGCGTTGTAAACTCATCTCACAGCAGCAGTGTACGTATGTGGCAGTCCGCAAGTTTTGTCCGAGCGATCGGAACCCTTGAATGCTGGAAAACGTTTCCAATGTGATTTCCGTAACAAACTGACAAAGGGGAACAACTTGACGCGTCGCGTGATGACACGCGGCACTCGTCGCGGCGCGGCGCGGGGCGGAGCGGGTCTCCGCTTCGCGCCATGTCGTTCGCACCCCCGAAGCAGACCGACTCACCTGCGGCGCGAGCCCCCGCCGGTCCGGCGCGGGACGACCCCATCAGCGGCCGCCTGGCGCGCGCGGCGACCGGCGTTTCGTACGACGCCTCGGAAGGCGTAACCGTCAGCCCCGGGGGCACGCGGCGGCTGTGGCTGGTGGAGTCCGACCGCGCGCCGCGGTCGCCCGGCGTGGCGACCGTCGCCGCGGTGAACGGCGCGTCCTCGGCGCGGTTCGAAGACCCCGGCGCGCGGCGCGGCGCCTCCGTCGGGACGGACCAGCCCGACGCGGACAAGGGCCCCGCGTTTTCGCATCTGCTGCGGCAGAACGACCGGCTCGCCAAGCGTCTGCGCGCCGCGCACGAACACCTGCGACGCGCGTTCGGCCCGGGGCGAGACGCGCAGTACGTGACGAGCGCGTTGCGGGTCAAGAGCGGCGCGCAGGCGCTCAAGTGCGTCGCGGAGGCGATGCCCATCGGCGACGCGCTGCTCGCCAACTGGGACGCCGCCTGGGGGCTGCACATGCGCCACTTGACGCGCGGAAAGGAGCGCGCCGAGCGGGACCTCGCGCGCGCGCGACGCCAGACGGAGCTCGCGCTGGAGGAGGCTGAGGCGGCACACGCGGAGACGGAGGCGTACCGCGCGGAGATGGACCAGAACGTCGACCGCATCGAGCGCGCCAAGGCGGTCGCGGGGGAGCTCAAGGCGCTCGAGAGGCGCGCCGCGGATGCCGACGCGCGAGCCCGGGAGTGCGAGACGCGACTCGCCGGCGCCGACGCCCGCGCCAAAGAGACCGCCGCGGAGGCGGCGGAGGCGGCGGAGGCACGCGCGCAGACGCAGGCTGCCGCCGCCGCGGACGAGCTCGCGGCGGTACGGGCGGAGCTGGAGGAGACGCGGGGCGCGCTGCGGGGCGCGGAGACGCGCGCGCGGGAACTGGAGGACGCGGCGGCGGCTTTCCCCGCTCGGAGTCCGCGCGCGAGCGCGCGCGTGAGCTTCGGGACGGAGGCGAGTCCCCGCGCGAGCGCGCGGGTACGCGAGCGGGAGCGCGCGGATCCGCGCGTGAGCGCGAACAGCGACACAAAAGAGCCGCGCGTAAGCGCCGGGAAGAAGGAGACGCACGCGCAGAACGCGGCGCGCGAGCGCGAGCGCAGCGAAGTCGCCGAGAAGCTGGCGATGGACGCGTCGGAGGCTCGGCGGAGCGCGGAGGGACGCGCGGACGCCGCCGAGGCGCGCGCCGCCGCCGCCGAGAGCCGCGCGCGCGCCGCCGAGGTGGAGTGCGAGGCTGAGCGCGAGAACGCGCGTCTGAACCGTGAGGAGACCCGGCGCGCGCACGACGACGCGGCGGAGAAGCAGATCGAGCTCCAGGACGCGGTGATTGCGCTCCAGAACGAGCTGAAGCAGTGCCGCGCCGAGCTGGAGGAGAGCCGCGGCGCGCTCGCCGGCGCCTCCGCGGCGCGCGACGTCGCGCCGCAGGTGCGCAAGATGCAGGAGACGTCCCTGAAGCTGCGGCGGGAGCTCGCGGTGGCCGAGCGCGTGCGCTTCACCGCGAAGCTCGTCGCGGAGGACACGCACGCGCACTGGCGCGAGCGCGCGGCTGTGCACGGCGACGAGGAGGCGCTGGACGAGACCCAGAGCCGCAACGACGCGGGCGTCGTGTTTGAGCTCGCCTCGCGCGTCGCCGCGATGCAGGCGGAGATGGCGGAGATGCGGGGAGGGGGGGGCACGGCGAGTGACGCGTCTGGCGCTCGCGCCGCGAACACAGAAGGCAGAACACAGAAGCGCGTTTCCACAGATGACGAGTCGGAGACGTCGACGCTCCGCCGTCGTCTGGCGGAGGCGAACGCGCACGTCGCCGTGCTCGCTTCCTCCCGAGACAAGGCGCTGATGGAGTCCGCGCGCCGGAGCGTGGCGGACTCGGTGGTTCCGCTCGG
>Ga0181561_10001137_pt1 | contig 23397 bp, 16 predicted proteins | sample 011ome_19_FD_133760 | JGI IMG/M metagenome (GOLD analysis project Ga0181561, IMG submission 133760) | Coastal salt marsh microbial communities from the Groves Creek Marsh, Skidaway Island, Georgia - 011510BT metaG (megahit assembly) | ecosystem: Environmental > Aquatic > Marine > Intertidal... | reverse complement strand
GCACAACCGCTTTTGCACCGCATGGCGGAATCTGGTTGGATCGGCGTTTCCATCAATTATCGACTGGCGCCACGGGCGGCTTTTCCTGCGCAGATCGTCGATGTCAAAAAAGCCATCGCTTGGGTGAAAACCCACATTGCCGAATACGGTGGTGACCCCGATTTTATTGTCATCACCGGAGGCTCTGCGGGCGGTCATCTGTCCTTGCTTGCCGGCCTGTCACCGGGGCATGCGGACTGGCAAGAGGGGTTTGAGAGTGCCGATACGGCTGTGCAAGGGGTACTGGCGCTATATCCGGCCGTCGATTTCACCAACCGCTATGGCATTCGCCAACAAGACCGCATGGACGCTTTTATTGCCAGTAAGATCATTCAGAGAACTCGCGATGAAGCGCCCGATTTATTTGAGGACGGGTCCCCCATCTCTTGGGTGGATCGCCCCGGTATCGCAGCGTCGGCGCCCCCATTCTGTATTGTTCAGGGCACCCACGATTCTTTAGTATGGGTGGAAGAAGTCCGGCGCTTTGTTGCGGAGCTCAGCTCACGCGCAGTTCATCCACTGGTTTATGCCGAGCTACCGCGCGCGCAACACGCCTTCGAAATTTTTCATTCCCCTCGCACCAGTCATTACCTGAATGCGGCGGCTATCTGGTTGGAATGGGTTCGTGCCGAACATGAGCGCGCCCCGTGAGTTAAAAGAGCCCCACATCACCCCAGCGTGAATTGATCAGTGTCAGTGCCACCACCGGGGCCGTCTCGGTTCTCATGACTCTGGGGCCTAGGCGCAGCGTTCGGAATCCATCTGCGCGCGCAGTGCTGACTTCGGCCTCGGTTAATCCTCCCTCGGGGCCTATCAACAGGGCGACCGTCTGTGGTGCCGTGTCGGGTAATTTCTGGTCATCGGCAGCCCCATCCAAAACCCATTTTTCATCGGCAGCTACGGCATTCACCCAATTCAGCAATGGGCACGGTGGAGACACTTGGGGCACGGTGACGCGGCCACTTTGTTCGCAGGCGCTGACCGCCACCTGTTGCCAATGAGCAACTCGTTTCTCGATCCGATCGGCTGGAATGGCGAAGTCCACCCGCTCACTCTGCAGCGGCTGAATGGCGCTTACCCCCAACTCGGTGGCCTTTTGCACCGCCCAGTCGAAGCGATCGCCTTTGCTCAGACAGAGCCCCAGTAGGGTTTTGACCGGCGACTCCGTGGCGGGGTTGATGGCGTCGCTGAGCAGCACGGTGATTGAATGCTTGCCCACCGCAACGATTTGTCCGGGGAACTCGTATCCGCCGCCATCAAAAAGCACAATGGGATCACCCAATTGCGTGCGTAAAACCCGGCCCAGATAGTGGGCGCCGGTACCTCTGATCTCGACCTGACTATGGGGGTCGAGGGTTTGGTCAACAAACAGTCTGGGAATCCGCATGATCAGGCCTTTTCACCACTCCAGTTTAAGCCATGACCGAGGACTCCCGCACCGCAGCGGATCGATGAAGATCCGCCGGGCGGGAGGATGCACTGTTAGTACTTGTAGGCGTCGTTTTTGAAGGGCCCGTCGACACCGACCCCGATGTAGTCGGCCTGCTTTTGGGTGAGCTTGGTCATGACGCCACCGAAGCCCTGCACCATGTAGGTGGCGACCTGTTCATCGAGATGTTTCGGGAGCACTTCCACCGCAATCGCAGCCGCGCGCGCCTCACCGCTTAAATCGGCGAATCGCTTTTCAAAGAGGTGTATTTGGGCGAGCACTTGATTGGCAAAAGAGCCATCCATGATGCGGGAAGGATGCCCAGTCGCATTACCCAGGTTGACAAGACGCCCCTCGGATAGCAGGAGCAAATGATCATTGCTGGCCGCATCGCGAACCACTTTATGGACTTGGGGTTTGATTTCCTCCCACTGCCAGTGCTCGCGCATGTAAGCGGTATCAATTTCATTGTCGAAATGTCCGATATTGCAGACCACGGCGCTCGACTTGAGTGCCCGTAGCATGGGCGCGGTGCATACGTTGAAGTTGCCAGTCGCGGTGACCAGCAAGTCGGTGGTGGACAATAGTGCGCCATCAATGCAGCTGTCGCTACCATCGTCCACGCCGTCGATGAAGGGCGACACCACCTCAAAGCCGTCCATGCAAGCCTGCATCGCGCAAATTGGGTCACATTCCGTGACCCGCACGATCATCCCCTCTTGGCGCAATGACTGCGCTGACCCCTTGCCCACGTCGCCGTAGCCGATGACCAGCGCGCGTTTGCCAGCCAGCAAGTGGTCCAGGCCTCTCTTGATGGCGTCGTTGAGACTGTGTCGGCAGCCGTATTTGTTGTCATTTTTTGATTTTGTCACGGCGTCGTTGACGTTGATTGCCGGGACTTTGAGTTCTCCGCTGGCCAGCATGTCGTAAAGCCGGTGGACACCCGTGGTGGTCTCCTCGGTAATGCCGTGAATCCGCTCCAGCATCGCGGGGTACTGCTCATGCAGCATCGAGGTCAGGTCACCGCCGTCGTCCAGAACCATGTTGGCATCCCAGGGCTTACCGTCGGCGAGGATGGTCTGCTCGATACACCACTCGTACTCCTCTTCGGTTTCCCCTTTCCAGGCAAACACCGGCACGCCCGCGGCGGCGATGGCAGCGGCGGCATGATCTTGGGTAGAAAAAATGTTGCAGGAGGACCAGCGCACCTCTGCCCCCAGCGCAACGAGGGTCTCGATCAGCACGCCGGTCTGAATGGTCATGTGAATGCAGCCCAGAATTTTGGCGCCCGCCAGCGGTTGTGACTCACGGTATTGCGCCCTCAGCGCCATCAGTGCCGGCATTTCGCTCTCGGCGATCTCCAGTTCTCGCCTGCCCCAGTCGGCCAGATGAATATCGGCGACCTTGTAGTCGGCGAAGACGGTTTGCTCAACAGCAGTATTCATAGTGTGCTCTCTTCGGTTGGATCATTGAGTCGGTGAGTTATAGCCCGGCGGCTGAGCGGAGTTCCTCCGCCTTATCTGTGCGTTCCCAGGTGAAGCTGTCGCCCATTCGGCCGAAATGCCCGTAAGCGGCGGTAGTACGGTAGATGGGCCGCTTCAGATTCAGCATATTGATAAGCCCTTTTGGCCTCAGATCAAAGTGATCTCGAATCAGCGTAACGATCGCGTCGTCCGAGAGTGACGCCGTATCAAACGTGTCGACTGAGATAGAAGTCGGCTCGGCAACGCCAATGGCATAAGAAACCTGCACCTCGCAGCGTCTGGCCAAGCCGGCCGCGACAATATTTTTTGCGACATACCGCCCGGCATAGGCCGCTGAGCGGTCTACTTTGGAGGGATCTTTGCCCGAGAATGCACCCCCGCCATGCCGCGCCATGCCGCCATAGGTGTCAACAATGATCTTGCGCCCGGTGAGACCGCAGTCGCCCTGTGGCCCGCCAATGACAAAATTGCCTGTGGGGTTTATATGAAAGAGGGTTTCGGCATGGAGCCATTCAGCGGGCAGAGTTGCCTCGATAATCTCTTTACGCACAGCCGCACGAAGATCGGCTTGTGAGATGTCCGGCGCGTGTTGCGTTGACAGAACGACCGCTTCGATACGCTCCGGCTTTCCTTCTGCGTTATAGCGAAGGGTTATCTGGCTCTTTGCATCGGGCCGCAACCAAGGCAGCGCCCCTGACTTTCTCAGTTCCGCTTGTTTTTCGACGAGACGGTGCGAGAAATAAATGGGTGCGGGCATCAGCACGTCAGTTTCGTCCGAGGCGTAACCGAACATCAGCCCCTGATCACCAGCACCTTGACTGGCTTCATCGGCTTCGTGGGTGCCCAGTGCAATGTCGGCCGACTGCTGGCCGATGGCATTGATGACGGCACAGGTGTTGCCGTCAAAACACACATCGGAAGAGTCAAAACCGATATCAAGCACCGTTTGCCGGATCACCTGCTCCAGATCACCGGGGGTGATATTGGATGACGTTGTGACCTCACCGGCGACGACGACCATGCCGGTTTTCACCAGCGTCTCCACGGCGACGCGCGCATCAGGATCTGCAGCGAGATACGCATCGAGAATGGCATCCGAGATTTGGTCCGACATTTTGTCGGGGTGCCCTTCGGAGACAGACTCCGAAGTAAACAGGGAATAGTCGCTCATAAGCTGTCCTCTAAAGCGGATGGGGTGCTTTTTCGAATTGATGAATTTGTATCTGGAAGCCATTGCGCTGCGCGATGAACACGCTGGCGCCGACAGAGAGGCCAGCCTCTTCGGCCCAGCCCTGCAGTTGCTCGGGGGCAAATCCCAACCACAAGTCTCCGCAATGCTCTCTGGCCCACGCCTGATCGTGGGCACACAGTTCGCTCACAATGAGGCGGCCATTCGTTGCTAGCAGATGGGCGGCCTCGCTCAGGATCTGGCGCGGGTCAGGCGTGTGGTGGAGCACCATGTTGGCAATGACGGCGTCCGCCTTTGCTTTACTTTTGATGGCTTGGGCGGTGCTGCCCAGTATAAATTCGATGCCAGGCAGGTGGCCTGCGAAAACGCGCGCTCGCGCCAGCATGGCCTCGGAGAGATCCAGCGCCATGACCGAGCCTGTCCTCTCATGCAGACCAGGTAAAAGCCAGCCTTCCCCGACCCCGATTTCGATAATGTGGGTCAGGTGCCGCTGAGGCGCTCTGTCGAGCAACTGCAGCGTGGCTTCGCTGTAGTCTTGCCAGGGAGCGATCAGCTCTTGTTGCTTACGAAAACGGTTCAGGTTCCCTCGAAAAAATGCCAGCGAATTACCTTCCCGTTGTTGTTGTATTCGCGTGATTCCTGCCTGCAGCGCCGGTGACAGTGCCTGCTTATCCATATGGAGCAGTATCTCCTGATGCAAGGTGGCGAGTAGCCCAGTGGGTAGCGCGCGGCGATAAAATGTCGTGGTCTTCTCTTTCTTGCGGCTCAAGAGCTTCGCGTCAATCAACACCTTTAAGTGGTGACTCAGTGCACTTTGTCGCATGTCGAAGATGGTGCATAGCTCCGAAACGCTAAAAGAGTCCTGCGCCAAGGCCCGCAAGATTTGCAGGCGCAAGGCATCGCCGGCGGCGCTCAACAACGCAGTCAGCGCGTTACTTTGTGCAGGAACGGGGAACTCAATAAGAGAGGGGGTGCCTTTCATGGGCGCGGAGAATAACAGCGGTCTCGAATTTATCAAAATTATTTGATGAAGCGCATTGCTCCCTGATTTTCGTCTTTTCGCTCTGTGCGACGACCTGCGTTTGGTTTGGGGGCGTCCGGCCGCATTCAGGGGAGGCGGTTTCGTTAACCCACGTCCGATACTCTTAGGAAGCCATGGCATACTCAGGGTCAGGCAGCGAGCGCATTGTTGCTCGACAGGGTGAATCAACGGGAGAAGTGCGGTGGATTTGCAGGAACAAAAGGAGCGGGTAGGCGCCGCGGCGGTAGATTATGTCGAGAGCCTCTATCCAGATCGACTTAGGCTTGGCATCGGCACAGGGAGTACCGCTGAGTGCTTCATTCGAGGCCTGGCGAGGCTCAAAAGCAGGATCGAGGCGACAGTGGCCAGTTCGGTGCGCTCGGAGGCGCTGCTGAAGGAGATGGGGCTACCCGTGGTTGACCTGAACCAAGTGGAATCACTGGATGCCTACATCGATGGTGCCGACGAGATAAACCCTAATTTGGAGATGATCAAAGGCGGTGGTGCGGCCTTGACCCGAGAAAAAATAGTGGCCGCCGCCGCAGAGACGTTCGTTTGTATTGCTGACCAAACGAAATTCGTTGAGGTATTAGGCACATTTCCTCTGCCCATCGAGGTCATCCCCATGGCACGAAGTTATGCTGCACGGGTGCTGATGCAGCTTGGCGGCCAACCCGTATGGCGAGAAGGAGTGATGACTGATAACGGCAACATCATACTTGATCTCCACGCGCGGCAGTTCCCAGAGCCATGCAAGGCAGAGTCTGATATCAATGATGTTGTGGGAGTCGTCAGTAACGGGCTTTTCGCGAGGCGGCCGGCAGACCTTTTACTACTGGCGGCCCCAGATGGGATAAGGAGAGTTCTAAGGTGAGATGTTTTAGTCAGCTCGACCCGCTTGCGCCGAAGAGCGGAGGAAGGTGCGAGGCCCGCAGGGTTTTCGTAGGTTTGAAGCGCGCTTGAGCATTGCCGGCGGCAGAGCCCTCGGAGATCACAGTTTGTGAGGAGATTAAAGATTATGTCCCCAGTCAACAAAATCTGCAGGCGAAACCCGCTCCACGTGAGTGCGCCTGCGAGGTTAGGGCGGGATTTATGTGCTCAAAATCGAGCAAAGTCGATCACCAGAATAGCGCGCTATTTACTGTTACCGCTGATCACCCTGGTGTCTCAGGCAGGAGTTACGGGGGAATTTCCGGGTATAGAAGAGCTAATGTCCGAGGAGGAGTTTCAGGCGACCGGCCTTGGGCAGCTTACGCCAGGGCAGATGGAGGCGCTGGATCGGTGGTTGTTGAACTACACCGCCGGCGCGAGCCAGGTTTTGCAGTCCAACGAGGCCGTAAAGTCCGCTTCGCAAGGTTTTGAAATTAGCTCGAGGCTCGCAGGTAGCTTCAGCGGCTGGTCCGGTGAGACCGTGTTTCTGCTGGAAAATGGCCAGCGTTGGAAGCAGCGGTTGTCAGGGCGTTACATTTATCAGGGCCCACCAAACCCCCACGTGACAATCACGCGCAACTTTTTTGGGTATTACATGATGACCTTGATTGAGGAGGAGCGCGCGGTCGGTGTCTCGCCAATGCAATAGTAGACAACGAGCCCGCCCTTCATACAAACCAGCGATTTAGCGGTCCCCCCCAATTTCTGCGGTGCCTTGGGGTTAAAAATTGGGAGATCGATAGAGTAACAAAAAAGCCGGATCACTCTGTAGCGCCCAACTCTGCAAAAAGTTCGAAGTTTGTGAATATTTTTGGACTAAAGGACTAAGAATTGGTATAAATTGAGACGGTAAACGAGCGTGGGCGGCCCACGCGCGCGCGACTAGAAAAAAGGAAGCCACTCCATGACGAACAGAAAAAGACCACTCGCACTAGCTATTGGTGCTGCGCTGGGCGTAACGACAGCGATGGGAGCATTTCCCGCATTCGCCCAAGTTGAAGATGAAGATCAGGCACTCGAAGTGATCGTTGTTACTGGATCCCGCATCCAAAAGGCGAACTTGGTGACGTCAAGCCCGGTGACGCAATTAGATAACGAACAGCTCCAGCTCACTGGATTGACACGTATCGAAGACGCCATGGCCTCCATCCCCGCCGTTTCTCTGGATCAGTCCTCTGGGCAGGCCATTGAATCGAATGGCACCGCGACCCTGCAGCTGCGAAATTTGGGAACTACGCGAACTTTGGTGCTGATGAATGGTCGCCGTTTGCCCGTTGGCTCGCCAAGCAGTGGATCTTCTGCGGCGGACATCAACTTGATTCCGGGCGCACTGGTTGACCGAGTCGAAGTCCTTACCGGAGGCGCGTCGACAGCCTATGGAGCTGACGCTGTTGCGGGTGTGGTTAACTTCTTGATGGTCGACGATTTTGAAGGAATTCAAATCAACGCGCAGTACTCCCAGTTTCGGCATGACAACAGTGGGGGCATCGTTGCGGATGCTGCAGAGGCAGCGGGGCAGCCCTATGCCACGGGCAGTGGAACGGATGGCGATATCTCTGAGCTCACCTTTGTTCTGGGGTCAAATTTTGGTGGCGATCGTGGCAACGCTACGCTGTTTGCTACGTATAGAGAAATCGAGGGCGTGACGCAGGCTAATCGCGACTATTCGGCCTGCCCTGTGCGTGGTTCACTGTCTTGTTTGGGATCGTCCACCAATGCGTCGGGCTCTATCATCCCGCTGGATCCGAACGGTATTGCCCCAGTGGGTGATTTCGCCTTCCGAGTAGAAGGAAACGAGCTGCTTGATGGGCGCGGTCCCGGATTTAACTTCGCCGCACCTTCTTACTTCCAGCGCCCAGACGAGAGAACCGTTGTCGGGACTTTCGCGCATTATGACTTATCCGATCGATTGGAAGTCTATACAGAGCTGATGTTTATGGATACCAAGTCGACCACTCAGTTTGGTCCGGCCGGTAACTTCTTCACTGGGCTTGACACTAACTGTGGCAACCCCTATCTGAGTTCGCAGCAGGCCACCATTCTGGGTTGCTCCGGAGACGACCCGAGCCAAATGGTCTCGTTCTTGGCCGGCAGGCGCAATGTGGAAGGGGGTCCTCGGTTTGCTGAGATGCGCCACACGACTCATCGTGGGGTGTTCGGGGTTCGCGGAGAGCTAAGCGACGCGTGGCGCTATGACGTGTCTTATCAGTATTCAGAAGTCGACATGTCCAACCTCAGTGGCAATTACTTTGATACAGCGCGTTTGAATCAGGCGCTCGACGCAACCCTTGATGACTCGGGTAATGTGGTGTGTTTGCCTGGTGCGGATGCTGGTTGCGTTCCTTACAACCTCTGGAACACGGGCGGTGTCACTGCGGATCAGGTCGCTTTTCTTAGCCAGGAGTGGTACGAGAAAGGCAGAACGGCGCAGACCGTAGCGATGGGGTATATGCAAGGATCATTGGGTGAATATGGTATCCGATCCCCTTTTGCTGACAACGGCATTGAAATCGTGGCAGGTTTGGAATACCGCGAAGAGGTTTTGGAGTACGACGTATCCGATAATGCGAAGGCGGGCACTGTGGGTGGTCTAGGTGCTGCGATCGTGCCTATCTCCGGTCGCTACGACGTAACAGATTTTTACGTTGAAGCCAGCGTGCCTGTGGTGGAAGATGCGCCGCTTGCCCAATCGATCGTCCTGGATCTCGGCTATCGCTACTCTGATTACTCAACGGGCACCACCTCGGATACATACAAGTTTGCGGGCAGCTGGGAGGTCACCTCTGCCGTTAAACTGCGGGGTTCTTATCAGCGCGCAGTGAGAGCGCCCAACGTGGTTGATCTTTACCAACCGGTAGCGGGTGGTCTATTTGCGATGGATGCAGATCCTTGTGCCAAAGCCGCTCCCGGCGACAGCGTGTCTTCATCGGGCTACACGTTTGAGCAATGCGCTCGCACGGGCGTTAGCCAAGCGGTGTGGGACCAGGGTGGTCCAGCGAATAACCCTGCCTCTCAGTACAATACCATTGGGGGCGGCTCTACTGAGCTGGACCCTGAAGAAGCTGACACGGTGTCATTAGGCTTTATCTTGACGCCCGAATTTGCGCCAGATCTTGTGATTTCTGTCGACTGGTATGATATCGAGGTAGAAGATGCAATCTCTTCTGTGAACGCAGAAACAACACTTATTCAGTGTCTTGAAACTGGTGATGCGGCGTTCTGTGACTCGGTGGGTCGAGGCTTGAATGATACCCTCTGGTTGGGCCTCGCTGCTCCCGGTAATGGTGTCGATGCGCGAAGCACCAACATCGGCTTTTATGCGGTCGAGGGCGTCGATGTGGAAGTCAACTATAGCTTCGATATCGGAGGCATGGGTACGATAAACCTCGCAAATATCGCAGGCTTTGTCATGAGCCTTGAACAGGAAGAGTATCCTGGTGCCGGCGTTATCGAGTGTGAAGGTGTTTACGGTGGCTCTTGCGGTATCCCGACTCCCGAGCTCAAGAACCGTTTCCAAGTCACTTGGATGACGCCCTGGAATCTCACGACGAGCTTGACTTGGCGCTACATTGATGGGATTACTCAAGAGTTTACGTCTTCACCTAACAATATCGACGATTACAACTATTTCGATCTCTCTGCAATCTGGGCGGTTACCGACTATGCAACTGTGAGAGCCGGTATTAACAACATTTTTGATGAAGAGCCTCCCTTCGTTTATCAGGGTGTGACTGCGCGGGAAAATGGCAATACGTATCCAGGCATTTACGATCCTCTGGGCCAGTACATGTTTGTTGGTGTTAATTTCCAGTTCTGATCAGCGCTACATGAGAAAGGTCGGCGTCAGCCGGCCTTTTTTTTGCGCGGATATAAACAGAGGCATTCGCAAGCTGGCGACGAGTGTTGGCAGTAGTGGCCCCTAAGAACGTAGGGGTGCTCAATAAAGCCATCGCACGACCTTCGACGACCTATTCTAGGTTAGGTAATCTGTCTCCGGAGGAGTTTTAGAGAGTTTGGGAGCTAAGGTGGACCTAAACGCGATCTTGAATCAGGGTTTTAAGCTGCTAACTCAGGGCGAGTACGACCGTTGTGCCCAAATTTGCCAAGCGGTGCCTCCTCGATATAAAAAAAATGCCGGTTTCTTGTTTTTGCGGGCTCGGTTGCTCGAGTGTCAACAGCAGTTAGATGATGCGAGGGCGCTATATGAGCGACTTGTGTCTTCAGCCCCAGATAACCCTCATTTTCACCTCGGCCTTGGGCGGGTGCTGAGGGCCGAGGGCAATCAAAGCGCCGCAGAAAGGCACATCCGTCGCGCTATTGATTTGGAACCTTTTTTGCCAGAGGCAGAGTACCTGCTGGCTATGATTTTGTTTTCCACGGGAAGGCATAAAGATGCCTCTTTAGCAGCGCAAAATGTGGTTTCAGGTTCACCAACTTTTGCGGAGGCATGGGAACTATTGGCGGCCGCACTGCAAAGAAGCGGAAGGATCGAGGCCGCGGTCGATGCCTGCCGCAGAGGCTGTGAGCAATGTCCACATCATCCACGGTTGCATTACGCCTTGGGGCAATTACTCCGAGAGCACTGTGATTTTGAATTGGCCGCAATCTCTTATCAAACCGCAGAGCAGCTAGGATTGATGTCTGCCGATCTTTACCAGAATTATGCGGAGGCTCTGAGCGATGCCGGTAACCCCGTGGAAGCGCTGTCGGTAATCGCCAAAGGCGTCGCATTATTCCCGCAAAATGCCCTTATGCATCGACTCTACGCACGACTTCATTTCGAGACGCAGGCGAGCGGTGACCCTTTAGAGAAAATTTGGGAGAGCGCTCGAGAAAATAAGGCCAGCGCCGAATTGTGGAAAACCTTGGTTGAGCTGCTTGAGAGGCTAGACAGGGGCGAGGACATTGAGGCCGCTTTTTGCGAAATATTAGAGAGCAACGTAAATTCTTCTCCGGAGTTAATGACATTGCGCGCAAAGCATCTCGGTCGCCAGGGCAGGATGCAGGCGGCTTTGGACCAATTTGAGACTGTCGCGAGCCGATACCCAGACGACTCTAATGCTCTGCTGAACTTTGCAATGTTCCATTTGGAGTATGGTCAAGCCGATCGGGCGATCAGTCTTTGTGACCGTATTTTGGATAAAGCCCCTTTTGACCAGTTGGCGCTGGCTTACCTAGGGGTGGGCCTGCGTCTGATGAACGACCCGCGTGAAGCCTGGTTATTTGATTACGATCGGATGATTTCCGTCTCGTCGTTGCCTTTGCCTCATGGGTATGATGACGAGAGTCACTTCTTCTCTGCTTTAGCCGAGACCTTGACAACGCTTCACCACGCGAAGGCGCATCCCTTAGAGCAAACTGTTCGAGGCGGCACTCAAACCAATGGATTTTTATTCAGGTATCCCCACGACATTTTGGTGAAATTGGAGCAGCAGCTGAGAACAGTTGTTGCAGAGATTGTTAGTCGGTTTCCACAGGTACCTAACCACCCATTCTGGAGAACTCCAAGAACCAATATCACGTCGGGGGAGATACAATTTTCGGGCGCATGGTCTGTGCGTCTTGCCGGGCAGGGCTTCCACACTAACCATGTCCATCCGACTGGATGGCTGAGCGCGGTCTTGTATGTGGCGTTCCCGAAATTGTCTAGCGCTGCAGAAGAATTGGAGGGCTGTATTCAGTTTGGAGAGCCGCTCCGGGAATTGAAACTTGACTTGCCGCCTGCAAGGGTTGTTAAGCCAGAGGTAGGAACGTTGGTGGTGTTCCCATCCTACATGTGGCATGGGACTGTCCCGTTTCACTCTGATGAAAGTCGCATTACGGTTGCTTTTGACGTGTTGCCGATTAGCTAACTCGTCATCTCTTCGTTTAGCCATGCCCTCTGGGCAGAGAGTAGGACGCGAACTTTTTCTTTTTCCGCTTCACTGAGCAGCGGGTTCCAAACATCAAAAATTAGAATAATGCGGGTCTCATCAGCATCGTTACGAGCTTCGTGTTCAATCGTGTCGTCAAAAGCCCAGGCCTTGCCCAATTCCCACTGCCTTTCCTCATTCCCGACGCGAAAAAAGGCTGGTCCCGGCAAAATGAGGGGCAGGTGAACCAATAATCTTGTATTGGTGGAGCCCGTGTGCGGTGGTATCGCGGTTTTGGGGGCCAGCGCTGAGAATAACGCGGTGGGTGCAAAGCCCGGTTGGTCGGCCAGAGGTACTTGTTCCAGCACACTCATTGTCCCGGGGCAAAGACTCGCCGCTGGTTGCGAGGCACCGTCTCGCCAAAGCCAGATGCTGCTCCAGTCGCGGTTATTGTTGAGCGCCGCAAACTGATTTTCGGGTGTGCCGGGAGCGTATTGGACATAAGGTGACCAGTTCGTGCCTGCAGTATTTTGCAGACTTTTTAGTTCTTCGGTAATCACCGTTGTAGCGGCCTCCAAGTCGCCCATCCAGGGGAAATGTTCTGTATCGAAAAAGGGTATAGCAGGTAGTCTTGGATAATGTAGTTGTATTGGTGAGGCTTGGTGTGCGCGAGCGATTCCGCTGGCAATGTCGACGGCTTCACTGAATCTTCGTCGATGCTCGTTCGGTTCAGATGCTTCCAGAGGACCCAGTAAGTCTCGGAGATGTTTTGCCTGCGCCGTGGCCTGATTCTGAACCACGCTGCTGGCATGAGACAGCTGCTGAGCGAGATTCGCCGGAAGCCTATCTGGCTGAGGCGAGATTTTCAGCGCGTTCTTGTAAATTTCTGCCGCCGATCTGACTCGACCTGTTTGCTCCAATACAGATCCCTTCGCGAGTAGCGCCAGAAAAGAATAGGGATCAATCGCTAGCGCCTTATCGAGAGCGCCTAGGGCTGCAAGCAAAGCACCTTCAGCGCGGTGCGCCATTGCCAGATTAATGTAGACATCATGGCTGTCAGGGAACAGTTCCTGAGCAGCGGCCAATATCTCGAGTGCTGGCCCGCTTTTGCCTGCACGCAGTTGACTCTGAGCATCAGTTAGAAGCCCGACTAGCGGTGTGCTATCAGCCATGTGCAATGCCTTGCCAATTGCCTGCCGTAAGTCTAATCCAAACCGATCTGCTACACAGAGCTCGCTACGGCAATATCAGTCAGACGTGGCAGCTAGGGCTTCAATAACACGAGCCTTCGACGCTGCCGCTGCCCCTGTGGCATCGCTGAGCGTTTTGTCGCAGAGCTGGCCAGCCCCAAAAGCAGGGCTGCGGCGATAACCGTCAGTCCGGTGCCCATGGCGGCGCTTCCAGAGCATGTGGGACGCCCGATCATCTCACCGAGTCTACCGTTACTTTGTACCCTCAACCGAGGGCTGAATTTTTGGGTGATGAGCGGCAGAGGGCAAGAACGCGGGAATGAGAGCAAGGCCAAGAGCTCGCTCTATCGCGAGCCCTGCGGAGAGCACTCCAGCATCTTTATCGGCTGCGCCTATGACAGATAATCCTATCGGCAAACCTCTTATCTCTCCCATCGGAAGGGTGAGATGCGGATAGCCCGCTATCGCTGCCATGTAGCCGGCGCCCAGCCACGCGGGCCACACATCGCCATTAATGAGATCGATGGCGGGTGATAGCGGCCCCGAAGGCGCCACCAAAAGATCAGCCTCGGCCTCTAAGAGAAGTCGGTCGATTCCACTCTGTCGGCTTGCGCTTTGAATGGCGTTTAGTGCAACCCTATGATCTAGGGAGTGAACGCCGGGCCGCTCTAATGCTGAGATCAGGTGCTCCTGTCCAAAAAGCGTGAGCTCTATGTCACTGTTCTCAAGGTTAAACTCTATGAGCGATGCCAATGAGGATACAGGCAACCGCTCTCTTCGCTGGGCAAAAAATTTATCGAGTGAGTCTGCGAATTCCATTTCTAGAACTGCGAGCTCATTCTGCCAAAAGTTCGGATCTGATAGCTCAAACTCGGTGATATCAACTAGCGTCACCCCCGTTTCTTCGAGTGCCGCCAGAGATTGATCGAACAACGCGTTAATGTGTGGGTTTTCTCCCTGCGCGAACCTTAGTACACCGATACGAAGGTCTTCTGGTGACCTGGTTTGGGCCTCTGAGAAGCGGTTACTGTTGGTCAATACATCCATCATCTTTATGGCATCGGTAACCGTCTTGGTCATGGGCCCTGCGGTATCCTGAGAAACTGAGATCGGGACGATGCCCTCAGTCGACAGTAAACCCACGGTGGGTTTGAAGCCTACAATGCCGTTAGCGTGAGCTGGGCAGATAATCGAGCCGTTGGTCTCTGTGCCCAAAGCAAGCGTGGCAAGTCCTGCCGCGATGGCGGCGCCCGAGCCAGAGCTGGAGCCACAGGGGGAGCGGTCTAACATGTGCGGGTTTTTGACTTGTCCACCCACTGATGACCATCCGCTGACAGAGTGAGTGGATCGAAAGTTGGCCCATTGGCTCAAATTGGTTTTACCGAGAATAACGGCGCCGGCCGCGCGCAACCGCGCAACGATGGGGCTATCCTGCTGACTGTAGTTGTTGAGCAGTGCCGAGGATCCGGCAGTGGTCGGTATCGGATCCAGCGTTTCGATGTTGTCTTTTATTAACACAGGGATGCCGTCCAGCGGACCCAGCTCGGCACTGGCGCGGCGCCGTTCGTCACTGGCTTTGGCTTGGTTAACGGCGTTGGGATTGACTGCAATCACGCTGCGTAGGGTGGGCCCCTTGCGATCGATCAGCTCAATTCGTTGCAAGTAAATCGTTACGATCTGTTCCGAAGACATTTGCCCTGCCGCAAATTGCTGCCGCAGCGCAGTCAGATCGGGCATCTGTGCGGTCTGCGCAATCGCTGCGGCAATTTTCTGCGAGCCAGGCTCTGCGGGTTGTTCGCAGCTCGTTGCCGTCAGCGCGGTTACCGCGATAAAAAAAATCAGGCGTATAGGTGATAAGTGATTTTGTTTCATGGTGACGTCCAGTTCGGAGGGTGATATTGCGAGGGTTCTTCCGCGCTACAACCCAAGGGGGCTGATTATGCTGCACGTTTGTATCGGCTCTTCCTTTTACTACTTTTTCGAGCGGTGGTGGAGGTGGCTTAGCGAGTGGCAGTTTCTGGCCATAAACCCACAATAAATTTGCTCCAGCGCGCGGCTTCACCGACAATACGCCCCGCAAATTAACCCCGGAGCCCCCATGCCCTCTCAGAATGATATGGCCAACGCCATTCGCGCCCTCGCGATGGATGCGGTTCAAGCTGCCAACAGTGGCCATCCCGGGGCGCCCATGGGCATGGCTGATATTGCCGAGGTGTTGTGGAACCGCACGTTGCGCCATCATCCCGGCAATCCGGAGTGGCCCAATCGGGACCGATTTGTGCTGTCCAACGGCCACGGATCGATGCTCATTTATGCGCTACTGCATTTGACCGGTTACGAGTTGTCGATCGAGGACATCGAGCAATTCCGGCAGCTTCATAGCAAAACACCCGGTCACCCTGAGTACGGTTATACCCCGGGTGTCGAGACCACCACCGGCCCGCTGGGTCAAGGTCTGGCGAATGCGGTGGGAATGGCCATCGCCGAAAAAACCCTGGCAGCGCAGTTCAATCGTGAAGGCCACGCCATCGTGGATCACCACACCTGGGTGTTTCTGGGGGATGGTTGCCTGATGGAGGGTGTCTCACACGAGGCCTGTTCTCTCGCGGGCACATTGGGGTTGGGTAAGTTAATCGCGGTTTACGACGACAACGGTATTTCCATCGACGGTGAGGTTGAGGGTTGGTTTAGCGACGACACTCCGCGACGTTTTGAAGCTTACGGCTGGCAAGTGATCCCCGGCGTTGATGGTCACGACCCGGCGGCGATCGAGGCGGCTTTCGCTGCCGCCCAAGCCGACACAGCGCGCCCGACGCTTATCTGCTGTAAAACTATCATTGGCAAAGGCAGCCCCAACAAGGCGGGGACCGAGAGTTGCCACGGTGCAGCCCTCGGCGAGGACGAGGTCGCTTTGACGCGCGAGGCGCTGGGTTGGCCACACGCGCCATTTGAGATCCCAGAGGATATCAGAGCGGCGTGGGATGGCCGGACAAAGGGCGCCGACCTCGAAGCCCAATGGCAGGCTGGCTTTGACGCCTACCGGGCTGATTACCCGGAACTGGCCGATGAGTATCTTCGCCGATTGCGCGGAGATCTTCCCGCTAATTTCGCTGAAAATGCCGATAAATTTATAGGGGACTGTGTGCTGGCGGGCGCTGATGTGGCGTCGCGCAAGGCCTCCCAGCAAGCCCTGAATGCCCTTGGACCCCACCTCCCGGAACTGTTGGGCGGATCTGCGGATTTGGCGGGATCCAATCTGACGCTGTGGCAGGGCTCAAAGGGCATCTCCGCTGAATCTGCGGGAGGCAACTACCTCTATTACGGTGTGCGCGAGTTTGCGATGGCGGCCATTATGAACGGCATCGCACTGCATGGCGGCTTCATCCCCTATGGCGCCACTTTCCTGATCTTTATGGAATATGCGCGCAACGCCGTGCGCATGTCTGCCCTGATGGGGCAGCGGGTGCTGTATGTGTTTACCCATGATTCCATCGGTTTGGGAGAAGACGGCCCCACCCATCAACCGGTCGAGCAACTCACGGCCTTGCGCGCTACCCCTAACCTGCATACATGGCGGCCCTGCGATGCGGTGGAGTCGGCCATCGCCTGGAAGCAAGCGCTCCTGCGAGAGGCGGGGCCTACCGCCCTGATTTTTTCGCGGCAGACGCTGCCCGCTCAAATTGAGACGTCAGACCAGGCGCTTCTGGCGCATCGCGGCGGTTACGTGCTGGTGTCCGAACAAGGCGCCCTCGACGCCATTGTGATCGCGACTGGGTCAGAGGTGGCCTTGGCAGTAGAGGCGGCGGAGCGACTGGCCGCGCTCGGCAAAGGGATTCGCGTTGTGTCGATGCCGTGTGCGGAGGTCTTTGAGGCACAGGAAGCGGGTTATCGCGAGGCCGTATTACCGAGCGATGTGCTGGCCCGTGTGGCGGTCGAAGCGGCGCATACGGATTTTTGGTTTAAGTACGTGGGGTTAGATGGTCGCGTGGTGGGGATGTCATCCTTTGGTGAGTCTGCCCCAGCAGGCGCCCTGTTCCGGCACTTTGGTCTAACGACCGATAACGTGGTGGCGGCGGTTGAGGACGTGATTCTCGATTGACCATGCGCTTTGCGATTAACGGCTTTGGGCGGGTGGGCCGCACCCTGCTGCGGGTGTATCACACGAGAGAGGACGCGAGGGCGGCGCTGGAGTTGGTGGCCATCAATGAGATCGCGGACGCAGACACGGTGGTGCATCTTGCGCGCTATGATTCCAATTATGGGCGCTATCCCGGGCGCATTGCCCGCTCGGGGGATTTGTTGGCGATTGATCAGTCGCTGGTGCCCCTGAGTCACATTCGTGATGTAGCGGGTTTGCCTTGGCGCGAGGTCAAGGCAGAGCTCGTTTTCGAGTGCACCGGCGCGTTTACGGATCGTGTCACGGCTGAGGGCCATCTCGATGCCGGAGCAAGCCGAGTGCTCTTCTCTCAACCCGGTGAGCCCGACGTTGACGCCACCATTGTTTATGGCGTCAACGACAAGGCGCTGACGGCAGATATGCGCGTGGTGTCGGCCGCGTCCTGTACGACCAATGCGGTGGTGCCGGTCCTTGCTACGTTATCGCGTGAGTTTGGCATCGAGGCTGCCACCATCACTACCATTCATTCCCTGATGAATGATCAGCCCGTGCTTGACGCCTATCATCACACCGATTTGCGTAAAACGCGCGCGGCATCGCAGTCCATTATTCCCGTCGATACTGGCCTTGCAGTGGGGATCGAGCGCATCTTGCCGCACCTCGCGGGTAAGCTGTCGGCCCACGCGCTGCGTGTGCCCACCACCAAGGTATCGGCGATTGAGTTGACGGTGGCCACGGAGCGCCGCTGTGATCGTGAGCAGGTCAATGCTGCCTTGTTGTCGGCCTCTCAAGGCCCTTTGTCCGGGATTTTGGATTATTCGCTGGAGCCACTGGCCTCCTGTGATTTTGCGGGCGAGGCGGCTTCTGCCATCGTCGATGCCAAACAGACGCAGGTTGCGGCGGATCGGTTGGCCAAGATCCTGATCTGGTTCGATAATGAATGGGCCTATGCCAGCCGGATGGTCGACGTGGCATTGGCATGGCAGCAACGCATCGCAGAATCAACCCCTCCGCTAGTGGAGTCTGCAGCACAGGAAGATATTCGGTGAAATTAATGGCTGGTCTGGACCTCAATGGTCGCCGCGTATTGATTCGTGAGGATCTCAATGTGCCGCTTCGTGATGGCGCCATTTCCAACGACGCGCGTTTGCGCGCCGCTGCGCCATCGATTACTCAGGCGCTGGCGCAAGGCGCTGCGGTTATGGTGATGTCGCATCTGGGGCGACCGACGGAGGGTGAATGGACCGCCGAGGCCTCACTGGCACCTATTGCCACGCGGTTATCGGAATTAATCGGGCGAGACGTGTTGCTTGCAAAGGAATGGCGCCACGTGGCGCCACTCCCCGGTGATGTCGTGCTGCTGGAAAACGTGCGCTTTAATGTGGGCGAGGCCGCAGACGACGCGGCGCTTGCCAGCACCTATGCGTCGTTGTGTGATGTTTTTGTCATGGATGCCTTTGGCACCGCCCATCGTGCCCAGGCTTCGACTCACGGCGTTGCCCGGTCCGCCCCCATTGCCTGCGCCGGGCCTTTGCTCGCTGCTGAATTGACGGCATTGGAGCGTGCGCTTACTTCGGCGCAGAGCCCAATGGTGGCGGTGGTGGGTGGCGCCAAGGTGTCGACCAAGTTGGAGGTGCTGGACAACCTCTCCAGCCGCTGTGACAGCCTTATTGTCGGTGGAGGTATTGCCAACACCTTCCTTGCGGCGGCAGGCTACCCCATTGGAAAATCGTTGCATGAGCCCGATCTGATCGATACTGCGCGGCGCTTGATGGACCAAGTCGAGATCCCTTTACCGATTGATGTGGTGGTCGCGCCGGGCGTTGACGAGGGTCGTCGCGCAAGCGTGAAGCTCGCCGCTGAGGTATCGGCTGAGGATATGATTCTTGACGTCGGTCCCCAGACAGCGGCAGAGATTGCCGAGCGGGTGGGAGAGGCGGCCACGATTTTATGGAATGGGCCGCTCGGGGTTTTTGAACACGACGCGTTTGCTGAGGGCACCCGGGTCCTTGCAGAGGCGATCGCTGACAGCGAGGGTTTTTCGCTTGCCGGCGGCGGTGATACCTTGGCAGCCATCGATCAATTTGGCATTGCCGATCGTGTGTCGTACATCTCCACGGGCGGCGGTGCTTTCCTGGAGTACGTTGAGGGTAGAACGCTGCCGGCGGTGGCGGTGCTGGCAGCGCGTGGGGCCGATTGAAGCGTAAGCCGAAAGGATGCGACCTTTAAGCGCGGCAATCGATAAGCGCATACAATCGAGAGAATTTTGAGCAGACGCGAAAACCAATAACCAATAGAGGCGTATCGGCATGGCGTTAATAAGTTTGAGGCAATTACTGGACCACGCAGCAGAGCAGGGATACGGCGTGCCGGCATTTAATGTCAATAACCTTGAGCAGACCCGAGCCATTATGGAGGCGGCTGACAAGACGGATTCTCCGGTCATCATGCAAGCGAGCGCGGGAGCCCGGAAATACGCAGGAGCGCCCTTTCTCCGCGCGTTGATGGAAGCCGCCATGACCGAGTTCCCTCATATCCCGGTGGTGGTGCATCAGGATCACGGGACATCCGCAGCCGTGTGCCAACGATCGATTCAGCTGGGCTTTAGTTCGGTCATGATGGATGGCTCTTTGGGAGAGGATGGTAAAACGCCCATGGATTACGACTATAACGCGGGCGTTACGCGCCACGTTGTAGAGATGGCCCACGCCTGTGGTGTTTCGGTGGAGGGGGAAATTGGCTGTCTTGGTTCGTTGGAAACCGGCGAAGCGGGAGAGGAAGATGGTATCGGTGCGGCGGGCAAATTGAGTCATGACCAGTTGCTGACCGACCCCGAGGAGGCTGCGCAGTTCGTGGCTGATACCGGCGTTGATGCGCTGGCCATCGCCTGCGGCACCAGTCATGGCGCCTACAAATTTACCCGCCCACCCACCGGCGATATTTTGGCCATGGATCGCATCAAGGCCATACACGCCCGCATCCCCGGTACGCATTTGGTCATGCATGGTTCGTCTGCGGTACCCCAAGACTGGTTGGCCGTCATTAACGAGTTTGGGGGTGAAATTCCCGAGACCTACGGTGTGCCGGTGGAGCAGGTGGTAGAGGGCATCAAACACGGGGTTAGAAAAGTCAATATTGATACTGATTTGCGCTTGGCCTCCACCGGCGCAATCCGGCGCTTTCTTGCCGAGCACCCAGCAGAGTTTGACCCCCGCAAGTATTTCACCGCAAGCCTCGATGCGATGAAGGCCATTTGCGTTGACCGTTACGAAGCATTTGGCACGGCGGGTAATGCGTCAAAGATTCAGCCGCTGTCTCTCGCGGCAATGCAGTCACGCTACGCGGCCTGATAGCCGCCGCCGTGGGCCGGCATTTTGCCAACCACTGATCGTGTGTTGGCCCCTCTAAAGCCTTATGATCAGCAGCTTTTCGGTGGCGCGGTCAGCTTATGTCACAGGCCTACATTAAAAGGATACTAAATGCGCGCGTGTACGACGTCGCGCGCGAGACGCCGCTGGGTGTTGCGCCGTTACTGTCTGCACGGCTTGGCAACTCCGTTTTTTTGAAGCGCGAGGACTTGCAACCGGTCTTTTCTTTCAAGTGTCGCGGCGCCTATAACAAGATGAGCCGTCTTGGTGCCGAGGCCCGTCAGGCCGGCGTTGTCGCCGCGTCAGCCGGTAACCATGCGCAGGGGGTCGCGCTGGCTGCACAGACCTTGGGTATCAAGGCAAAGATTGTGATGCCGGTGACAACGCCGGCAATCAAGGTGGATGCGGTCCGTGCCCGCGGTGCATCGGTCGTCCTGCATGGCGATTCCTTTGACGAGGCGTCGCTGCGCGCGCAGGTGCTGGTGAGGCAGGAAGGCATGACCTTCATTCACCCGTTTGATGATCCCGATGTGATCGCCGGTCAAGCCACCGTTGCCATGGAGTTAGTGCGACAGGCGCCCAATCCGCTGGACTATGTATTCATTTGCTGCGGCGGAGGGGGATTACTTGCGGGGATGGCGGCTTACCTGCGCTACGTTTGGCCACATACCCACATTGTTGGCGTTGAGCCGGAGGACGCTGCCTGTGTTCGCGCGGCACTAGATCGAGGACGGCGCGTCACCTTGCGAGAAGTGGGTTTATTTGCCGACGGATGTGCAGTAGCCCAAGTGGGAAAAGAGCCATTTCGATTGATCAGAGAATACGTAGACGACGTTATCACGGTGACTACGGACGAGATCTGCGCTGCAGTCAAAGACATTTTTGATGATACCCGCGCCATCGCCGAGCCTGCAGGTGCGTTGGCGGTCGCGGGCATGAAAAAATTCGTCGAAGAACGAAAATTCACAGATCGCGCTATGGCAGCCACGGTTAGCGGTGCCAATACGAATTTTGATCGTCTGCGTTATATCTCAGAACGCACAGAGATAGGGGAGCGTCGTGAGGCTGTGTTCAGCGTGACGATTCCCGAGCGTGCGGGTGCCTTTCGGGCTTTTTGCAGCGCTATCGGCAAACGCAATATCACCGAATTTAATTATCGCTATGAGAGCGAGGCGCGAGCGCGCGTTTTTGTGGGTTTGACGATGAGCCCCGGTGGTGAGGGCGTGGCTGAATTGCAGCAGACGCTAGAAGAAAAGGGTTATCAGGTGCTCGATATGACCGATAACGAGACGGCCAAGCTACACCTACGCCATCTCATTGGCGGTCGACTCTCTAGCGATATTCAGGATGAGATGGTATTTCGTGTGGAGTTCCCGGAACGTCCGGGTAGCTTGCTACATTTTTTGAATGCGCTGGGTAACGAATACAGTATCACGCTCTTTCATTACCGAAATCATGGTGCTGCCTACGGTCGCATCTTGGTCGGCATGCAGGTGCCGCCGGGCAAGCGCGCCGCACTGCGTGGCGCACTGAGTCGCCTCGGCTATCGCTTTTGGGAGGAGACCGATAACCCTGCTTACCGAGAGTATCTGGGTCGGTCCGCGACTTGACAGCGACGTGCTATCAAGGGAGTCTTGGCCGCGATCGTTGCGGTAACGCAAAAAAAAGTCCACAGACCGCTCAGATAAATAACAGTTCGGATGTATGCGGGATGGGGCAGGCTGGCTTGGGGGGCTGGTGTGATGCGTAGAAATCGACCTGATCTCATTTGGGTGCTGGCGGCAGTGGTGGTATTGCTGACGTTGGGTCTGCAATTGGGCGAGCCACACAGGCCCTCTCTCTCTCCGCAGCAAGCGGGCATCATGGTGCAGTAACGGGCGCCCAATCGCGCGCCGGCTAACCCCTCTCTCATGCTCGGGCCGCAGTGATCCGCACAGGGTTTTGACGCGTTCCGGGCTAGCCTAGGGGGCTGAATAACTCCAGCCGAGATTCACTCAGAAACCCCTCCAGCCGTTGGTCGTGTTGCTCTGTTTCCCAGCGATCAATCCGTTGCAGGGAAAATCCCACCCCCAATCTGAAGCCCTGCGCTTCGCTGAATACTCGGTCGTAATAACCGCCGCCGTAGCCGAGCCGAATACCGTTGTCTCCGCAGGCCAGCATCGGGGTTATGAAAAGATCTATTTGGCAGAGAGGGATCAGGGGGCTCCCGGCGATCGGCTGTTTTATCCCCCCGATCGTCCCCTCCTCAAGCGGGTCGCCACTGCGCCACTGATGGAACTGTAACCCTGCTGTCGTGACACGGGGGTAAACGAGGGTGGCACCGCGCGACTCCGCATCCCGGGTCAGACACTCGGGATTAAACTCTGATTGGTCGGGCATATAGCTGGCGATGACAGCGGCTTTCCGCCATGCGGGCCACCGGCGCAGCAATATGAGGGCTTGGGCTTCTGCCGTTTCGCGCTGCGCCACGGAAAGTGCATTCCTCAATTGGCGCAGCCGTTTTCGAGTGGAGGTTTTGTCAGCAGCCACAATGCCCCGGAGGATTAAGTAACGACCTTGAACACACAGCGCCCCTCACGTGGGGAGATTTTTAACTGTTTTGCCCAAACCCCTGCCCCCGCGGATGGCGGCATGGTGCCACTGCAATGTGCAAGTGAATGAGGAGTGGCCCGTGGCACCGCTGACGAATAAGCCCTTGAACCCTGCGGCTCAAGGTGGTGACCACCTCGCGGCTTCAGGCTTCCCGGTTCAGGCCAGGCTTGCTCAACCACCGCGGAG
>Ga0181561_10001135_pt1 | contig 23409 bp, 18 predicted proteins | sample 011ome_19_FD_133760 | JGI IMG/M metagenome (GOLD analysis project Ga0181561, IMG submission 133760) | Coastal salt marsh microbial communities from the Groves Creek Marsh, Skidaway Island, Georgia - 011510BT metaG (megahit assembly) | ecosystem: Environmental > Aquatic > Marine > Intertidal... | reverse complement strand
CCATCCCAAAAGTCATATCAAGGTAAGGTAAACTTGGGCGACTGAGCGCATCCACCCGTACCGGCACTCCTCCATCGGTCATAGTTTGCTCGTACTGCTTGTCTAAAAAAAGTTCAAACGCATCCCAGGTCACCTCATGAGTCCCGATCCAGAAAGCATCAAGCTGTACCTGATGCAACGGTTGCTGATCCGGATAAGAAGAGTCTGTGGACCCCATCCAAAAGGTACCGGCAAGAATTGGACTCATGTCAAAAGAAACAGATGTGCCCCCCAGCGTTTGGGTATAGGGCTCAAATACAAGCGCTGGGTTGAGTTGAAAACTCATCAAACTCAGGAATAAAAAGCCAAGTATTTTTTTCATCAGGTCTGTGGATAAGACATCCTCATGAAAATACAAATTTTATTCAAGCCAGAATAGCGGATGTGATAAATGGTCACTCTTTTTTCCAGGTAACCTGAAAAAGGGGGCCTTAGAGTTCATTGGTTACCTGACAAAAAAAGGAGTTAAATCAAAGTCGCTTAACCACCTCTTTTTTAGGTAGACGCAAAGCCCACATGCCTCGCAAGTCACCCAAAATATAGCCGGTGGCCGGATCCTCGGGATAAAGTTCCTTGAGTTTGGCAGAAGTTTCTAGCGCGATATCCTTCTTGGGATCACCATGGCAACTCAAGCAAAGAGAGTTGGCTAAAAGAATTGGTTTGGTATAAAGTAAAACTTCCCCTTGCTCGATTTTTTGGATACTTGGGTCACTGGGAATGTTGTTTTCCACATTGTAGGCATAGGCTTCCAAGAGTGGGAGTTCTTCTTCATTGGGTGTATCTACGGGATTTCTAGGTTGGTAAGAAGCACGACGAAGGGTGACCGCATGCTTGGATTCCACAAATTTTAGAATGGGTAAGGCATTGACTTTGCAAAAATCTATGGCTCCTGCAGGTCCATTGGATTCAATTGCTTGCAGTAGCTGTGCAGTAAGTTGGGCTTGCGCCTCTTTCGTGATGGAATCTCCCCAAACCATCGCTTCCTGAAGAATCGCTACTTCAGTAATTCGTTTCACTTCATTATTTCGCTGCACATCATCAAAGGCTTCTTTGGGAACTCGCTCTTGGGGACCGCAGGAGAATAGGAGGATAAGGAGAAAGAGGAAGTTTTTCATAAGGTACGAAAGACGGGAATAAAACTAAGGTCGAATGCTGAAATGCCGATTGAAGAACGTTAAGGCAGGAATTCTATTTAGGACAATACTTCTACTTTTCAAGAATTACGAACTTGATATTTTTTTTATCTTTTCTTCCTTTTCACCACCTGCTTCTCAATCCTAATCTTCTCCTCTTACCCGCACGTACTGAAAGATATCCCCTACAGTCCCCCGCTTAATAAATCCTCTTTTTAGAATTGCTTCAGGGATATATCCCGCTTTTTCAAGCACATTCATGGATTCTCCATTAAAATCATAGATTTGAGCAAAAATCCGCTCCACATCAAATTTATCAAAAAGGTAGTTTGTGTATAGTTTTACAGCTTCAGTAGCAATTCCTTTCCCCCAAAAAGATTCTCCTACCCAAAAACCCAATTCCATGTTGGTTCGCAACTCATCTTTCCCCCGTTCGGCACCGATGGCTCCTGCTAATCTACCTTCAAATTCAATGGCAAAATTCTGTGCGGGATTAAACTTTTGATTGTGCTCTATCCAATGCCTTGCATCATGAATGGTGTAAGGTTGAGGGTAACTGTCCCTCAAATTCATCGCAATTTTTGGATTGTTGGCAATGGGGTATAGCTGATGAAAATGAGATTCATTCCAAGTGACTAAGTGGATCTCTCGTTCTCCTTCGATAAGCATGGGGGGCGTTTATTAACTCGTGTTGGGTAATTCTTCGAATATACGGGCTTCTCGACTTCTTTACAAGGCGCATCGTATCAGTCTATGCCACCTGCTTGCATTTTTTCCAAATTTTCTGCCATTCGAAGTGCAGAAATAAATTCTTCAATACGCCCATCCATCACCTCTGGAAGGTTGTAAACGGTTTTATTTATACGATGATCCGTCACTCGAGATTGAGGGTAATTGTAGGTACGAATCTTATCTGAGCGGTCCCCACTACCAACCATGGATTTACGTTGTGCACCTACTGCTTCGTTGTGCTTTGCCAATTCAATTTCGTAGAGACGAGATCGGAGTACTTTGAGGGCCTTTTCAAAGTTTTTAATTTGTGACTTTTCATCTTGGCAGGTCACCACTAATCCACTCGGATTGTGAGTCAAACGGACGGCTGAATAGGTAGTATTTACCGATTGTCCCCCAGGGCCGGAAGAGCAATACGTATCCTTACGGATATCGTTCATGTCCAGATGCACCTCCACTTCATCCATTTCAGGAAGAACGGCCACGGAAGCTGCGGAAGTATGCACGCGTCCTTGTGATTCAGTAGCAGGTACACGCTGTACTCGATGCACACCAGATTCGTATTTGAGCATGCCATATACATCGGCACCGGATACGGTGGCGATGATTTCTTTGTAGCCCCCTGCTGATCCAAAAGTTAAGTCAAGCACAGTAAGTTTCCAGCCTTGAATCTCACAAAAGCGCTCGTACATACGGAATAAGTCTCCAGCAAAAATGGCTGCTTCATCTCCGCCAGTACCTCCCCGGATTTCAAGAATACAATCCTTAGAATCGTTCGGGTCTTTGGGAGTGAGTAGCTGCTTGAGTTCTTCTTCAAGGACTACTTTTTTCTCACGCAGCTCATCCAGTTCTGCTTTAGCCATTTCCCGAAACTCTACATCCTTTTCCTTATCCAAGATTTCTTTGGAGCTATCAATATTTTGAAGAACCAGTGTGTAGGCATCTGCTACCCCCACCAACTTTTCTAAGTCTTTGTATTCTTTGGTGAGTTTGGCATAGGCACTCATATCCGCCATGGAGTCTGGCAAAATAATGAGTTGACCTACTTCTTCAAATCGATCTTTGAGGCTTTGTAATTTATCCAGCATGGGCGTTTAAAAATCCCCACAAAAGTACGGCTATAATTGGGCATGAACTTCACTATACCCAAAGAATTTATCTTAAAAACACAATTTATGCCTGAATTTTGTAGTAAACATAGCGTTTATCTTCAGGCTTCTTGTCCCGAACAATTAACTCCTTTCCCACTTGCTTAAAATATTGCTCATTGATGTCGATGATCAATCGAGCACGTTTCATCCGTCTTGAATCAAAATTAGCTTGCCCATCAATGCCTAAAAGTTGATCTAAAGTTTCTGTGGTCAATAGCTGCCCGGAAAGTGGAATAAGCAAGTTCAAGAAATCATGTTTTTTTGATGACAAAGAAAAAGTATTTTCTTTCCCATAGCGTGGGATAACTTTGAATACCAAAAGTCCTCCTAATGCTACTAGTACAATGAACAACCCATAGCTCCAACTAGAAGCTCCATCTAAACCAACTTTATTGCTTAGCTGAATGGAACCCACTTCTTTGGATTCCTGTCTTAACTCATCCAAGTCTAAGGATTTGAGTTCCCCACTTGGAGTAGCGTAGCGCATTACATTTCCAATCACCTCCAAAAAGGGCGAAATCCCCATATCAACATTTTTTGAATCAAAATAAAAAATCTTTCCACTTTCTTTTTCAATCAAATTCCAGCCAATATTTTTCAAACCCTTGGTGGATGCCCAGAAGGCATAATCTTCCAATTGGATAAAAAATAGCCCTCCTTTTTCGGCCAAAACTTCCATATCCAGCCCCTCAATTTTTACTTCTAGTTCTTTCCAAGTTTTGGTCTCCCAATCCAAAAAATAACCGGAAGGATTTATAGATTCTATCCCATGTCGCTGATTGTACATTCCTCCAAATAAAGAAACCAAGCCTTTCGAATTCTGATAAACAAAAGAAGAAAAATAGTTGGCTGGCTGATTTTTTGTTACCACTAACTCCCATGACCCATGCCGTTCATCCAAGAACATCAAATCCATATGGTTTCTCCAAAACCCATGACCACCGAGCAAATAATGGGTGGAATCTCGAACAAAAGGAGTAGTGCCACAAGTATATCCTCGGTTGAAGTAATTGTACTTTTTGACAAGTTTTGATCCCTGAATCTCGTAGAGGTCGAAAGTACAAGGAAGCTGCACAAAAATTTTCCCCTGCATTTCATAAAAATGATACCGGTAAGGAGACTTCTCATACAATCGGTCCAATGAATCAATTAGCGCCACTGGCAACTTTCCTTCCAAAAATTCCGAAGGACCACTATCCTTGAGGGACTTGGTAAAAGAATTAAAGGTCTTGAATTCGGAACCAAAAGCCTGGGATCCAATTAAAAAGAAAAATAGGAAGGATAGTGTGGAGTTTATATTCATCAAGGTTCCGCAAGAATTCAATCCAATTACAAGATGACTAAGATAGAAAAAATAAAGAAAGGAGGGGAGAACCGTGACCCCCCTCCTCAAAAAATAAACAAAAAAAGCCTTATGACAACTATGGAACTAAACTACATCACTGGTGCTGTGCCTCGAAGAATTTTCGTGTTATTTAGGTGCCACTAGTCCTGTTACGTATTGATACATAGTTTTAATTTCAAGTAAAAGACTGGCAATACGTGCCAAAAAGAAGCATAAAAGCATTTTTAGGTTTCAAAAAAAATACCCTCCATTTCAAGAAAATAAATTTAGCTCCAAAAAAATAGCCCACCGACTATCCCGAAAAATGCCCATAAATCTTCCCGCAGTTGTATAAACTGTAGGGAGAAGGTCAACCAACCCCTGATAAAAGGCTATCTTTTTTAATTAAAACCAGACTTGTTTTTAAGTAGAAATTCAGAATAAAGTGAATAAACTTCCCTCCCTACTTTGGAAAACAAAAACCCTATTCACTATTCGATTGAATAATAAATAGGGTGTCTAAGTAGGTTATCCACCACGAATACAGATGGATAAATGTAGGGGTTAAAAACTTACCTTCCCCACAAACCAAGGTCTCCAGACTGTGCGTAAGCCACAACGCCTAATTGAAATCAAAGCTTATTTTGTTTTTCCCTGTAGCAAAAAGAGGATATTACTTGTGTCACACCTTGTAATACTCTTCCCAGCCCTTTCTTGGAGGAGGACCAGAGAGCAATTGATTGGCTAAATCATTGTTGGTAATTTTCTTGGACTCTCTATCAAACAACAATTTTGTATTTAGCTTTTGCGCCAATACACCTAAAGAAAATACCTGACTCAAAGGACCTGCAATTTCAAAGGGAGATCTGGTTTTTTCTTGTCCCAAACATGCCTTTAAAAAATTAGCATAGTGGTTGGAAGGACTTTTAGGTACTTCCGGTAAAGTAGATTGAAGGTCCTTCCCTTTTTCTCCCAAAATGGAAAGTGTTGAACCATGAGATCCTCCTTTAAATATTAAATCATTGCCATAGATAAGTTTACCTGGGTTCAATTTTGCAGGTTGGATTTTTCCATTACTTGCTGCTGGTATATTGGGGTCTAAGGCATTGTTCCCGTAATCCTGCGGAATTGGGGGCAAATTAGTAACCCCATCGTACCAAGTAATGTCCATGGCTGGCATATCTTTTCGCGCTGGAAACTTAAATAATAAGGTGCTCGCCTGTGGAAAAAAGAACGAATTGTGCCCTTCTGCTTTCAACATATTTATTTCCGTAGGTAACCCAAGGTCAAGAAATTCATGGGCAGTATCCATTATATGAGCACCCCAATCTCCCAAAGCCCCTAAACCAAAATCAAACCAGCAACGCCATTGCCCATTGACAAAATCTTTATGGTAATCGTGCTTTTCCACTACGCCATGCCAAATATCCCAATCCAAGGTGCTAGGAATATCCTGAGCAGAGGGAAATTTGGTAATCGAAGTGTCCCATCCATGCCATCTTCTTGGTGAATTCATATGGGCAGACATTGCGGTTACATCTTTAATAATCCCTGCCTCTTTCCATGCCTTAAACTGAAAATAATTGGCTTCGGAATGCCCTTGATTTCCCATTTGAGTAACTAGGTTGGGGTATTTCCTCGCCGCAGCCATCATCAGCTCCACTTCCTGAAACGTTCTTGCCATGGGTTTTTCTACAAAAACATGTTTCCCCAAAGCCAATGCCATCATGGTAATTGGGAAATGCGAATGGTCCGGTACACCGATTACTACCGCATCAATTTGATTTGACATCGCATCAAACATCTTACGGAAATCTTGAAATTGAGGAACATCAGGAAATTGCTTCAGAATATCTAATGTTTGAGGGCCGCCCATGTCTACATCACAAAAAGCAACCAGGTTTGCATAGCCTGTTTTGTACAGAGACAAAATATCAGATCTTCCTTGATTGCCTATTCCTATACAAGCAAGGTTTACTTTATCCCCTGCCAATACATTCCCTCTTGATAAAATTGTAGGGAAAACTAATGCTGCAGAAAGCAATGAGCTGTTTTTTAAAAATATCCTTCGTGAAATCATGGGTGATTAGTTAATAATTGAAATTAATTGACACGATTAGCCACATCCAAACCAGTAGTTTATTGGAGTAATAATTTGAAAATAAATTATCCCCCACAAATTATCCTCAACTCACTGTTCAACTAGGGATTCTTCACCCATTATCCTATACATACTGATAATGAAATAGATAATAAACTAAACTATTAATTAATTCCTTGAAATAAAAGATAAGAAAAGGCCTATGAAGAAATAGTCTTACCCTTTCCTTGTGCCATCCCCATCTTTTAATCCTTGGAATACAGTTTCTGGTGGATTTGAAAAAGCACTTCTGTGGGAATTTTGATCACTTTTCGATCATAGGTCATTAATCCGTTTGTTTCAATTTCTACATCTGTGGTTTGCGTGTAAACTGCAGCTGCCAATCCTTTAGAAATTAATTCATTCAAATCGTCTACTAACGCTCGGTATCGTGCCTCCAATTCTTCTTTAGATTTAAAACTTTGGTACCCCCAATTGTCTTTTTGTTGCCAAGTATGCCCTTCTACTGGCAATCCTAGTCCCCCATATTCGCCTAATACTAAACTAATGGTCGTTCCAAAAACAGCTGGATCAGGCATCACAGGGTCTGGATAGTTATGTAAGTCAAGAATATCCCCCACGACGCGATTGCCCTCTAGTTCAAAATTGCCCCCGCTAGCACTATTAATCAGGCGCGTTGGGTCCAATTCACGGGTGAGTGCGGTAATTTCTTTGGTTTTGAACTGACCCCAAGCTTCATTGAAGGGAACCCAGACCACAATCGAGGGGAAGAATTTGAATTCCTTGATAATTTCAGTCCACTCCGTCCTAAAGATCTTTTCGCTAGCCGCTGTTCGTTCTTTATTCACACCTTTTCGAATGACCCCAGGGCGTACTTCCCATCTATTCCCCAAATCACCACTTGGCATGTCCTGCCAGACTAGCATCCCCAGCCTATCGGCGTGGTAATACCAGCGGGCTGGCTCCACCTTCACATGCTTACGAATCATGTTGAAACCCATTTCATGCGTTTTTTGAATGTCAAATAGCAAGGCTTCATCTGTAGGGGCAGTATACAAGCCGTCAGGCCACCAACCCTGATCTAGTGGCCCATAGTGGAATACTTCTTCCCCATTAAGTAGCATCCGTTGGTGCCCATTGGCATCCTTGGCCATCCGGATGTCTCTAAATGCCGCATAACTTTGTGCCTCATCCAACAATTTTTTTCCTTGGTACAACTTGATGCTGACTGGATAAAGAAATGGATCACCTGGAGACCAGGGTTTCGGATTTGGCAGGTGAATTTGGATTGGCTCTCCCAGCTTGGCGGACTTTGTTTCGGAAAACCCTTCTGGATCCATAACGCTAATTTGAACCGTCAAGTCCTGACGATTGCTTTGAATCTCGGGGCTGAAAATCAGGTTTTTATTTCCCCAATCCGTTTTAGATGTAACTCCAGTAATATGCTGTACAGGCACCGTTTCCAACCAAACAGTTTGCCATATTCCAGTCACTGGCGTATACCAAATCCCCCTTGGATTTTGTACTTGCTTGCCTCTAGGTTGTGGCCCAGCATCGGATGGATCCCAGACACGCACACGAATGGTTTGTTTCTCTCCCTTAATCAGTAGGTCCGAAATATCTAAGCTGAATCCATCAAAGCCTCCTTGATGACTGCCTGCCCGGATTCCATTGACCCACACTTCTGCTTCCCAATCAACCGCTCCAAAATGTAAAAGGACTCGCTTGTTGGTACGATTCAGCGAAAGTGTCAGCTGTCGCTCATACCAAAGTTCTTGGTCTGGCCCCACCGTCTTCTGAACACCAGAAAGTAGGGATTCGGCCGCAAAAGGAACGGTGATCTTGCCTTGAAATCCTCCCTCCGGAGCTGTTCCCTTGGGCAAAATCGCATAATCCCATTGGCCATTCAGGTTTTGCCAGGAATTTCGAACTAGTTGCGGTCTTGGGTATTCCGGCAATGGATTGGCTGGATTCACCTGATCGGTCCAATTAGTTTTTAAAGTTTGGGTAATCCCACTGGTCAGATTTAGGAGCAGGAGCAGCAGCACGGAAAATAAACGCGTCATTGGAGGAGAATTAGGGGGTTTAGAAAATGATTCAACACATTAAAGTAAAAGATTATCTGCAATTATGCGAGTGATTCAATTGAAGCGTTGACAAATGCGGTCAAATTGTAAAAAGCTAACAAACCAAGGCTCACAGTTGATTCTTAAGATACCAAGTTTAGGATCCAAATTATAAAACATTTTTTCAACTTACACCTACCTACTGTGGTCTGACAATCAACTATTGACTACCAATTTTTAGTATATTTAAAGCTTATCAAAACCAAATTGCTTCATGGAATACCGCAAACTGGGCAAAACAAACATGCATGTGTCAATTCTAGGATTTGGGGCCTCCCCCTTGGGTGATGTTTTTGAGGTTTGCGACGAAAAAGAAGGGATTGCTGCGGTACACCTCGCCATAGATCAGGGGGTTAATTTTTTTGATGTGGCTCCTTTTTATGGAGAAACTTTGGCAGAAACGCGCTTAGGCCGGGCCTTGAAAGGAAAGCGAAAGGATATTTACTTGGCCACCAAATGTGGGCGCTATGGACTGCGCGATTTTGATTTTTCCTACGATCGTATTTTGAAAAGCATCGATGAGTCCTTAGCACGTTTGCAAACGGATTATGTGGACCTGTTTCAGTTGCACGATATCGAATTCGTAACTCGTCAGCAAATTGTAGAAGAAGCCATCCCCGCCATGCAGCACATCAAGGCTTCCGGGAAAGCACGGTACATCGGCTTGACAGGATTGCCAGTCCGGTATTTGGCCTCATTAGTCCGAGAAAATGAGTTTGATACCGTCCTTTCTTGGGCGCATTACAACTTGATCCAGGATGAAATTTTGGAGGAGTTGGTACCCTTGTCAAAAGAACGGGGCTTTGGTTTAATGAATGCGGCACCTTTGGTGCAGCGCATTCTTTCAGATGCACAGATTCCCGCTTGGCACAATGCCCCTCCGGAGGTGAAGGCGATTCAAGCCCCATTATTGGCCCTTTGTCAAGACTACCAGGTTGCACTGAGCGACGTTGCGATGCGATTTGCGATGGATCAAGAGGCAATTGCCACCACCATTGTAGGCATGAGTGATCGAGAGGTTCTCCGACGAAATCTGAGAGCCCTCAATTTGAAAATGCCAGATGGCCTGTTGAAGGAGATTGCGAAGGTGGTAGCACCAATCAAAAATACGATGTGGTACGAGGGATTACAGGAAAATGATTTAAGAAAAAAGATATGAAGGCATTATTTCTAACGGCCGTCGGCCAAACTGAAGTCAAGGAAATACCGAAGCCGGAGGTAGAGAAGGATCAATTGCTTTTAAAAATTAGTAAGGTGGGCTTTTGTGGTGGGGATTTGAATGGATTCAAAGGACTCTTTGAGTTACAGGAATACCCAAGCATCCTTGGACATGAGATTGGGGCCTCTATCGCCGAAATCGGACCCGGGGTGCCTGCTGGATTTCGAATAGGGCAACAAGTCACCGTGTACCCCTATTTAAATTGTGGAACTTGCATTTCCTGTAGAAAGGGACGTAGGAATGCTTGTCAGGACAACAAAACCATGGGAGTGCGTCGACCAGGAGGCATGACGCGATACATCACCGTGCCCTACACGGATGTATATCCCTCTGACAAACTGTCTCTGACGGAATTGGCTTTAGTTGAGCCGCTAACGGTGGGATTCCATGCGGCAGCTCGGGGTCGGGTGACCTCAAAGGATCGAGTAGCAGTGATTGGATGTGGAATTGTAGGCATGGGAGCAATTGCTTCGGCAGTGAATCGAGGGGCGGAGGTGATTGCTTTGGATTTGGACGAAACCAAACTTGCCATAGCCCGCAAAATAGGTGTTGCACATGCCATCAATACGAGTGTGGAATCCATTGAGGAAGGATTGGCACGCATCACGCAAGGCGATGGTCCGGATGTAGTCATTGAAGCGGTAGGCAGCCACATTACCTATCGTGCTGCCGTAGAAGCCGTGGCCTACACGGGCCGTGTAGTTTGTATTGGATATGCCAAAAAGGCTGTGGAATTCAATACGGGAATTTTTGTGCGGAAGGAAATTGAAATTTTAGGTTCACGCAACTGTACCGATGAATTTCCGGAGGTGATTTCCTATTTGGAAGCAGGAAAATTCCCTGTGAAGGAAGTAATCAGTCGAGTAGTTCCCTTGTCTGAATCTGGAGATGCCTTGCTTGCCTGGTCAGAAAATGCACAGGGAACTGTCAAAATTATCGTGAACTTAGACGCAGAAGCGGATGATTAAGTCGAGTGTGACCGTAGCCTTGGTGCCCGAAATCAAGCAGGGACCATGGATCTATTGGCATGATTTAAAGGCAGCGATTCAAAAGGCGGCAGAATTGAAATTTGATGCTGTGGAGCTATTTACGCCTTCTGCTCAGGCAGTGGACGCTTCCGAATTGAAGGCCTATTTGGCGGCGCAATCGATGCGCATTTCAGCAGTTGGCACGGGTGCAGGCAAAGTAATCCACGGCTTGACACTGACGGATCCTGATCCAGAAATTCGACAAAAAGCAGTTCATTTTATCGCGGACATGATGCATTTTGGGGCGCTGTTTGAAGCGCCGGCTATTATCGGATCGATGCAGGGAAATGCAGGATTGGACCGGGCAGTATCTTTGAGAAATCTAGCCGCTTCCTTGAAAGAATTGGGGACATTGGCTGAATCCTTGGGCTTGGAATTGATTTATGAACCCTTAAACAGGTATGAGACCAACTTATTTAATCGATTGGAGGATGCGGTAGCATTTTTGGAAGACGAGAAGATCACTGGAGTAGGATTATTGGCCGATTTATTTCACATGAACATTGAGGAAGAAAATTTGGCCGCATCGATTCGTAAAAATGCGCAGTGGATTCGTCATATTCATTTTGCGGATAGCAACCGACGGCCCATTGGCTTTGGCCATACCGAAATGAATTCTGTGGCAAAGGCCTTACAGGACATTGGCTATTCTGGGTATGTCTCCGCAGAGGCATTTCCATGGCCCGATTCGGATGCAGCGGCGGCACAAACTATTCAGGCATTTAATCATTATTTTAAAAGATAATTATGCAAAAATTCTGTTTGGCCTTGGATCTAATTGACGATGAGGCAATGATTCAGGAATATGAAAAACACCATGCTCCAGGAAATGCTTGGCCGGAGGTAACCCAGCACGACATCGATGCTGGAATCTTAAACATCGAGATTTTTCGGACGGGCAACCGCATGTTTATGATTTTGGAAACGGATGATGCCTTTAGCTTTGAGAAGAAGGCTATTTTCGACCAAGGAAATCCAAAGATTGCCGAATGGGAAGCCTTGATGTGGAAATTCCAAAAACCCTTGCCATGGGCAAAAGATGGGGAAAAGTGGGTCTTGATGAATCGGATTTTTAAGTCGTAGCAAGCTGATTTTGTTCGGTAATCCCACCTTCTAGGCAAGCCTGCTTGTCTACAAAGTGAGGGAATAGAATGCACTTGTTTAAACCCTGGAACTAAACTTCAAAGCTCCCTTCAATAAGAAAGCAGAAACGAATATTTTTTGGTTGTAAGATAAGACCAATCAAAAAAATGGAGGACAACAGCCCTACACCTTAATTCATAACTTCCAATTTGAAAATTGAGGCGGTTTATAGCCTTCCCACCATCATTCCTCCATCTACCGCGATAATCTGTCCTGTGGTATAGCTTAAATCCCCCCGAAGGAGTGCTGCTACCAACTTTCCAATATCCTCGGGTTTTCCCATCCGCGGCTCAAGGGTTAAGCCTTTTTGAATCCGCTCCTCATAAATGTCCTTGACCTTTTCAGTCATGTCTGTCTCAATCACTCCCGGCTGAATCTCAAAAACAGGAATCCCAAATTCGGCCAACTTTACAGCAAATACCTGGTTCATCATCGAGAGCCCTGACTTGGCCATGCAATACGCTGCACGGTTGGTAGAGGCCAGTCGGGCTGAAACAGAGGTAATCGTCACCATGGAAAAATCTTGATTAGGACTTTCCTTTTTCAGTTCAACCATCCAGTTGGCAACTTGCTGAGTAAGAAAAAAAGTGCCCCGTAGATTGATGTCCATCAGGTGGTCAAAATCTTCCTCAGCCACTTCCAAAACATCCGCCCGTACCCGTGGTGCAACTCCTGCGTTATTAATCAGAAAATTCAAATAGCCAAATTCGGCCTTTACTCCTTCCAAAATCCGTTGACGATCGGATTTTTCTGAAATATTTCCCTGAAGGTACGCCACCTGAACGCCAAACTGTCGTAATTCCTCCACTACCTCCTTTACTTCAAGTTCCGGTCGGACCCCATTCAGTGCCAAATCTATGCCTTCTCTCGCCAATTTTTTGGCGATTCCCAACCCAATTCCACGGGTTCCTCCGGTAATTAAAGCTATTTTTTTCATTCTCCTTTCAAGGATTTAAGTTGATCGTACTCCGGCATGACTTTATAAAAGGAATCCAATGGAAAACATCCGGAGATCATGCCATTTCTCGGAGCAGTGGTGCAATCGGAAAATGTCCGACAGATCTTGGCTCGCTTCAATCCAATGCCGGAAAGAATATCTGCGGGCATATCGGGATAGCTCAATACCATTCGACCAAAGCCTATAGAGTCTGCTTTTCCTGATCTCAACACCTGCTGGCCCACATGAGGAAGCCATTCTTGAAGGTAAGAATAGGCTGAGCCCACTACATAAAATTCAGGAAATGTACGCTTCAATAGGGCAGTAGCTGCAATTTGCCGAGCAACTCCATGGAGTGGATCCTCGGGAGGGAGATAGCCATCTGATGGGGGAAATAAAGCAGGACGCTGAATATGTGGATTGTAATACGGACTGCCGGCAGTGGTGCAGAGCAGTTCAATATCCAATTCGCGTAGGACATTCAGAAATACGGAGGATTCGGAAAAATCTTCCCCAATCCCATTTTCTGCTCCCCCAAATGCATATTTGTAAGTACTTTCAGCGGTAGGAATCCCTTTTTTGGCTGGACCTTTCTGAAAAGGAACCCAATCAAAAATGCTTAAGCGAACACCAATTTCCAAACCTGGTGCAGAGGCCCGAATGCCACTAACAATTTCCTTGAGGAATCGGGTGCGATTTTCAATACTCCCCCCATATTTTCCTTCCCTATCGTAGGCACTAAGAAATTCATGCCCAAGGTATCCATGACAATGCTTGATATCCACAAAATGGAATCCGGCCTTTTGCGCCAAAACCGCAGCAGAAATATAATCGGTAATGATTGAATCAATCTCATCATCGGTCATCAAGGGATAATCCTCTCCAAGTCCAAATTTCTTATTCAAGATGGGGTGGGAATAAAGAATCCTGGGCTCCATCCGTTTCTTGTCATTTGGCTTACAAAATCGTCCCGAATGGGTAAGCTGCAGTCCAATAAGCAGGTCTGAAGTATCTCCAAAATGCTCTTTATGGGTAGTTTGAACCAAATCAAACAAGTCTTCAAAGTCTTTGAAGTTTTGTTCGTTCAAAATTAGTTGATTCGGATTGGCTCTACCCTCGTGCCGAACGGCCACTGCCTCACAGCCCCAAAGTAGTTTGGCTCCACTTAACGCAAAGTTTTTCCATCTCCTTTTAGTCAATTCCGTAGGGCGTCCATCTGATGTACCATCCCATCCTTCCATAGGCAAGATGCAGAGAGCATTGCCAATGGTACTTCCGGATCGGAGCCTATGTGACTTTCCATAGGGGGAACCCGGACCAACAATCAATTCCTGATCAAATTCAAGCTGAATCCCGTCTTTTTTCAAATGTTCCCCAAATTGATCGGCAGTTTTTAGTTGCGCCACCCGGGGATACTGAGGTTTATACTTTCCACTCATGAAGGCACACAGTTGAGGTAGCTGTAATAGGATTCATTTTTTGCCATCCGCTGAATCAACAAGGCTAATTCACGGGCATGGTAATCTCCCCACATACTGGATTCCCCGTGGGCAACTTTTCCTTTTTCTGGAACGTAATCCCAGCCATTGGGCTGGTGGTAGATGGAATGCAAAATCAGGCCTTGATGGGATGTTTTAGTAGAAAGGTAAGGCTCCGAAAAAAGAACAGACGCCAATTGAATGCCCGCTTGAACATAGGATTTTGAACGGTTGGGATCAGAAGTTTTTAGCCAATTCCCAATCCGGATCAAGCCCTGGGCAGCAATGCATGCAGCGGAACTATCTACCGGTTCAAATTCATTGAAAGGATCGGCAGCTTTAGTCATGTAGTCGCCCAACATGTGGAGGTTTGGTGCTCCTGTATCCCAATAGGGGATGCCATCCAAAGGCATATTGGCGAGATAAAACTCAGCTGTGGCTTGGGCAGCTTGAGAAAGTTCCTTTATCAAGTCTTTTTTGGAAATGACCTGCTCGTAATCCGATTCTTGGAGCTTATCAATAATCTCCAAGGTCTCTCCCAACCCACAAATTGCCCAAGCCAAGCCTCTTGTCCAGGTACTAAAACCAGTATACCCTTGTTGAGAATTGGGGCAGCGGTAATTGCCATCGTTGGTATTGAAGATGATTTCGTGGGCTGTTCGCCCTGGAATATCGTAATTATCTCTACCCTTACCATAAAAAATCGAGTAGCGAACTGTACTCAACAAGTGCTGTATGGCTCGCTGAATCAGTGAAATCCGTCGATCATTTTCCGCTTGAAGCACATGACCAAGTTGATGAGATACAACCAATGCCCTACAGCTACGGATCGTATCTACAAAAAGGGAATGGGGACCGTTGAAGGAATAGATAAATCCTCCACCTTGTATGCTTGTCCAACGGGTAGCCTGCACTGCTCCGGTCACCTTAAGGGCCAGTTTGTAAAATTCCTTTTCCCAATCATTCTCTTGGATCTTCCCTTCTAAAATCAATCGAAGGAGGTTTCCGTAGGTACTGACATTGTTGAATCCGTGGTCATGAACACCTATATGGGTGAGGTGAGGAGCCATTTTGGCTAAGGTATTTTTCCGTCCGATTTCTAAAAATTCAGAATCTCCGGTGGCATCGAATTGAAGAATTGCAGATCCAAACTGAAAGCCCTGAGTCCATTCCGTCCAGCCCCGAGTGACATAGGTTCCATTTTCTGTAAAAACCGGAGCCCCTTTGGAGGTGTCGAAGGTGGTTTCGATGGAAAGGATTTTTTGACCTGAAAGCTCCCAAAACCGGGGGAGTTGTTGGCTAACTTTTTCTAACGAAATGTTGAAATCAAGTTTCATTGGTTGTTTTTTGAACTAAAATGATGAACGAGCATAAGAAGGACTGTTGCCGGAATCAGAATTAAATACACGGCTGCATCGGTAGGCAAGCCCGCAAAACCAGCAGGCACCACTTCCACCAAAGAACCCACGAAATACAGGAGTGCACTAGCGGAAAGAACCAAAAGTGATTTGGGAGGATTTTTGAAAATCACTGCTCCCAACACCACTGGAGCTATCATGGAAGTTCCGGCAAAACTCACTCTTGCTAGCAGCACCAATTCATCGCTCATATAAGTAGAAAATACCAAAACGATGATGGAGAAAAGGAAAATGGCGATTTTTGTAATGCGCATGATTTTTTTGTCCGAGCCAGAAAGAAGGGACCTCAATTCTGTTCCTAAGGCAAAAATCTGTGCATTGGTGGTGGAGAGACATGCGGCAAAGAGGCCTACTACGGCCAATGCGGCTACAGGATTTGCTTGGTCATACAGTAAAGCAGCCGAGAGAAATTCTGCAGTACTACTTTCTGAATACCTCACTGCACCATAAAGCCCAATGAATGCAGTAGGAAGAATGACCAAAATAGCAAAAAAACCTACTGCATAGGCCATTTTATGAACAGACTTAAGGTCTTTCATAATCACCAAACGGGTGGTAAACTGTGGTTGGGATACTGGAATCATCACAATTGCAATCGCCGATGCTATCAGAAAAGGGCTACTAAAAAGTCCTTTTGGACCAGGGAGGCTGAGAAGGCCAGCATTGCCTTCGGTAATTTTGGCAATCCCTGCTTCTAATCCACCTGCCATCTGCAAACAGGTATAGCCAATGATCCAGATGACTACCAGCATGATCAAACCCTGAATGGCATCGCTATACATAATGGCTTTGAGTCCACCAATTTCCGAATACACTAGCATCAATACTACTAGTAGGGAAGCCCATCCCCAGCCAGGAATAAGATTGGGAAAAGCTGCATCCAGAAAAATGGAAATTCCACGAATCTGAATGGCTACATAGGGAATCAGAAATAAAAATGAACTCACAAAAATCAGGTATCCTGCCCATTTGTTTTGAAAACAGCTTTGAATAAATCCTGCAACTCCTTTGTAGCCCACTTCTGAGGCTCTTTTGCGCAGCTTATACCCAAACCAGATCAGGAAAAACACCATCAAAGCATCGGAAAGACCAAGAAAAATCCAAGCCCCTACTCCATGGGTTCGGAAAAAATCAGGCATCCCCATAAAGGTAAATGCACTGAATAGCGCTGCGGAAAAGGTAAGAAAGCCAAGAATAGCTCCGATATTGGATCCTGCCAGCATAAATTCATCTGAACTCCTGTTTTTATTGTAGGATTTGTAGGATGCATACCCCAACGATGCGAGGAAAAGCGCAAAGAAGAAAATCAACCAGCCAATCATGATTTCGGAGATTTTTCCTGTGGAAAAATAATTGATCCGAGAAAAGTAGCTAGTACAACAAGCACTGTAATTGCAAAACTGGACCAAAAAATAAAGGGTACCGACCCGAGTGAGGGATTGGTTTTATCTTCCTGGAAAACAAACCAAAAAGATACGATGGCAAGCAGAAAAACTGCTGAGGCAAGGAAATGCCAGGGTTTGAGCTTCATGAGTGGGCTGTCAGGTTATTTGGGTAAACTATGCTAGAATTTCTTTGAAAAATAGCTGACATAAACTACATAAAATCACGTGGGTGGCCAAATATCCGGCAATTGAAACTATTCCTACACAAATATTTTTTACGAAATCAATTTCGGAAATGATTGGAGAAAAAGGAATTGCATGTGGATACGTGAAAGAAAATTAAAAAAGCAGTACCCTAAACTACCTTCACCAAGAGAGTTGACTGACCTTCTGTTGGCTTCCAACCTCTTTTTTATTCAGTACTAGAAATGTAATTTTGAAAATATACCCCACTTGACGTATCCCTGATGAAGTATTTCAAAATGACTTGCCTAAGAGTTTACGGGAGTGGATTGGTAATCTATACACTTGCCTCCTTCCTATTTTTTTGTAATCCTAAAGAGGAAACCATCCCAGTTAAAACCCCTAAAAAAGTGTTGATTTTAGGAAATAGCATTACCTGGCATCCAGCTAGTCCTAGCATCAACTGGTTTGGGAACTGGGGGATGGCCGCAACTGCAGCTGATAAGGATTTCCTGTCCCTTTTAACCGATAAGATCAAAGAAAATAACGAGCAAAATGAGGTATTGGGGAGAAATGTCTATCCCTTTGAAAGAGCCTATGAAACAATAAGTCTAACTGAATTTGAAGATTTAAAAACCTTTAAGGCAGACATTATTGTCATTCGATTTGGAGAAAACATAGCTGAACCCGAACGCGCAGCAACTCCTGAATTGCAAATTGCTGTCAATACTTTTGTTGATTATCTAGCAGATGGAAGACCTGTAAAAGTAATCCTGACAACTCCATTTTGGACGAACCTTGGAGTCAACCAAAATTTTTTAGCCCTCTCAGAGCAAAACAAATGGCCACTCATTCCCTTGCATGATTTAAGTTTGGCCAATGAAAATATGGCCCTGGAAAGATTTGAAAATAGTAGTGTAGGAAGACATCCAGGGGATCTCGGTATGGAAAGAATTGCCTCTAGAATTTGGGCTGTATTAGCGAATGAACTTTGAGTATTACCAAAGATTCGATGTCCTTGGCTCACGTTTACTAAAATTTTCAGAGAACGCACAACTCGTCAACCACCTAAAACATCAAGACTAAGGAAGGCAAAATTGAAGCGTGATTAATACACCCTATGGAATATGACCCATTAACCGTAGGCGCCTATAATCCTTATTAAATTTTTTGACTTTGAAGTAGAGATTAATGTTCAACTAGGTTTATTGTGATCCCCGATTGGGATTACAATCCACTTGGATAAGCTAGCCTGATTTGTATCCCATTACTGAATTTCAAAAGCTAATATTTTTACCTGCCCAAAAAGTAATAAATAAACAAAGTTACCAAGCAGAGTACCACAGAAAGAAATTTTGCATAATTCCATTCCTGAAGATTAAGGGATCCGGCAACAGTCATAATCGAGACTTTTGCAGGAAACTTCAAACTTACCCAATACATTACTCCGAGATTAAGCAAAAACTCTATCCCCCAAATGTGAATGAAATGGAGGTTTATTTCCATAAGAAATGTTGTCAGCAGGTAAAAAGAAAATCCTGTTGCCAATCCGACTTTGGCACCCATAGCTGAGATTTTAGGGATAAAGAATCCAGCAATAAGAATGGAAGCAATGGGGATGAAAAATATTCCGTTGAGTTGCTGCATCAACTGATATAGCCCATCCGGAGCATTGGCCACCATCGGAGCAATCAAAATCGCCAATACTGCCAGAATCAATGAACTTACTTTGCCCACGTTTACTAGAACTTGATCAGAGGCAGTGGGTTGAATGATTTTTTTATATAGATCCAAACTAAAAATCGTAGCTGCAGAATTCAAAACAGAATTGAATGTACTGAGAACTGCACCCAAAACTACTGCTGCAAAAAAGCCAATCAGACTTAAAGGAAGAACTTTTTTGACCAAAACAGGATAAATAAAATCTTGATCTCCAAAGTAGTGTTCCCCATAAAAATAAAAAGCAATAATCCCTGGAAGAACGATAATTAAGGGAATCAATATCTTGAATACTCCCGTTAATAACAGCCCTTTTTGGGCTTCAGCCATATTTTTTGCTCCAAGTGCACGCTGAATAATTGTTTGATTCATTCCCCAGAAATAAACTTGGTTGATCATCAATCCAGTAAAAAGTGTACTAAAGGGCAACACTGAATCCTCCGCACCGATGACATTGAATTTTTCGGGAATGGTATGATATACTTTACTGAATCCAGCAATTAGATTTCCGTTACCAATTTCCCAAAGTGCAAAAACTGGCACCATTAGCCCACCAATCATCAGCCCAATTGCGTTGATAGAATCAGAAAAAGCAACGGCTTTTAAACCTCCTAGAATAGCATAAACAGAACCTATTCCCCCGATAGTAATTACAGTCAACCAAATCCCTTCTGACTTACTAATTTTAAAAACCTCAGAAATAGTAAACAGACTCTCCAAATTGATTGCTCCGGTATACAGCACGATAGGTAATAGGGTGACCACGAAAGAAAGCATCAACAAAAAAGAGACTAGGGTTTTTGTGGTTGCATCAAATCGAATCTCCAGATACTGAGGAATCGTGGATAAGCCAAGCCGCATATAAATCGGCAAAAAGTACAATGCAGCAATCACCAAGGCAATCGCGGAAGTAACTTCCCAGGCAATTATAATCATGCCATTTTTGTAGGCCGAACCATTCATTCCAATCAGGTGCTCCGTCGAAATATTGGTCAGAATCATAGATCCTGCAATCACCCCACCAGTCAAGGACCTTCCACCCAAAAAATAACCATCCTTCGAGCGAAGGTTTTCATTTCTCAACTTATACCAGGAGAAAAATGCAACAAACAGTGTGAATCCAACAAAGGAAATGACAGTGAGCATAACTTGTATTCTGTGTTAAACGGAGAAATTGAACCGCCCCAAAATAAAAAAGGGAACATCACAAAACGTCCCTTTTAACATTTATGATTTTGCATTAAAATCTCATTGTTGCTGGTAGATATTTGGCAACCAATTCCTCATAATAGGGTCTCAAAGCCTTGGAGTCCGGTGGCACGGGCACTTTGGAATACAAGTCGTAAGGATTGAATTTATCTACCCATTTAAACATCTCTCTGTCGTGATCATTTAATAAGTGATCGTAGGCATTTTCCCTATGTTGCGAATAAAAAGAATGATACCGAATCATATAAAGCGCAGGTTCGGGCAGGTAATCCTTGACCATTTGATATAAATATTCATCATGTCCCCAGGACATTTTTACCTGATCCAGGCCGCACTGATGCGAATACACCCCGTATTTGGTATTGTAGCGTTCGTCTCTTGAATCCGGGTTTAATCCGAAAAACTCTGGGTAAACTATCGCATCGGAATGCTTGCATCCAACTGGGAAAGTATCCCCAACCACTGCCCATTGAGGCTCACCAAACAAGCATAACACTTTGCCCAAATCATGGATAAATCCTGTCAAAACAAACCAATCAGGATGCCCATCTGCACGAATGGCTTCCGAAGTCTGGAGTAAATGCTGCAACTGGTCCAAATTGGTATCAGGATCTGAATCATCAATCAGTGTATTGAGGTAATCAACCGCTTCCCAAAATGGCATCTCCTTTTTCTCAAATTTCAAAAATTCACTTTCCTTCTCTAGAACAAAATCATAGGTCTGGTAGGTGTGGTTAAGTTTATAAAACTGTCTTACAGTATCCACTTTCTCAGAATCATGGTAATTCCTGTAATCATCCTTTGCTTTAGCCTGCTTGTCCTTTGGTTCAGGATACCTCACCAAAAGATCCTCTTCCCATTCTTCAATTGACTGAAGAGGAGCATTTTCAGATTCTGAGAACTTGATTTTCATGGGATTGTAATTTTGAAATGAAATATAAAAAAAAATTCCAAGTTCTAATCCATGTGAATTCGAAACGAAATTCAAAACTTTTTAGCCTGAATTGGTAGGATTCTCCATAGCCCGCAAAACTAAATCGTCTACTAGACTCTGTATTTCCTGAACCAACAATGGAGGAGTGAATGAAGCAACTAGGTAAAAAATTAAACGTATTTTCTTGGTATTTTTGAGAAAAGCCAGAACCAAAAAATTTATTTTCTGAAATAGTTCATGAAGTATTCAAGGATTGCTCACTTATTCTTTACGCTATTTGCATTGCTTTCTTTCAAAGAAATCAACGCAAAAAACTTTCAATCCGAGTTACCTAATATCGTCCTTCTAATGGGTGATGATCACGGCTGGGACGAAACCGCCTATAATGGACATCCTTTTCTACAAACACCTGTATTGGATGAGATGGCAGCGAAAGGGCTTCGATTGGACCGTTTTTATGCTGCCTCACCGATTTGCTCACCTACTCGAGGAAGTATAATTACAGGTAGACATCCGAATCGTTATGGAACTTTTTCCCCAGGGTATTCGATCCGGCCGGAGGAGATCAGTGTAGCCAAAATCATGAAAGATGCCGGGTATGCCACAGCACATTTTGGTAAATGGCACTTGGGACCAGTTAAAGCAGATTCCCCCACCAATCCCAAAGCTATGGGTTTTGACGAATACCTTTCACATGACAATTTTTTTGAAATGAATCCTCATCTTTCCCGAAACGGGGCAGTCGAGCAACAATATGAAGGGGAAAGTTCAGAAATTCTTATTTCCGAAGCCATTCAATTTATCAAAAAAGCGAAAGAAAAAGGCCAGCCTTTCTTCTTGGTAATCTGGTTTGGATCTCCTCATGAACCCTACAGCGCATTGCCCAAGGACCTGGCACTTTACGACGGATTACCGGAAGAATTGGGTGACAAATTGGTGACACTGACTTCCAATGAAACAGGATATCCAGTGGAAAGACTGCAGCGGGACGTTTTGAGGGAACGCTATGCAGAGATCACAGCCATGGACCGCTCCATTGGACAAATACGAGAATATCTAGGAGCAGAAGGATTGCGAGACAATACCTTACTTTGGTATTTTGGGGATAACGGAACGCCTCAAGAGGGAAATGCTACTGTCCCATTTAGGGGCCAAAAGGGCAATATCTATGAAGGAGGCCTCAGGGTTCCGAGTGTGATGGAATGGCCTAGGCGAATTCCTAAGCCGATGATCAGTACCGTTAATACCGTAACCTCCGACTTGCTACCGACATTTTGTGCCCTCGCGAAACAACCCTTGCCAAATAGACCCTTAGATGGCATCAACCTATTACCCCTAATTGACGGACAAATGGAGGAGCGGAAAGAAACCATCCAATTCTGGAATGGAAGTCCTAGAAGGCAATCGGCCGCATATTCGCCCTTAGATTATATCGAGGCGAATTTACAGCAAGGAACCAGTCCTTTAGCTAAGTTGATGGATGGAAGCCCAACAAGGGATTTCAAAAATTATCACCATCCAACTATAGAGAAACAGGATTTTGGTGGGCCTAGAGCAATATTGGACAACAGGTATAAGTTGGTAATCCATGGTGATGCCAAGGCGAATGGTCGCCGGGAACTATTTGATGTGAGGAATGATCCTGGAGAGAAAACCAACCTAATTGAGGGGAAACCTCAAATTGCAGACAAGCTGGAGAAAAAGCTTCTCTCCTGGCAAAAATCCGTGCTTGAAAGCCTGATAGGAAAAGATTATAACTAGCATTGCAACCTCTTTTGCAAAGCCCGTTTCGCCTATATGGATTCAAAACCCATGACATTAATTAGATCTTAAAAAATGATAACTACCCAAAAAGCATTTGGCAATGGGGCTCATTTTTTAACAAAATTAACCGGTATTTCGTCGTAATAGCCGGGTGTCGAGCGTTCAAAATTACCTCAAAGGCCAAAGCCAAAATCCGGACAAGATTATTCCACCGTGAGGAAATGATTACGATAGGGGGTCAAACTTTGGAGTCTCCCATTCACACTAAAAGAATTAATATTTTAGTAGAAATTACTTATCCTAAATTTTGGGTTATACCTTTAAACCAAAATCAAATTGAAAAATTTCAATTAATTAAAAAATTGAAAAGGGAAGGTTTAACTTAT
>Ga0181561_10001128_pt1 | contig 23455 bp, 5 predicted proteins | sample 011ome_19_FD_133760 | JGI IMG/M metagenome (GOLD analysis project Ga0181561, IMG submission 133760) | Coastal salt marsh microbial communities from the Groves Creek Marsh, Skidaway Island, Georgia - 011510BT metaG (megahit assembly) | ecosystem: Environmental > Aquatic > Marine > Intertidal zone... | reverse complement strand
GTTCACGACCGCTGTTACCTATGCGCCGTCCAGGTGGAAGCGAGCCGCGTGTGGTGGTATGACGAAGCTATGCTATCTGGTTGGGAGATCCGGGAATCGGGGTTTTCTTTCGCGACAGTTTCTTACTTTCTCGACTGTATAGATTATATGACACGTCAGATCGGCGTGCGCGTGATGGCGGAGCTGTCGCGCGTCCGCGGGGCGGACACCGAGGAGCAGCTCCTCGAGCTTCAGCGCGCGTTCCTCGCGTCGGAGGAGAGCCGGGCGAGCCCAGCGGCTCGCGTGCAGAGGGTCGGGGGAGCGCCTCCCCGCCCTCCCACCGCCGACGAGGCGGCGGGGATCGTTTCGGCACTTCCAACCGAAATCGACACGGGCGCTGCGACCGCGGGGCCACGCGACCCCGGGCCTGGTGACCACGAGACCGCACCGCCGCTTCCCACCGAGCTTCGAGACGTAGTGACTGAAGTGGTCGAGCGCCGTGTCGGCGAGACCGCCCCGAAACCGCCCGAGCTTCGTGGCCCCGGCCTGTCCTTCCCGCAGGCCACGCACCGCGCGGAAGGCCCTTTCGCCGGGCGCAAGTCCAAGTTCATGGCGGACCGCGAGGCGCGTCGCGCGCGCGCGGCGGCCGGGGACCCGGGCGTGCGGAATCCGGAGGTGGCCCCGCCTGGGACCGTCCGCGTGGGAAACGCCGACGTTTCGTTCCAGATGATGCCACCCAGAGGCGCGAAGCCGCCGCCGAAGCCGGACCCCCGAAACGACGCCGCGGCGGGTCCCGCGGCATCGCGGCGCGCCGTCGGCCCGGGCGCCGTCGCGGACCCCGCCGCCGGGATCGATTCCGAGACCGCGCGCAGGTTGGGGGAGATGTCTCTGGAGGAGATCGAGGAGGCTCGTGCGACGCTCCGCGCGCGCCTGAAACCGGAGGCGCTGGCGTTCCTGGAGAGGCGGGGGCGCCGCGGCGGCGACGACGCCGAGAGGAAACCCGGGGGACCCGCGGGAAATCCCGACGGAATCGCGGGCGCGGCGCGCGCCGGCGCGCGCGACGCGGCGGGACCGAGGGCGGACTCGGGGGTGGGGGCGGGGGCTTCCGGAGGCTCGACCGAGAGAACAACAAACGATGCTGACCCTTCGCCGCCGCGAGACACGTCCGGTTCGGGGACGAACGACCTCGCGAGCTCGAGCGGTGATGGTCGCGCGGGGCCCGCGCCGACGGAGGAAGTGCCGTCGCAGTCTTTGAAGCTGACTCCCCCCCCTCCCGCGCCCGTGGAGACCGCTGCCGTGCGGTACACCCTGGACGGCGCGCCGCTGGACGTGGATGATCTCCCGGCTGCGCAGCGCACGGCGAGCCGCCTGGGAAGCGCGGTGGAGCGCGATCCGGTCCGGGCGGCGGCGATGGGCGCGAAGCCCGCCACGCCGGGGTACACCGTAGGCGAGTCTCTGGAATTGGCGCGGAGTTCCGTTCCCGCGCAGCGCGTCGCCGGCCTGAACCTACTGGGTAGAGTCCTGGCGCGCGCGAAGCGCTGGGGTGGCACGGTGTCCACGAGCGTGATGACCGCCTCCACGTCCGGGTCGAGCCCCGGGGCGGCTCCGGGGACGCCGAGCGCCGCCCCGGGGCTCGGGGGGCCCGTGTCCCCGGTACGGCGCCGCCGGAGCGTCGGATTCGCGTACGGAGGGTTCGGCGCGCCTTCCGATCCTCTGTCCCTCCCCCCCCCCTTGCCCGCGGGGGTCGCTTGGCAAGACGTGTGGCTCCACGCGACCGTCGATCACGACGCGGTGCTCACGCTGCGTCGGTGTCTGGACGATGACCACCTGCCCGCCGCCGCCGCCGCCGCCGCCGCCCTGTCGTCGCTGGCCGGCGGCGCGGACTGCGGCGCGGGAGGCGTGGGAGCCGCTCTCCGCGCGACCGCGACCCGGGCCGGACCGGGCGGCGCGGGTGTCGGCGCGATGGGCGGCGTGCACGCGGACCCTCGTGGGTCGAATGTGCCTGTGCTCGACTCCATCGCCGCCAACGCCGACGGCGCGACGTGGTGGCTGGACTGCGCGGAGTGCGCCCCGCCGTCGCGCGTCGCGGCGACGGGCGCGACCGCGCCCGTGTGGCGGGGCGGCGAGCCGCCCGATTTGACGTTCGTGCCCACCACGTGGACCGCGGCGACCGGCCCGATCACGCTGCGCGACGACGGAACCGTGCCGCCCGACCCCGCGGACGAAGAGGACCAGGCGGACGAGCTGGGCGCGGGACCAGGACCCGCGAAACAGAGCCTCGCCCCGGGGGAGCGACGCGAGAACCGGCGCGCGAGAGCCATGACCCGCGCGGCGGACCCGATCGCGTCCATGTTACGCGCGGGGATTCTGCCGCGTCTGCGCTGGATGCTAGAGGTGGGAAAACACCCTTCCTCCGTGGCTCCAGCGCTGGCGCTGTGCTCGGCAGCCGCAAGGCACTCCGCGGGGGGGGCCACCGCGGTCGCCAGGTGCCCCCGCATGCTGGGCGTGCTGATGACCCTCGCGGAGGGCACGTCGGGGGCAGATACCTCGACCTCTTACCCTCCCCGAGGCGCCGCCGCCGCCGCGCTGCGCGTCCTCCGCCTCGTGGCCGCGTCCGCACCGGAGCACGCGCGCCGCATCGGCGCGGAAGGTGTTCCCGCCGCCGCGGTCCGCGCCGCGGTGTCGACGGGAACGCCCGAGACGTCGCGCCAGGCGGCGGGCGTTTGGATCGAGACGTTCCGCTTGTGGTCGGCGACGACCGCCGCGGGCGGTGCGACTCCGTCCGTGGACGGCCTGTACCCGCTCATCGCGCCGATGCTCGAGCTTCCGACCGCGACGCGCGGGCCGGAACACGCCTCAACCGCCGCGGCGGTCGCCGCGGAGGCGTTCGCGCTCCTCGCCGCCGTGGTCGACGCCGGCGGCCTTTCCAAACCGAAACCGAGGATTCCCGAAAACGCCGAAAACCCCGAATCGGACGACGCGTCGGCGCCGCACCCGCCGCACCCCTCGCACCCGTCCGCGGCGTTGTCCATGACGGAAACCTCGTCAGCCACGATGTCGTGGGCGTGCGCGGCTGGCGCCGCGAACGCCGCGGAGGCGTGGGCCACCGCCACGAACCCGGGGGCGCGCGCCGCGCCCGCGCTCGCGGCGGGCCCGCCGGGGGCTGAGCGGTCGCACGCCGCCTGGCGCGCCGCCGGCGCCGCGGCGCACTTTCTCGCGTCCCTGCTCGCGGCCGTGACGCGAGGCGCCGACGCGCGGGCGAGCGCGTCCGCGGTCGGCGCGGCGCGGCGCACGCTCGGGCTCGACGAGGAGGAGCCGACGGAGTCGGTCCGGAGACTCTCCGGGACGGTGGCTTCGGTGGAGGCGTTGGCGGCTTCCGCGGATCCCGCCGCCGTCGCGACGAACGCACCGGTGCTCGAGCCCGAGGAGGGATTAGCTGCGGCCGCCCTCGACGCGCTGGGGAGCGGTTCGAACGACGGGACCGACGGTGCGTTCGCCGCGCGCGCCGCGTACGGCACGGCGCTCTACGGCGCGCTCCGGCTGGTGGCGGCGACTCCGGGCGCGGCGTCGTCGCCCCGGGCGCTTCGGCTCGCCAGCCGCGCCGTGCGGCAGCTCACCGTGTCCGCGGCGGTGTGCGCGGCGGCGATCGCGGGCGCCATCGAGGACGGCGCGATCCGCGCGGGGCGCGCGCCTCTCGTGGCTGCTGCGGAGCTCCCGGGGCAGCTCGCGCTCGTGGTCGCGCTTGAGTTGCAGGACGCCGCGGACGTCGCCGAGCGCCGAGTGGCGCGCGAAGACCCCGAAAGCGCCGAAAGCGCCGAAGACGCGGACGGCGCCGTCGCCGCCGTCGAGGCGGTGGCCGCGCTGGCGCGCGCGTTGCCTCCCGGGGCGGGGCGGACCGCGCTCGACGCGCTCTCCGCGGGGATGCTCTCGCGGCGCGTGCTCGGGCCTCTGCTCGGGGTCGCCGCCGCCGCGGTGGACGATGCCGCGGAGAAAGCCGAGGCGTTCGAGTCGGCGCCGCCGGACTCGCGCGCCGCCGCCGCGGCGCGGCGCGCGCTCGGCGGCTTGGGCGGCGACGCATGGTGCGTCTCGGCGGCGCGCGAGCTTCAGCGCTCGAAGGCTGCGCTGGCGCGCGCCTCCGCGTCCGAGCAGGGGGCCGTGCCCCAGCCCCCCTCGCGGTCTCTGCCGTCGCTCGAAGCCGCGCGCGCGTCCCTGCTCGGGGGCTTCGGCGTGGAACTCCTCTCGCGCGCCGAGACGGCGTCGGCAGAGGGCGCGCGCGACGGAAACGACGCTTTCGGAACGAGCGCGGCGCCGCTCGTCGCCGTCGGGTCGGCGATCCCGCTCCCGCCGCTCCCGTACTGGCTGCTGGCGCCGTGCTCGCCCAAGAGCAGCGTGGCGGGCTGGGGCGCGGAGGGCGCCGCGGGCGCGCTGGCGCTGCTGCTGGCGCTGGAGTCCAGCGGCTCGCTGGTCACCAGGGACCTCCCAGCGGACGCCAAGCTCGCGTCGGTGTCGGGGACGTTTTGCCTCGGGCGCGAGGTCTGGACGCACGCCGGCGTCGCCGCCGCCGCCGCCGCGCTCACGGATCTGTACTGGGACCGGCTCGGGACGGAGCTCTCCTCGTCCGCGGTGAACCCGCGCATGGGGAGCAGCGCGTACGGCTTCGCGGGCGACGCGAAGCCTTACGAGCGCGGCGTCGCAGAGCGCCCCACCGAGGCCAAAGCCGCCATCGTCGATGACGCGAGGGCGGTCTCCGCGGCGCGGCTCTCCGAGGCGCTCTGCGACGCCTTCGCCGACGAATCCTTCGGCGACCGCCTCTTCGCCAGGCACGTCGCGCTGCAGTTGCGCGCCGGCGCGCCGCCGCGCGCGCGCGCCGCCGCCTGGAACGCGCTGCGCGACGGGCTGGCGTTCCACCTGCTCCCCCCCCTCGCCGCGCTCGCGCCGAGGCCGGAGCGGGGGGACGCGGCGCTGTTCCTCCCCCCCGGGGGGGAGCGGGACCCCGAGATGCTCGAGCTCTACCTCAAGGCGCTCGAGTCCGGCGCGCTGGACCGGTGCCTGCTCCAGCATCTGGAAACCGAAACCGAAACCGAAAACGAGAAAAGCGGTAGGCGCGTCGCGCCCCCGCTGCCCGCGGTGCTCGCGCTGCACGCGGCCACGCACGCGGCGCTCGGGGGGGGGGTTCGCGCGACCGCCACCATCCGGCGCGTGCTATCCCGCGTCGCGGAGGACAAACGACGGGGGTCGTTGCATCCCGGAGCGCGCGCCGCGCTCGTCGGGATGGTGCACACGCCACTCACGCAGCGCCGGCGGCCGGCGGTGGCGCGCGCGGCGGCGGCGGGCGCGCGCGGCGCGTCCGGGGCGTTCGAGGCGCAGAAGCCCTTCGGGCCGGGCGTGGCGTACGGCGAGCGCGCGCCCGAGCTGGACGTGCACGCCAGGCGCACGGGGCTGCTCGCGGCGTGCGTGGACCACCCGGAACTGCGCGCGAGGCTCAGGGAGGCGCTCGACGACGCGTGCGGGTGACGCGGAGAAACGAAGCCTTCTTTTCTCGACACGAGGTACATACGAGGTGGACTGATACTATGTCAAATATGTCGCGTTAATATCACTAATAAGCGCGAGAACCCCCCGCGCGTTCTATTCGAATTTCTTGTGGCGTTTGGGGTTGGGAGCGCCGCCTCCACCGCCACCCCCCCCGCCGTCGCGGGACCGCTTGCCGCCGTTCTGCATCGCCGCCCAGTTTCCCTGCCCCCCCACGGTTTTTTTGAACCCGCGACCGCCGCGGCGGCCGCCGCCGCGGCCTCCGCCGCGGCCTCCGCCCGGCCCCTTCCTCTGCTGGTGCGCGCTGTGCCGCGCAGCCTTGAGCCGCCTCTGCTCGGCAACCTTCGCGGCGTGCTTCCTCTGCGCCTCCATCTTCTTGCGCTCGTGCGCGCTCAGCTCGGGCGCGACCCGCACGTCCTCCCACTTGCTGACGCGCGTCAGCGCCTCCACCATCTCGGCGACGACGGTTTCGCCCTCGCGGTCGCCACTCCAGGGGGGCGCCGGGCCGTTCCGCGCCTGGTGGAACTCGCGCCCGCCGGCGCCGGCGCCGTCGCGCGCGCCGCGCCCGCCTCCCGCGCGCCGCGTCTTGTCCACCTCGGCGATCAGGCGGCGCACCAGGCCCTGGACCTTCTCGCGCAGGCGCACCACCAGCTCGGCGGCGGCGGCGGGCACGTGCAGGCGGTAGTACCCGTCCAGCGCCAGGATCTCGTCGCCGCCGTCGCCGCCCGTCGCGAACAACGCCGCGCCGTCCGCGCCGCCGCCCGCCTCGCGGCGCAGCTCGCCGCCCGCCAGCAGCATCATCGCCAGCGGCGGGACGGGCGTGGAGTCGCGCATGTACACCTTGGTGGTCTTCACGCGCTCGTGGAACGCGACGTAGCACGACCGCCACGCGGCGCCGTCCAGCGCGCCGTTCACCGACCCGGGGTGCACGGAGGCGACGTCCGGCTCCGATAACGAGCGGTCCGCCGCGCGCACGTGCAGCTTGACGGCGCTCGCGCTCGCCGCGCCCTTCTTCGTGGGGGGCGCGTGCACGTACGCCAGCTGCGGGTACAGGCCTGCGCACAGCAGTGCGGCGAGGAGCGCGCTCGGGGCGGGCTTTCGTTCGTCGACGTCGACGCCGGGGGGGGGCGGGGGGGGCAACACATTTTGCAAAACGTTCCCGCGCCCCGGGGGAGGGGGGAGCGCCCCGAACGGCGTCACGCCTCCCGGGACGCCCGCCGCCCGCCCCGCGGCGTCGGCGTCAACCGCCGCCGCCACCGGGAGCTGCCCGAGCACGAGTCGCACGCCGTCGCTCCCGTCGTGTTTCCGCCCGACCCACTCCACGTGGCCGGCGCGGATGCCCCTCGGCACGACGCCGAGCGCGCTGAGGTTCTCCAGGAGCTGCCTCTTGCTGTTCGCCACCTGCTGCAGCGTCTTGATGCTCAGGAACCGCTCGCGCGCGAAGTCGAAGCGCGCCTGGCCGGGCGTCGCGTCGAAGGCGTTGTACGCGGCGAGCGCGCCGAGCACGTCCGACTGGGGCGCCGCCCCGAACCGCTTCTTGCTTTCGTCCGCGGCTTCGCGCGCCTCGGCGGGCATCATGAACGGCGACCGCGAGCCCAGCAACGACGCGAGCGTGAGCGCCTCGTCCGTCATACCCAGCGCGCACCCGAAAACCACCAACTTTCCCAGCCGCGCGTCCGTCGGGAGCTGGCTCAGGAGCTTGCCGAGCGGCGTCAAGTGCTCGTCGTCGTGCGCCAAGGCGCCAATGCACCGCAGGTCCTCGACCGCGTTGTGCACCGCCGCGGGCTCCGGCGGCTCCGGGAGACGCGCGCACACCTGCTCCGCCGAGCCGGGCAGGCTGAGCGCCTTGACGCGCATGACCAGCTGCTGCAGGCCCACGCGCCGGACCTCGGGGTCCGTGTACCGATTTAGGGGCGCGTCGCTGGGGAAGAGGTGGAACGCGATCCCCGGGCGCACGCGGCCGGCGCGGCCGCGGCGCTGCTTCGCCGCCGCCGCGCTCACCGCCACGTCGTCCAGCGAGGACATGAGCCGCTCGGCGTCGTACCGCTCCTCCTTGACCCGCCCGGTGTCGATGACGCACACCACGTCGTCGATGGTGATGGAGGTCTCCGCCACGTTCGTGGACAGCACCACCTTCACCTTCCCGGGCGGCGGGCGCTGGAACACCTTGCGTTGGTCGTCGGGGGGGAGCGCGCCGTGCAGGGGCAGCACCCAATCGGGGTCCAGCGCCGGCGCGCCAGTCTGGCCCGCGCGGGCCGCGCTCTGAGACGCCACCGCAACCAGGCTCTCACGCAGGTTGTCGATCTCCTTGGTGCCGGGCAGGAAGATCAAAATCGCGGTGCCCCCCGCCCCGGCGCCGCCGTCGTCCTTCTCGCGCTCCTCCGTCTGCGCCGTGCCGCGGTCCCAGCGGTCGTCGCGCGCGCCGGGCAACATGGACAGCGCGCGGTCGACGTCGCCGGCGGCGGCATCCACGAACCAGCGCACCAGCTCGCAGATGAGCTGCTGGTTCACCACGTCTAGGTCCAGCTGAGAGAGCGCGCGACACGCCGCGCGCGCGCGCGTCGCGTTGGGGTTGCTCCTCGCCAGGCGCGAGGACCACTCCGCCTCGGGAACCGGGCGCCGCGACTCATCCTTCGCCGCCGCGCGCCCGCTCTTGCGCTGGTGCGCGTGCGACCCGTGGCACCACTCCGCCTGCCTGTCCACCCAGTGCTTGGTGGTGGCCAGCGCGTCCTCCAAATGCAACGTCGCGACCGGGAACGCGCGCCCGGGGAAGCTCACGCGCGGCGCACCGTCGAAGTACCGCGCGAGCACGTCGCCGTCCATCGTCGCCGACATCAGGCCGATCTTCACCGTCGGCGCGGACGGAGCCTCGCCGCCGCCGCCGCCGCCGGCCTCCGCGGCGCGCTCGAGCATCTCCTTGAGCGCCATGAGCAGGAAGTCGCCCTCCACGGTGCGCTCGTGCACCTCGTCCACGAGCACGTGCGTGATCCCCGCCAAGCTGGGGTCGCGCTCCAGCCGGCGCAGCAGCACGCCCGTCGTGCAGAACAGCAGGCGCGTGTCGTCGCACACCTTGGTTTCGCCGCGGATGGCGTAGCCGACGGCGCCCACGCCCACGCGCGGCTCGCCGCGCTCGGCGGCGACGCGCTCGGCGACGCCGATCGCGCTGATGCGCCGCGGCTGCGTGCATATGATGTTTACGGGCGTGTTGGTCTCCGCGGCGTGCTCCAGCAGGTACTGCGCCACCTGCGTGGTCTTGCCCGAGCCGGTCTCGCCCTCCACGATGGTCACCGGGTTGTCCTTGAAGGCGCTGATGAGCGCCGAGCGGTACTTGAACACCGGCAGCGACCGCCGGACGGCACCGTGGGGCCCCCCGTTATGCGGCGCGGGAGGGGCGAACAGAGAAGAACGCACGTAGTGCCCGCCGTGGTCCTTTTGGTCCTCGCCGGCTTTCTTGTCCAGGTGCGCCAGGTCGGGCACGGAGGATGCGCCGTGGAAATCGGGCGTGTCGAGCAAACCCGCGGGGGTCGGCGCGTCCGCGGCGGCGCGCATGGCGCGCATCGCGGGCGCACCCACGACGACGCGACGCAGAGGAGGCGCCCAGGGCGAGCCGTCCTTCGTCGCGCCCGCCGCGGGCTTGGGTTTCTTGTTCGAACTCGCGCCCGCCGCGCCGAACGAGCCCGAGCCTTTCGGCTGCTTTCCGACGAAACCGGAGGTGCCGGAAGGCGTCCAGACGTCCCGCGAAGAGGGCTGTCTGAACCCGCCGCCGTTGCCGCCGGCGCCGGGTTTGGGGCCCCAGAACCCCTCGGGCCGCCCTCCCGCGCCTCCGCGGGCGAGCGCGCCGTAGCCGGTGGTGGGCGCGGCGCCTCCGCCCTGTTGCCCGAAGCTCGCGTAGCGACCGCCGCCGCCGCCGCCTGCCATCGGGGCGAAGGAAGGATTCGCGAGGAGCGGGTTCGCTCCAGCGGCACGCGCCAGGGCGGACTGCGTGCCCGAGGAGTGCCAGGACGGAGCCTGGCCGGTCCCGCCCGCGGATGCGGGTCGTCCGTTGGAGAAGGCGCCCATGTCGTCGTCCACGCGCGCGAACCTCTGAGCCTCCGATACTAGATCGATACGATGAATTACGAACCGTAAACGTAGCTAGCTACTCTCGGCGCAGAGCCGCAGACCGTGAATCGGCGGTTCTTTACGGTCGAGTGCCGGTCCGATTTCGCAGCCTCGAGTCGGTCGAGTGCTGACGTGCGGCGAGCCCGCTTGAAGAAAGAATACGCCACTCTGGCGAGAGCCCCCCACCCCCGAGAGCAGTGGCCAGGGCGCGGACTTCTCGTTCGGTCCATGCGAAGCAGGAACGGCTCAGGCAGTCGGTACTCGGACTACCTCTCCCACAGCGAGGCGGACGACGTGATGCACGCGGCGGGGTCGCGCGGGTTCGCGATGGGGGCCAGTAACAACGGCTACGCGCGTTTCGGCGGGAACGCGTACGCCGATGAGCAGGCCAGGGAGGAGCGACGGACGTTCCGGTGCGCCGGGTGCATGCTGGTCGCAGGCTTCGTGCTCATCGTCGCCGGCCTGAGCGTGATGTACGGCGCGGACTACGGCGCCACCAAGGCGCGCGTGGTGGACGGCTACGACGAGATCGTCGACGCGTGGACGAACACGTACTCGGAGCCATTCGCGGCGACGACGTTCGAGGTGGTCTTCGGCGACTCGGCGACTCACTCGGCCGTGCCGGCGCACGCGACGCACCACGTGACCCCCATCGACCACGCGAGCGGGCGCGTGCACGACTACTACCCCACGGCGTTCGAGGTCACGAGCCTGCTGGAGCAGGTGGCGGTCCCCGCTATGCGCGCGAACGCGACGATGGGCCTCCCCGCCGACGGGTGGGGCGACGCCTCCGCGGGCGCCGCCGCCGAGCCCGCCACGCCTGCGTTGACCCCGGACCAGGAACGTGACGTCTTCGAGTACCTCACCGTGCCTCGCGAGGTGGTCGTGCGGGTCACCAACCCCGCGAACGACGCGAACGCGTCACCGGGGGGCGGGACCTCCGGGGGCGCGACCCCGACGGCGTCCTCGGGGGAAGAAGACGCGGCGGAATCGGTTTCGCTCGGCGCGCGCGCGCTCGTCGCCAAGTTCGAGCGCCGGTCCGCCGGCTGGAAGCCGTGCAAGTACCAGCACGGCGGGTACTACCGCGCGGGCATGTGCACCACGTACACCGTGCTGGACACGCTCTGCGTCAAGGTGAGCCGAGACCCGGGATCGGGCAGGTGGGCGGCGAACGCGACGTACGGGGGCGTCGGGTGCGACCCCGCGCGCGAGTGGCGGGTGGAGTCGAGGAAGACGACCCGCGCGCCCGTGGGAGGCGCGGACCCGTCGCTCTCCACGATTCGGCACCTCGGATCGGGGCGGGTGGTCGTGCGGAGCGCGCACGACCCGCTCATGGCGGCGCTGAACGTCACCGAGGGCTCCATGTTCTTCGCGGAGAAACAAGCCGGGCAGGCGGCGGCGGCGACCGTTCTGCTCGTGGTGGGCGTCGCCGCATCAGTCCCGGGCGTCTTGTTGAGCGCGCCGTTCCTCACGCGCGCGTGGCGCGGGCGCGAGGTGCTGCGCCGCGCGCGCGGCGAGCGCAGAGACAAGGGCAGGGAGGCGTTCGACGATGTGCTCTGAGCGTGGGTATCGCGTGAAGGTATCCGATGGACTCCATATCCACATACTACATACTACAGCAGCTACGTGTACTCTGACTCTAACTCGACGTCGAGCTTTTCCCCCGCCGCGCCGCTCCGCGCGAAGCGCTCGACGAACGCGGCGTCCCCCGCGGCCATCACCGCGAGCCTTCCTTTGTGCGGCCGGAACACCAGCATGCTCCCCAGCAGGCCCGCCGGGTTGGCTTTCGGCCAGTCCAGAATGGGCACGTGCAGAACCTGCGTCGAGCCCTTGAACAGGTCCAGCGGCTTCGCGAACGTCGACCAGTTGGTGGTCACGCCGACTTTGCCGACTCGGAACAGGAAATCGGCGTCGGACAGCGTCGCCGTCGTCACCGCGCGCGCGTACGGCGCACCCTGCACGCTTCTACGGATCAACGCCGGGTTGGCGTAGTCGCACGTCGTACCGCGTGAAACGTCGTCCGTCCGGGTCTCGTCGTCGTTCGTACTACTCGAGAAGTCGTAGTACTCGATGAGGTCCTCGTAGTTCCCCGCGTCGTCGTCGTCCAGGCCCGGGGCCTTGCCGCGGAAGTTAGCCGCCATCGCGCACAGCGTCGGACGCAGCGCGTTCGCGAACGCGCTGACCAGGCAGTCGTTCGTGCTGACGAAAGGCACGAACGACTTCTTCGCGGGTGAGCCGGTGAGCCGGTCCGCGAGCCGCTTCACCGGCGACCCGGGCGAGCTCCACAGCTTCTTCTGATCGTGAACCCAGGCGTCGTTCACGTAAAAGCCGACCACCCGCGTTTTCGCCGAGAAACCCACCGCGCTCGCAATCTGCGATCCCGCGAAGCGCGCCAGGAAACCGGGAGGGCACGCCGTGATGGTGGAGGGCACGCCTCCCAGGGCCTCCGTGATTCGCGAGGGCGCGTCCATCTTCCGTACCGGGTTCAGCGCGCGGACGGTCTCGCCGCGGCACAGCATGTTGTGTATCCGGTAGAAAGTGTGCCCGTCGACGAGCGAGTGATTCGCGCTCGCGACCACGGCGAACTCATCGCCTCGCGCGCCGCTGATGAGCGTAAAGGAGAAGAGCGGTGCGCCCGTGCCGACGGACTCGACGCTCGATTTGCAAAGCACCTGAGCGAGGTCGCGAACCATGGCGTGGTACGGGAGAACCCTCTCACCGACCTCGCCGCCCCGCCGCGGCGCGAACCCGACGCTGATGTCCTTTCGGTTCTGGAAGAGGCGTTTCTGCGCCGCGTCCGCGAGTTCGCCCCGAGGGACGAAAGCCGCCATATCCCCGGTCTCGGGGTCGGTATCCAGGACGGACGCTAACCACGGGTTCGAGGCTACGATCTCGGCGACGCGCTTCGCCAGGTACGCCGCCGCCACGTCCATGGGACCCTGGAAGAACGTGATGGTGCTCGTGGCGGGAGACATGCACACCACTGACCCGCGTTCACTCGCGAGTAACTCTATTTTCCTATGGCCAGCCACGCGCTCGGCACACAACCGCCTCCGCCGCCAGCCATACAGCTGATACGCCGCCAGCCCGCTCACCGCGAGGCCGGCGGCGACCAGCGCCCCCCGGGAAGGGTGCGGCATGCTGGGCGCGCGCGATGCGAGAATTGGACCGTCCGTTAAAGAATCGTGTCATTTTTTGAGAAGAAGCAAACAACTTTGACGTTGTTCCCTCTGAACAGTTCTACCGAGCACCTACGCATACCATCAGCCGCGTCGCGTTCACTCGCGCGCGCGCCGTTTCTTCTCCTCGCCGATCGCCGCGATCGCGGCGGCGATTTCGGGATGCGTCTCCGGCGCCACCGCGTGGTCTTCGTCCGCGGCGATCTGCTCCAGCGCAGGCGCCATCCGCGCTAAGACGTCGCGGAGATCCTCGGCGGTCACCGCGTTCGGCGCGGCGGCGTCGCGGACCAGCGTCTTGACGCGTTCCTCGGCGACGCGCGCGCGCAGCCGCCCCGCGAAGAACTCCCGGGACGCGTCCCAGGGGACGATCTCTCTGATCGCGCGCTTGTGCAGCATCACACCCGGCGTGTCGTGCAGCGCCGCGAAGTGCGTGGCGAGCTGCTTGAACGTGGGCATAAGGTCCTTCTCCAGCTTCTTCTCCGCCGCCGCCGCCGACGACGCGCGGGTCTTGTCCTTGGCGGGCGACGCGGCGGCGCGCGCCTCCAGGCTCTGCATCGCCGGGCACGTGCGCTTCATCACCTTCACCAGGTCGGCGCGGCGGAACTTGATGTCCACCACGCCCTCGGGCTCCAGCACACCCCCCTTCGAGGCGTCGCTCGCGTAGAACTCCATCATCTCGGGGTTGATGCTGGAGTCGATCACCACCCACGCGCCGCCGCGCAGCTCGCCGCCGTGCGGGATGTACACGAAGACGGGCTGCGCGTACTCGCGCAGCGCGTCCACGATCTGGGCGCCGTACTTGAGAATCTCGCCGTACATGTCCCGCAGCCCGCCCGCGAACCCGCGCCAGTTGGCGAAGATGATCAGAGGCAGGCCCTCCCGGTTCATGTCCCCGATCGCCTGCGCGGTCTTGAACGCGCTGTCCGGGAACCACACCTGCCCTGCCTGCGTCTCCTCCGCGGACCGCGCGCCCTCGAAGGCGGGGTCCGCCGGGACGATCTTCTCCGACGCGCGCGTCTCCACGGCAACGGCGCCGATGGGCAAGCCGCCCAGCCGCGCGCGCCCGGTGACCACCGACCGCCCCCAGTCCGTCATGATCTCCATGAACGTGTCGGCGTCGAAGAAGCGCCGCAGCATCTCGCGCGGGTCGTGCGGCGCGGACGTGGGCGTGAACCCGATGGGCCGGCGCACGGGGTCGACGCGGCGCCGCGAAAACGGCAACGGCGCGCCCCGGCGCCGGGGCACGTAGCTCAGCCACCGCAGGATGCCGCGCACGCCGCGCACGTCGTCCTGCACGATCAGGTGCGACACGCCGTTCGCGCCCATCACGCGCGGCCCCCCGATCTGCGCGTTAGAGGTGTACACCTCGCGCCCGAGCACCTTGTTCAGCGCGGAGGCGCCGGTCAAAATCAAAGGCGCCTCGGCGTGCTGAATCACGCGCTGGCACAGCCGCGAGCAGTACGCGCCGATGCCGACGCTGCGCGCCGTGACGTACGCCAGCGTGAATGTTTCTTTGTACGCGCGGCTGGTGGCCGCCGCGATCTCGCCCGAGCCCTGCAGGCACTCCACGCCCTGCCCGCCGCACACGTCCGTCAGCCGCCAGCGCACCTCGCCGGAGTCCCCGCACACCACGCGGTCGGCGAGCACGCGCCCGCCGGCGCCGAGCATCTCGAAGTCGTCCTCGGAGAGGTACAGGTACTTGAACCCCTTCGCGGGCTTCTCGGGGTCCACCCACGCGACCCGGAACGCCGCCTTGACCGCCTCGTCCAGGCCGATGCGCGCGCCCGAGTTGGCGGAGATGTACACGCAGGGCAAACCCTCCGCGACGGCCAGGTCGAACGCCGCGCGGTACACCGCGTCCTCCTTGGGCGAGAACGAACCGGACATGTGCGTGATGTCGTTCGCAACCAGCACGATCTCGCGGCCGTCGAGCGGGTACTCGTCCGTGACCAGCGTCGCGCGCCAGCACACCATCCCGACGTCGTTCATGCCCGCGGGGCGCTGCGTCTCGACGAGCGACCCGGAGGCGTGGTCGAGCACGAGCTCGACCAGGCTCGAGATGCGGTTGTTGGAGACGCCGCCGGCGGCGCCGCCGGCGTCGTCCAGCGCCAGCGCGTTTGCGAAAATCTCGGGGAAGTCGTAGGCGTACGTGGAGGAGAGGTTCTGGCAAATCATGCGCTTGCGCTGGATGGTGTCCAGGAGCGGGTACGGGTCCTTGAGGGTCTCCGTCTCGGAGGCGGAAACGCCGCCGTACGCGGTCGTGCGCATGGTGAACTTGAGCCCGGACGTGTTGAGCGCCACCACCTCGCCCCAGTCGCCCACGCGCACCTCCACGCACGAAACCTTCAGCCGCCGCAAGTCGTCGAAGGCGCCGCCGATGAACGACGCCACGGCGGCTTCCACCCGCGGCGCGTCGTCGGCGCCGGTGCCCACCATGTGGATGTACACGTGGTTCCAGGCCGTGCCGTGCTGCCCGACCGCGAGCTCCATCGACCCGAGCACGTCCGCGAGGACGGAATCGTCGTCCACGCCACTGGTTCCGGACGCGAGCGGGGGGGTTTGGCCCTCGCGCGCGACGTCCACGGCGACTGAGCCGCTGGGCGTGCGGTGGTGCCCGACGCCGCCGGCGCCCGTAGAGGCCGTGGAGGCCGCCAGCAGCAGCTCCTTCTGGTACACGGACGCGCGCAGGAACACGCGTCGGTCGCGCTGCGGGAGCTTCGCGCCCTGCCGGGACTTGGGCACGGCCTCCTCCGCCAGGAACACGCCGATGGCGTACTCGCTGGGCGTCACGAAGTCCGCCGCGCGCCGGCGGCCGTGCGAGCGCGACGCGATCTTGCCCACGCACTCCACCTGGAAGTTGGCCAGGCGCTCAACCTCCATCTGCGCCGCGACGTGCGGCCAGAAGCCCCGCGCCAGCCCCACCTCCTTGAACTGCCCGTCGGGCTCCAGCGGCGACCCGGCGACCTCGCCCGCGGGGCCGAACGACCGCCGGCGCGGCGGCGGCTTCTGCGGATGGCCGGCGGGGGACGTCGCGGAGGCCGTCGGCGACGCCGGCGCGGACGGCCCCGCCGCCGAGCCCGGCTCCGCCTCGGCGGCGCCGACGCGCGCGAAGGTGAAGTGCTGCGGCGCCGCGCCCACGGCGAGCAGGGACACGGCAACGCGGCTCGTGCTGGGCGAGATGGCGCCGGCGAGGTTCTGCCCGCTGACGAACGCGCTCGCGGACTCGCGCACGTCCCGGTCGTCTCGCCCGTGCAGGCGCGGGTAGGAGATGACGAACGAGAGCTCCTCCGGGCTTCGTTCCGAGGCTTCCGGGAGCGCGGCGACGGCGTGCCCCAGGGACGGCGCGAAGAGCACCAGATGCCTGCCTCCGTCGAGGCGCACGAACGTCACGCCGGGCTCGGTCTCGAACACCTCCGGTCCCGCGTTCGGCATCTGTGACAACACCACCCCGGACGCCGCGAACAGCGCCTCGATGGCGGCGAACTTCTCCGTCTCGGACGGCGCCTCGAAGAGCGACGTCCAGTCAAACGTCCCGCCCGCGCCGGGCGCCAAAGCGGAGGGGTCGAACGTGACGTGCGCGTGGCGTTTCGCCTGCGCGTCTGCGTCCGCGGAGGACGCATCGGCGGCGCCGCTCGCGGAGGCGTCCGAGCCCTGCAGATCCAGCGTCGCGACGCCGCGCATCACCCCGCTCTCCTCCGTGAGGTTCGCGTACGAGTTGAACCGCGCGAGCGTGTTGGTGTTGTCCAGGAACAGCGTGCCCACGCTCCGGCGCTTGGCGCGGTCGGCGGGCGCGCCGCCGTTGTGCCCCGCGCTCTCGGTGTCGCTGGTGACGTCGCTCATCGCGCCTAGGTCGTCCACCGAGCCGTACAGCGACCCGGCGGAGGCGAGCCCGAAGTCGGAGAGGCTCTCTTGCTTGGAAAGCATCGCGCGATTGCCTCCGGCTCGCTCGATGGCTTTCATGCGCTCGCGGCGCGACTTGCGCGACTCGTCCTGCTTCCGCACGATGATCTGCCGCGCGCGGTAGCTCACCTCCTTGTACCCCGCGCGCGACGCCGACTCCAGCTTCATCAGCCGCCGGACCGCGTCCAGGCAGGGCGCGGCGTCCGTCGCGTCGCGCGCGTTCACCTCGTCCAGCATCTTCAGAACCAGCGCGCTGCGGCGCGCCAGCCGCGAGTGCGCGTGCGCGTAGTGTACCACCGCGTTGGCGTCGCCGCGGTATCGCGACCGCAAGAGCATGATGGCGTCTTCGAAGCTGGCGCTGCACGCGAACGGCTCCTCCGCGTCCAGGAACGTCTCCAGGAAGCGCGTCAGCACGCGCACGCGGTTCATGTGCAGGCCGCCCTCGAACTGCTCCACGAACGCGCGCATGGGCAAAAAGTCCGGCCCGCACTTCTCGATGAGGTCCTTCACGCGGCTCACGGCGACGGAGACGACGTCTTTTCCGGACGCAGCCGCCGCCGAGTCTTCGCCCGCCAGCTCCGCCTGCACGGCGGTCCCGAGCAGCGCCTCGATCGCGACGAGCTCGGCGAGCGCCGCGGCGTCCGCGCGGCTGGACACCGCCTCTTTCGTTTCCGCGAAGTCGTCCGCGGCGAGGCGCGCCGTGCCGATGACCTGCAGGAGCGGCGTCACGGGATCGTCGTTCGCCGTGAAGTCGTACCCGGCGAGGATCTGGATGATCCCGGCGGAGTTCACGTTGAACTTCACCAGCGCGCTGTCGCCCTTCAACGCCCCGGTCAGCTTGCGCGCCTCGAACCGCGTGAACTCGCCGGTGAACGGCTCGGATACCTTCACCGAGCTCGGGTCCTCCACCTCCACCGCGCACACCTCGTCGCCCGTCTCGAGCGCGGCGCCCGGCTGAAGCAGGTGCGTCACGATTCCGGTGGACGTCGCCACCAGGGGCATCACCGTCTTCATCACCTCAATCTCGCAGTACGGCACTCCCTCCGCCGCGCGCCCGCCGTCGGGGACGAGGTACTTGAGCAGCTTTCCCGTCCCGGGCGCGGTGAAGCGCGTGGGGTCGCGGTCGTCCGGGAAGAAACACGGCCGCCCGTCGATGTGCGTCTTCAAGCCAACCTTCGAGGGCTCGGCGTGCACCACGCGCGCGCGCCCGCCGACCAGCACCTTGAGCCCGCCGTTGGCCAGCGTCAGCACCTCCGCCTCGCACGCGGGCTTGTCGTTGACGCGCACGTAGAAGAGAGTGGGCGAGCCCTGCGTGACGCGCAGCGCGTACTTGACGTCCGCGTAGATGAGCTCGAACGCGTGCTCGGAGAGGTTGGTCATCCACGCCTCGGGCGGCACGCCGCGCGTCAGCGCGTCCACCACGCGCGCCTCAAGCTCCTGGTGCCGGGTGTGCGCGCGCATCACCGCGCCGCACATCACCACCAGGTGGTCGGTGAGGCCCTCTCGGTCCGCCGGGCGGTCCTTGGCGGCGATCAGCCCGTCTAGCCACGCCGTGGTGTGCGCGTCCTGCTGGAACGTGTCCTTCTCGATGAGCGAGCGCAGGTACTTGACGTTGCAGTGGATCTCGCCGCGCACGCTCAGCTCGCCGAGCGCCTGCGACAGCAGCACGCCGGCTTCGTCGCGCGTGTTTTTGTGCGCAAACACGTGCCCAAACTGCGAATCCGCAAACTGGTGCACGCCGCCGCTCAGGCCCACGGAGAAGTTCCCGGTCACGCCGGGCAGCGAGCGGAAGTGCAGCTCGTGGATCGCGCCCGACGTCGGCTTGAACCCGGACTCGGGGTCCTCGGCGGTGACGCGCCCGGCCATGCAGTGCCCGATGGGCGGGTTCTGCGGCGCCGCGTCAAAGTCGATGGGCGAGACGCCCATGGGGTCCGTCTGACCGTAGAAGCGGCGGATGTGCGGCATCTTGTGCAGCGGGATGCCCATCGCGATCTGCAGCTGCACCGCGGGCAGGTTCACGCCCGTGATGGTCTCCGTCACCGGGTGCTCCACCTGGAGGCGCGGGTTCACCTCCAGGAACGAGTACGCGCCGGTGGTGATGTTGTACAGGTACTCCACCGTCCCGACGCCGCTGTACCCAACCTTCTTGGCCAGACGCACGGCGCCCCGCTCCAGGCGCTCGCACGTCTCGCGCGGCGCCACGGTCACGGGGCCCTCCTCAATGATCTTCTGGTGCCGCCGCTGCACGGAGCAGTCGCGGCCATACAGGGAGATCGCGTTGCCGTGCTTGTCCGCCACCACCTGCACCTCCAGGTGCCGGGAGTTGGTCGAGAGCTGCTGGATGAAGATGGGCGACCCCGGGACCTCCGCCTGGACCTGCACGTACCCCACGCGCAGCGCCTCCATGTCGGCCACCATGCGGATGCCCTTGCCTCCGCCGCCCTCGGACGCCTTGATCATCAGCGGGAACCCCACCTTCGCCGCGGACGCCTCCGCCTCCTCCACCGTGCGCAGCGTCGCCAGCCGCAGCGTCTCCTCCGGAATGGCGGTGCCGGCGACGGTGAGGCCCGACCCGGACCACGGGATGACGTCCACGTCGCACGACTGCGCGAGGATGTTCGCGCAGATCTTGTCGCCCACAGCGTCCATGGACGAGGCCGCGGGCCCGAGGAACGCGATGTCGTGGTACGCCAGAGCGCTGGGGAGCTTCGGGTTCTCGGAGGCGTGCCCCCAGCCGGGCCACACCGCGTCCGCCTCGCACCGCCGCGCGACTTTGACAATCAAGTCCACGTTGGCGTAGTTGTTGCGGTTCGAGCCCCCCTCCACGACCACGAACTCGTCCGCGAGTCGGATATACTCCGCGTTCGCCTTCAGGTCATCCTCCGTGGCCATGCACACCACGTGCAGCACGTCGTGCGTGCGGAAGGTCTCGTACTCCCACAGGCGCAGGGACCGGATGGCTTTGACCGCGCCGACTGCGGGAGGGGGACGGGCGGGAAAGGGGAGCGCGTGGGGGTGGGCGGGGGACGTGTCAACCGTTGTGTCGTCCGGGCGTTTCGAGGGCACCAGACACGCGCGTCGTCGTCCACGTCGGCTCGCGTCGGAAGCGTCGGGAGCGCCGGGAGCGGCGCGTCGGGGAAGGAGACGGTCGGTGGCCACCGCCGCGTCGGTTGCGGAAATGGAAAGCGTGCGCGACAGAGGGAGAGCGCGGCCGGGCGCGGGGACGCACGTCCGTTGTTCGCGATGAGGATCTTGCGGATGATCCGCGTGCCTCCTCGGGAGAGCACATAGTTCTCGTATTGTATCTCGGCTCCAGCCACTGCGGTCGGGGGGAAGGGAGGGTCAGACATCGAGGCTCGCAGGGGAGGGAGCCGAGCCGGTTGGTTCGACGACCGATCGTCGCGAGGACACATCGGCACGGAGGGGAGAGGCGGCGCGTGGACGCACTCGTGCCGGTTGGCCCGCTTAGGGTCGCGCGTCTACGACGAGAGAGTCACGCTCGAGCGTTCGCTCCGCCGCGTGGCGCCCCTCGCGTCGTAGCGCCGTCAACAATAGCGCGAGCCAGCGTCGGATGTTCCAGCTATAGTGGGAAACAAACGCTCTGTCGGGCCGCCTCCGGCCTCGGAAGTTGGATTAGGCGTCTGTCTACCTCCCGATGCCGTCCGCGGGTGCCGTCCGCGATTTTAACTCGAAAACAGACGGTCGAAAGTATCGTGTAAAAAAATCGACCGCCGCAGAGTTTTTCGGCTTTCGGTCGCATCGTCGTGATTTCCGAGGCGCCGCCGACGGTTCAAGAAGAAAAACGCCACGCACGCGGGAAAGCAACTCGTTCATCCATAACGCTACTCGCAGCCGAAGCCGATCATGCTCCGCCAGCTCCTGAGCGCCGCCGCGGGCGCGGGCGCGACCGTCGCGCTCGCGGACGCGTTTCCCGACGCCATCCCCTCGCTCGGGCTGAGCAAGCCCAAGGACATCAAGCTGACGTACTTCGACATCCCGGGCGCCGGGGAGAAGATCCGCCTGGCGCTGATGCTCGGGAAGGTTCCCTTCGAAGACGATCGCGTCGTCTTCCAGCGCTGGGGCGAGCTCAAGCCCAAGACCCCGTTCGGGCAACTCCCCGTGATGGAGGTGGACGGCGAGACCTACGCGCAGTCCGGCGCCATGCTTCAGTACGCGGGGAAGCTCGCGGGCCTGGTCCCCAAGGACCCCAAGGCGTGCCTTCGCGTGGACGAGGCCATCGGGCTCGACGAGGACCTGCGCGGCAAGATCCGCCCCTCCGTGGCGCTCTCGATGGACGCCTCGGTGTCGCCGCGCGCGAAGAAGGCGAAGATCGCGGAGATGCGCAAGACGCTGACGGAGAAGGACATCCCGTACTACCTGTCGCACTTCGACAAGATGCTGGAGAACAAGGAGTACCTCACCGGTTCGAAACCCACCGTGGCGGATGCGCAGTTCGTCGTCACCGCGCGATGGCTGAGCGGAGGCATCCTGGATGGCGTGCCGACGACGTGCCTCGACGCGTTCCCGAACGTGCTCGCGTTCAAGAAGAGGATGGAGAGCCACCCCGACCTCGCGGCGTACTTCGAGCGCACGACCAAGAAGAAGTGAGCGGCGGAGACGGGTGCAGGTAGGGAACAGACATCGCGTGCGTGTGATAGGCACTATAGCGACGCGAGCTTGTAGACTACGTCGTCAGTCCACACACAGAATAATCAGAGAACGTCTCTCGCTGGCGGATCGAGCGATGAGTGTCGCGTCAAAAAGCGCACGCCGACGTCGCCGCGCCGGGTTTCTCGGGCTCCGCCAGATCGCGACGACGCGGGCGCGGGCGACGAGCATGGCGGGCGGAAGTGAGACCTGGGCGTCCAGTCGCGAGATCGAGGGGGGATTGGCGCCTCCCTCGGCGGAGGATGATCCCGAGGGCGTGTTCGGGGAGGGCCTCGTGGTGGATTGCGTGTCGCGCGTCGGCGTGCTCGCGATGCCCGCCGACGTCGCCGTCGGGCTCAACCTGCAGGGCACGTCTGAGGCGCGCCAGCGCGCCGGCGAGGCCGGCACGTGGGAGTTCGCACCGTCGGCGGCGGAGCTGCTGAGGTCGTACCTCGCCGCGCACCCCGCGATCGTCGCCGCGGTCGTGCGGTCCGCGCACAGCGCGGACGGCCGGGTGGCGCCCGGCGGGTCGCGATTCCGGGTGGGAAAGTTCCTCCGCGGCGTTTCCCCCGCCGCCGCCGCCGCCGCGCGCGCGTGGCGCGCGCGGGCGCTTCCCGAGGCGGCGCTCGCGCTGGACGCGGCGCACGAAGCTCGGGGGAAAAAGAACGAGCGGGAAGAGGGGGGAGTGGGACGTATCGCGGGCGGCACATCCAACGCCAGGACCAGGCGTCTCGCGCGCCGCGCGGCGGGCGAGGGCCCTCTTCGTCCGCCGGAGGCTGACACGCGCGCCGCGCGCGATGGCGTCGCCGCCGAGACGGCACAAGACGGCGCGAAACAGAAACCCGTCTCATTGCCTCCGAGTCGGATCCTGATACCCGCCGAGCCGCCCGCCGTGCCGGCGTGGAACGCCGCGAGCGCCGCGGCGGGCGCGAGCGCCGGGGCGAGCGGGAGCATGGCTGAGATTCTGGCCGAGGAAGCTGGGCGCGCGCAGCGGAAGAGCGCCGGCGACGCGGCCCGGCGCTCCGGCGCGGGTCAGACCGCGTCGGGACGCGGCGGGGTCGAAGGGAAGGGTACCTCCGGCTCGTTCGCGGACCTGCTTCGGGGGCGCGCCGGAGCGCGGGGCGGCGGCGCGAGCGCGGGGTGGGCGGTGCGCTCCGCGGATTCCGCGCCGAGCGGTTTGCAGACGCCGGCGCCGCCCAAGCTGCCCAAAGTGACGCCCGAGAGCCTCGCCGCGGAGGCGCGTCGGAGCAAGATCGACGGGTTCGGCAAGATCCGGTGCCTGGTGTGCGGCCGCACGTTCAAGAGCTACGGCCCGCTCGAGCAGCACCTCGCGGCGAGCCACTTCGGGTTGAACTCGAGCCAGGCGAAGGCGTTGGAGGCGGCGCTGTTGGCGTCGGGGCGTTCGCTCCCCGGCGACGGGTCGCAGAAAACCAAGCCCGACCGCGTCGCGCTTCAGCTCGGGCAGATCCTGGAGCAGCCGCGGCGCGGCGAGGGGGTCGCGTCGCTCGCGGCGAGCCTCAGCGCGTACATCAGGGAGGCCAAGCCGTCCAAGGCGGACCGGAGGGCGGCGGCGGCGAGCGCGTCGGGGCCCAAGGGCAGGGGCAAGATGGTGATGAACCCCAACAAGGCGATGTCCTCCGGCTTGGTGATGCGCCGCGGAAAGGAACGCGAGGGCCCGAAGAAGAAGAAACGGCCCACCAAGCTCAAGCGCATCATCCTCACGGCGCGCGCCGCGCGCGACGAGGCCAGGACGGAGAAAGAGGCGAGCGAGACCGCCGAGGCGAACGGCGGGGAGGCTGAGCGCGGCGGGGACGAAGCGGACGACCGGGAAGTCGAGGTCACCGTCGAGGTCGGACGCGTGTACGTGAACCTCTTGTTCGCCGCGGCGGAGGCGGGGGGCGGCGACGCGGGCCGCGTCGGCGTGGACCTGATCTTTCTCGAGGACGAGGACGAGGCCGAGGACGAGGCCGAGGACGAGGCCGAGGCGGACCACGGGGAGGTGCGCGCCGAGATGGAAATGGACGATAAGGAAACGGCGGTTGAAGAGACGGAGCGCGCGAACGACGAAACCTCCGCGGCGGCGCCGGCGCCGAAGGTTCCCGAGCGCGCCGAGAAGG
>Ga0181561_10001122_pt1 | contig 23499 bp, 7 predicted proteins | sample 011ome_19_FD_133760 | JGI IMG/M metagenome (GOLD analysis project Ga0181561, IMG submission 133760) | Coastal salt marsh microbial communities from the Groves Creek Marsh, Skidaway Island, Georgia - 011510BT metaG (megahit assembly) | ecosystem: Environmental > Aquatic > Marine > Intertidal zone... | reverse complement strand
GGGGAGGAGGGGGGGTGCTCGCAGGCGGGGCCTGGGGGGGGGGGGGGGGGGGGGGGGGGGGGGGGGGGGGGGGGGGGGGGGGGGGGGGGGGGGGGGGGGGGGGGGGGGGGGGGGAGGAAGGGGGGGGGGGGGGGGGGGGGGGGGGGGGAGGAGGAGGAGGAGGAGGAGGATGAGGAACATGTCGCCGTCGAGGAAGCCGCGCCGGTGCACGACATCCCGGAGTCCGAGATCGGCGCCGCGGTGCCGATGTCCTTCCTCGAGGGCAACTGATATCATACAATACGCTGAAGCGCTCGAATCGAAGAGTGCCGTTTACTCGTACACGTTGTGTATACCGTACCGAAGCTACCTACTTAAATCGAAAACGTCTCGTCCTCGTCCGTCCACCGATACCGCAACCCGCGCCGACCGATGGCGTCCTCCCCCGGGCTCCCTCGCTCGGACCCGGACACGATCGACGCCACCTCGGCGTCGAACTCGTCCTCGTCCGAGGAGAAGACTTCCTCGTCGTCGCCGTTTTCATCCGGGCCCGAGCCGCTGTCGCCTCGCTCGTGATCCTCCGCGCCGGCGGGCGGGGCGGGGGCGTCCGCCGCCTCCTCCTCTTCGTCTTCGTCGTCCGAATCACGCTCCGTGAACACCTCGCGGACGAGCGTCGCGTCCACGTGCGTCTCGTCGAACGCGCCTCCGTGCAACGCGCTCGCCGCCGGCTCTTCGCGTCTGCCGTTCCACCGCGCCAGCCTTCGCGCGCGCCTCTGCGCGGCCGTCTCCGTCTCCGTGGGCTCGTGCCACCGCGAATCCGACGTGATCTCGACGGCGCCCTCTCCGGTGTCGCCGATGCGCACGCCGCCTTTGCCGTTCTTCGAGATGTGGTTGCGCGTCACGCTCGGCGCGGCGCCGGCTTTGATCCACACCCCCGCGTCTTTGTTTCTGCGCACCTTGCAGTGCCGCAGCGTCCCCTTCGCGGCCGCGGCGAAGACGACGCCGTCGCCGAGTCCGTCGTGCACGTGCGACCACTCGATCGTCGGCGAGCCCCAGGATTCGTTCACGATGCCCGGGCCTTCGTTGCGATGGACGTTGCACCCGCGCACGACGCCGGCGCCGCCGGACGCGAACGAGACGCCCGCCGCCGACGCGCCCGCGATTTCCGTCGCGAGAAGCATCGGCTCCGCGAGGTCCTCCACCACCACGGACGCCTTCCCGTGCGTGCCAATCTTGCAGCTGAAAATACTCGGCGCGGTTCCCGCGCCGGAGACGACGAGCGCGTGCCCGGCGCCGCCGTTCAGACGCGTGTGCTCGATCGTCGCCTTGGAGCCGTCCGTCAGAAAAATCCCGTGCTCCTTGTTATCGAAAACGTCGCACTGCGTCACGCGCACGCCCGCGCCCCCCGTCGCGCACACGCCGTGCTTCGCGTTATCGTGGACGTGACACGAGTCCACGTGCGGGCCGTGAAGCAGCTCGCTGTACGTCTCCCTCGGGTGGTTCGCGGGCCGGTTCAGCGTGACGTCGATCCCGTTCTGTGCGTTGCTTCGAATCTCGCACGAGCGCAGCGTCCCTCTCCCGCCGTTGTACACCGCGACGCCTTGCCCGCCGTTGTCCGCGACGAGATTTCCCTCCAGGCGCGGGTCCGCGAGGGACCCGACGCACACGCCCGCGCCCGCGTTGGACGCGATGAGATTATCCTTCAAGACGCCCCCGCCGCCGTCGAGCACCGCGACGCCGTGCGCGGTGCCGTACACGACCCGGTTGTTCACGACGGTCGTCGCGCCCGTCAGCGTCGTCACCGCGGCGAAGAGCGTCTCCGGTCGCGTCGGCGCGTCCGTCTTCGCGGCGGACACCACGCACGCGCTCAGCGTCCCCCGCGTCGACACGAAGCCGGATAACACCGCGGATATATCGCACGCGTGGAGGACGGCGCGCGCGCGAGGCTGCGCGACGACGCCCTCGCCCGCGCTGACGACGTTGACGCTGTCGAGACGCAACGCGCCGGACGCGACGAGCACGGCGGCGACGGGGGCGCTCCCGGCGAGCGTGCCCGCGCTGGACGCGGACTGCCGCCACAGCGTGAGGTTCGTCACGAGGCCCGAGAGGGCGCGCGACGGCGAACGTTCCGTGGTGGTGGTGGTGGTCGTCGTCGTCGTCGCGACGGGCGGCGGCGGCGCTTCGAACGAGTCGTCCACGCCGGGGCTCGTCGTCGTCGTCGGCGGCGAATTCGCAATCGACGTCGAAATCGTCCCGCCGTCGTCCTCCGCCTCCGCCGTCGACGATCCGTCGCCCCAGCTCGCGGCGTCGAACACGACCGCGGTCGTCTCCTCGGTGACGATCATCACCTCCTCTCTCCGCCCGACGCCGCGGAGCTCCACCCCCGGGGGCACGCGCACGCCCTCCCCCGCGTACGTCCCCGCGTGCACCAGCACGACGTCTCCCGGCCGGCTGACGTCGAGCGCGGCTTGAATCTCGCGCGCGTCGGCGTCGCGCGTCGTCGGCACGACGTGCCGCTCCACCACGGAGGAGGCGCGCCGCCGCGTCTCGCCGTGGTTCGGCTGCTGCGCGATGCGCTCCGCGTACGCCGCGCGCCATCCCCCGGGTCCCGGCGGCGGCGTCGCGCGCGTCGACAGCGGCGACGTCCACGGCAGCGCCGCGGAGAGCGCCCACGTCGGCGGGCGCCATCGCCACCGCGCGAGAAACGCGGCGCGCCAGAGCGCGTCGTCGCCCGCGGCGCGTCGCAGCTCGCGGCACGCGCTCGAGCACGCCGCGAGCGAGCGCGGGTCGAGGCGCGAGAGGATCAGCGAGAGCGCGTCGGGTTGGAGCGTCGCGAGCGTCGGCGGCGGCGCGAACGACGGCGCGCGACGATGATTCGCGCGATGATGATGAAGGTGATGATGTTGGCGTCGGTCGCGACGGTCGGCGGCGTCGTCGCGCGCGCGCTCGTCGAGCTCGCGCCCGAGGCACCGGCGGTGCGTCGGACGGCCCGCTCGCGGCGGCGTGGAGACGCTCGACGCGATCTCGGACGCGAGCGCGGCGATGGACGCCGCCTCCGCGGCGAGGCACGGCAGGTCCCCGCGCGGCGAGCCGCGGACGTCGTTGTCGTTGCCGAGATCCGCGAACGGCGCGCGCGGTTGACGCGCGGGCGACGCGCGCGGGGAGCGCTCGAACGAGCTCTTCCCCGGGCTCTCGCGGCCGAGCCGCATCGCGGATATCGCCGTCGCGAGGTCGTCGCGAGGTCGCGCGGACGACGGCGAGCTCTCCGCGCGCTGATGAGGGGAAGGGGCGAGGGGAAGGAGCGGTCAACGAAACCGTCGAGGCGACGACGGAGGCCGCGAAATCGGAGGCGCGGATCTCGTCGACGACGCGAGGGACGAGCGCGGACGCGCACCATCGGCCACGTCCCGACGCGCCGGATCTCCGCGGGGGCGATCTCGGAGTCGCGCGCGGGGGACGCCATCGCGGACGTCGTCGCCGCGTCTCCGCTCCCGCGCGTGTGAGGCGCGTTCTCGGAGGTTGCGAAAGGAAACCGGCGCGCGAAACGCCAAACGGTCGACGGTCGGTTATCAAATGTCGGCGCGGTCGGTGCGCCACGCCCGCGGCCTCGCTTCGCTTCGTTCTCATTCGCTCCGCGTTCAACAAACCCGACGTTCGACCGAGAAGTTCGACCCTTCGCCCCGGGGGGGCGGCATTCCGCCCAGCCGTAGCCTCCGCGCACGGCACGGCGTCGATCGCGCGCGCTACGCGGCGCTCCCCGTGACACCCCTCCCGCCCGAGGCGCGCGGCGAAGGCGCGACGTCATGTGCGGCATCTTCGCGTACGTCAACTACGGCGTCCCGACGCAGCAAAAAGCGATCGTGGACAAGCTCCTGAACGGGCTCCGAAGACTGGAGTATCGCGGGTACGACTCCGCGGGGATCGCGGTGGACAACGGCCCGACCGTGGACCAGCTCTCCCCGGTCGTCCTGAAGGAGACCGGGAAGATCGACGAGCTGCAGAAGCACATCGAAGGACGCGCCGCGGAGCTGCACGGAGATCTGTACTTCGAGAACCACTGCGGGATCGGACACACGCGATGGGCGACGCACGGCCCGCCCGCGCCGAAAAACTCGCACCCGCACACGTCCGACGTCGCGAACGAGTTCCTCGTCGTGCACAACGGGATCATCACGAACCACGGGGCGCTGAAGGCGATGCTCGAGAAGAAAGGGTACGCGTTCGAATCGGACACGGACACGGAGGTGATCCCGAAACTGACCAAGTTCCTCTTCGACAAGTTCGCGCCGAGACGGATCACGTTCCGACAGCTCGTGATGGAGGTCGTGCGGCAGCTTCACGGCGCGTTCGCGCTCATCTTCAAGTCCACGCACTACCCTGGCGAGCTCGTCGCCGCGAAGCGCGGGTCGCCGTTGCTGTTGGGGATCGTCGAGGAGAAGAAAACCTCCGTCTCCGTCGTGACGTCCGAGGGGTACCGAACGTCCAACGCCGGCGACAACGACGCGGACGAAGCCCCGGACGCGAAGCGCAGGAAGAACGCGCCGCGGAAGCAACACCTTGAGTTTTACTTCGCCTCCGACGCGAGCGCGATGGTGGAGCACACGAAGCGGGTGTTACACCTCGAAGACGACGACGTCGCGCACCTCCACGACGGCGGGTACGGCATCTACCGCATGGAGCGCGTCGTGTCCCCGGGCGACATGTCCCCGGTGAACTACGAGCCCACGGTGCAGAGCGCGGAGGTGGAGCGGACCGTGGAGACGTTGAAGATGGAGCTGGAGAACATCATGAAGGGAGAGTTCGAGCACTTCATGAAGAAGGAGATTCACGAGCAGCCGGAGAGCGTCGTGCAGACGATGATGGGGCGCGTCGTGAAGGACATGGAGGGCGCCGCGTCGCGCGTGTTCCTCGGCGGGATGATCAATTTCGTGTCCACGATTCGAAGAAGCCGACGGATCGTCCTGTGCGGCTGCGGGACGTCGTACAACTCTGCGATCGCGGTCAGGCAGCTCATGGAGGAGCTCACCGAGCTCCCCGTCACGCTCGAGCTCGCGTCCGACGTTCTCGACCGGCGGTGCCCGTTCTTCAGGGACGACACGTGCGTGTTCATATCCCAGTCTGGGGAAACCGCCGATACGTTGAAAGCGATGCAGTACGCCAAGGACCGCGGCGCGCTGTGCGTCGGGATCGTGAACACCGTCGGAAGCGCCATCTCGCGGAGCACCGACTGCGGCGTGCACATCAACGCCGGCGCGGAGATTGGCGTCGCGTCCACGAAGGCGTACACGTGCCAAATCGTCGCGATGGTGCTCCTCTCGCTGTCGCTCTCCGAGGACAGCATGTCGTTGCACTCGCGACGGAAGCGCATCATGTCGAGTCTGTTGGAGCTCCCGAACGCGATTCGAAAGGCGCTATTGCTGGACGCACAGATGCGCGAGCTCGCGAAGGAGCTCAAGGACGAGAACTCGCTGCTGCTTCTCGGGCGCGGATACAACTACGCCACCGCGTTGGAGGGCGCGCTCAAGGTGAAGGAGGTGGCGCTGCTGCACAGCGAAGGGATCTTGGCGGGGGAGATGAAGCACGGGCCGCTCGCGCTCGTGGACGAGGTCTTGCCGCTGATCATCGTCGCGACGATGGACGACTCGTACAAGAAACAAGAGAGCGCGGTGCAGCAGCTGCGCGCGCGCGGAGGACGGTTGATTCTCATCGTCAGCGAGGAGGACGACGAGATCGCGAAAACCGCGGGGGACAAGGCGACCATCGTCCGGGTGCCCACGGTGGAAGATTGCCTGCAGAGCGTCGTGAACATCGTGCCGCTGCAGCTGTTGTCGTATCATCTCACCGTGCTGCGGGGGCACAACGTGGACCAGCCGAGGAACCTCGCGAAGTCGGTCACGGTGGAGTAGACGCGAACGGGAGAGAGTAACGTACGACGTAGTCGACGACGACGTAATGTGATCATTTTTTAACGCGAACAGAATTGCGCGAGATCTGTCGCGACATAACGACCGCGCACCGCCGCCGCACGCGTCGTCTCCGTGATCATCGCGTCGCCCACCGCCGCGATGTCGACGCGCGCGTAGACGCAGAGTCACACGAGCTCGGCGATCGATCGCGGAAGGATGGCGTTCTGGAAACCCGGCGGCGCGAAGCCGAAGCAGACGCTCCCGCTCAGCGCGGAGGTGGATCGCGGCGCGATCGGCGACGGCGGGCGCCTCGTCGTGTTCAATCGCAACGAGAACCTCGCGCTCGCGGCGCAGCGCGAGCGCTTGCCCATCTTCAAGTGCCGCGACGCGATCTTGTACCTCGTCGAGACGCGCGCGACGACCGTGCTCGTGGGGCAGACGGGTTGCGGGAAGACGACGCAGGTGCCGCAGTATCTCGTGGAATCGGGATGGACCGCGAACGGGCGCCTCGTCGCGTGCACGCAGCCGCGCCGGGTCGCGGCGCAGACCATCGCCGCGCGCGTCGCGGAGGAGATGGGCGTGACCCTGGGCGAGGAGGTTGGCTACGCGGTGCGATTCGAGAACGTCTCCACCCCGGGCGTGACGCGAATTCGATTCTGCACCGACGGCGTCTTGCTCAGAGAGCTCATGAACGACCCGCTCCTCTCGCGGTACTCCGTCGTCATGGTCGACGAAGCGCACGAGCGATCGCTCGCGACGGACTTGTTGTTGGGGCTGCTGAAGAAAGTGCAGCGCGTCCGGCCAGACTTGAGGGTGATCATCGCGAGCGCGACGATCCAGGCGGAGGACTTCAAAAAGTTTTTCGACCAGCGGCGTATAGCGCCGAAGTCCGTCGCGACCGGCGGCGTCGGCGGCGGCGAGAACGTCGCGGACGAACCCTCGCGCGAACCCGGCGTGATATCCGTGGAAGGGAGAGCGCACTCGGTGCTGATACACTACCTCGAGCAGCCGACGCCGGATTACGTCCAAGCGGCGGTGGAGGCGGCGCTGGAGATTCACAGGAGCGAAGGCCCCGGGGACGTCCTCGTGTTCCTCACCGGCGAGGAAGAGATCGAGTCCGCGGTGAAGCTCCTGAACGAGGAAGCGACCGGACACGACGCGCGAAAGATGCTCGGCGACGTCGGCGGCGGGAACGGCGCTGGCGGCCCGATTCGCTTCACGGCGCACCCGCTCTACGCCGGGCTCTCCCCGGGGGTGCAGCTGGAGGCGTTCCGACCGGCGCCGAGGTACACGAGGAAGATCGTCGTCGCGTCGAACGTCGCGGAGACGTCCGTCACGATCGAGGGCGTCGTCTACGTCGTGGACTGCTGCTTCGTGAAACAGAAGGCGTATCACCCCGAACGCGGGATGGAATCGCTTCTCACCGCGGAGGCGTCGCAGGCGAGCGCGAATCAACGCGCGGGGCGCGCCGGGCGCGTGCGTCCGGGGAAGTGCTTCCGGTTGTGCACGGAGAAGGCGTTCTCCACGATGCCGGAGATGAGCCCGCCGGAGATGATCAGGTCCGACCTCGCGTCCACGGTGCTGCAGTTGAAAGCGCTCGGGATCGACAACATCATGAATTTCGAGTGGCTCTCGCCGCCGCCGGCGGCGAACATGATCAAAGCGTTGGAACTCTTGTACGCGCTGCAAGCCTTGGACGACGACGCGAAGCTCACGAAGCCGTTGGGGATGCACCTCGCGGAGCTACCGTTGGAGCCGCAGCTCGGAAAGGCGCTCCTCGTGAGCGGGGAGCTGCGATGCGTCGAGGAGATGCTCACGGTGGCGGCGTACCTTCAGGTGAATTCCGTGTGGGTCTCCAGCCGCGGGAGGCAAAAACTCTTGGACGAAGTCAAAGAGCGCTTCGCCGTCGCGGAAGGCGACGCGGTCACGGCGCTGAACATCCACGCGGCGTACTGCAAGGCAGGCGGCGTCCACGGCGGCGGGAGGGCGCGCGCGTTCGCGGAGAAGAACATGCTGTCGCACAGGGCGCTGGTGCGCGCGGCGGACATCCGTGCGCAGCTCTCCAGGCACGTCCAACGGATCGGTCTCGTGAGCTCGTCCTCGGGCAGGGATTCCGCGCCGCTGCGTAGGGCGATGACCGCGGGGTACTTCGCGAACGCGGCGACGCTCGCGCCGCACGGAGGCGGCGCCGAGGGCGCGGCGTTTCGATCGGTGAGAGGCGGCGCGACGTTGTTTATTCACCCGGGGAGCGTGTTGTTCCGCGCGCGGCCCGCGTGCGTCGTCTTCGCGCAAGCCGTGCGGACGAAACGGGAGTACATGCGAGACGTCACCGCGATCGACCCGGAGTGGTTGCCCGAGCTCGCGCCGCACTTTTACGCGAGCAGGCAGAAGAGCGGGTTCGAGAGGCCCGCGGACGCGGGGATGATGTTGTAGTCACTTTAGGATTTTAGCGCGCGGTCGCGTGAATGCGACATACTTCCGTAGGTGGGACGTACTTGTCGTTTCACAAACACATTCGCTTGTCACTCGTTCGTCTGTTTCGTACTCGCATAACCTTATCGTGATCGTTCACGTCGTCGTCGTCGGTTGCTACATGTGTCTCACGCGCGATACTCGGGAGGGAGTTTGTCCACGTATTTCTCGGACCCGGGGCAGCCGTTCTCGATCGCGTACTTGAGGCAGTCCCAGTGCTTAAAACGGTTTGCACAATCACCAGTATCACTTTTCCACGGGCAGCCATGCTCATGTAACCACTTGAGGATTTCGAGGTTTCCCATACATGCAGCCGTCCAACAATCAATGGCATTTTGCCCCCACTTGCACCCGAGCTCATGCAAAATCTTGACGATATCAAGGCGGCCCGCATAAACGGCCGCGTCTATAGCACCCGCATGCGGCTTGCACCCGTTCTCGCACGCCCATTGAAAAATGTCAAATCGATTGCTACGAAAAGCAATTTCAAGGACATCGCCGCACTCGCACCCGTTCGCTACTGCAAACTTGAGGACTTCAAGGTGTCCCCCCTTTGCGGCTTTTTCGCAAGTATTTGCAGTCCACGGGCAGTTCACCGAGTGCAGCCACTCGAGGACGTGGAGGTGACCGCCCTCGGCGGCATTCCTGCACGCGTACCAGCTGAATCGGGCGTAACCGTGCATGTGCACCCACCGCAGCTTGTTCAGATCTCCCCTTCTCGCCAGTCCGTTGGTGAGAGCGTTCAGCCCTCCAGCCCTCCGGCGTTCCTTCAGAGCCTCGCCGTCTCCGTACACGCGGTCGAGCTCCTCCTCGGGCAGGTGCTCGCCGTCGTCGCGCTTTCTCTTCGCGATCTCGTCGCGCTGCATGATCGCGAGCGTCGTGGGCGCGATGCGCGTCCGCGGGCGGAGGCGCCGCGCCGCGAGAAGTGCGGCTTCCCGCGCCCGTCGTTGTTTCTTTCGCAGTTCAAACAGCTTGCGTTCTTGTTCGCTCATTTTCCTGTCGTCACGTCCGTTCCGCTCTCTCGAGTTCACTCTTCCGCCGCGCGGGCGCCATGGCGAGCCTGCCGTGGGACGACGACACCGACGACGGGCGCGTCATCGCGGCCGCGGTGACGACGCGGCGAAAGCCGCGGAAGCCCGCGGCGGCGGCGCGCCTCGCCGCGCCGCAGCCGCGCGCGTGCTACACGGACTCTGGGACGATGCAGAACTGCCGCCTGCGCGAGGTCGCGGAGCTGCCGGCGTGCTTCCGCCCCGTCTTCTCCGAGTTCCGCTACTTCAACGGCGTGCAGAGCGACATGCTCGACTTCGTCCTCTCGAGCTCGCGGTCGTTCGTCCTGAGTGCGCGTCCTTCCCGTTGCCTCCCCCGCTCGCGCGTCGCGAACGACTCGCGCGCGTCACGTGCTTTTACCCCTCGAGCGCTCACGCACAGCTGTCCACCCCTCTCCTCCTCCTCCGCGCAGGCGCGCCCACGGGCAGCGGCAAGAGCGTCCTCCTCGAGTGCGTCCCCGCCCGCGATCGCGCGCGTGGACCCCTCCCCTCGCGCGATACGCGCTCACCGCCCCGTCTCTCCCGTCCCTCCCTCGCAGGCTCGCCATCGTCCAGATGCTCCTCGCGCGCGTCGACCGCGCGAGCGGAACGTTCGAGCACCGACCCGGCGAGCTCAAGGCGATATACATGGCCCCGATCAAAGCGCTCGTTCAGGAGAAAAAAGAGGAATGGATCTCGCGGTTCTCCCCGCTCGGCATCACGTGCAAGGACATGACCGGCGACACGGACTTCACCGAGTCCACGTTCAAGGACCTCAACACCGTGGACGTCCTCCTCACGACGCCGGAAAAATTCGACGCGATGACGCGAAAGAACAAAGACCGCGGCGGGATGTCCTTCTTCGCGGACTGCGCGCTCGTGATGATCGACGAGGTGCACCTCCTCGGCGACGAGCGCGGCGGCGCGCTCGAAGCGGTCGTGTCGCGCTTCAAGGTCCTCAGAGAGCGCCCGGACATGCGACAGAAGCCGTTAGGGAACGTTCGCTTCGTCGCGTGCAGCGCGACGGTGCCGAACCTCGACGACGTCGGCGACTGGCTCGGCGCGCCGAAACCGGAGGGAAGGTTCGCGTTCGGGGAGGAGTACCGCCCGGTGAAACTGCGCACGACGGTGATCGGATACGACCCCGCGAAGAACGAGTTCATGTTCGATAAGAGGCTGAACGAGAAGCTGTTCGACGTCGTCGCGTCGCACAGCGACGGGAAGCCGACGCTCGTGTTTTGCAACTCTCGCGCCGGCTGCGTGCACGCGGCGAGGGAGCTGATGCAGAAAGCGGCGTCGTTCCGCGGCGGGCACCCGTTCGTGCGGGACGCGGTGCATAAGCGGCAGCTCAAAGAGGCGGCGTCGAGGGCGGTGAACAAGCAGCTGCAGCAGGTGATCCCGCACGGGGTCGGGTTTCACAGCGCCGGGCTCGAGTTCGCGGATCGCGACTTGTGCGAGCAACTGTTCCGAGGAAGGGTCGTGACCGTGCTGTGCTGCACGTCCACGCTCGCGATGGGGGTGAACCTCCCGGCGTTTCTGTGCGTGATTCGAGGCACGCGGCAGTACGCCGGAGGCGGGGAGTACCGCGAGATGCCGCGGTCGGAGATTCTGCAGATGTGCGGCCGCGCCGGGCGCCCGCAGTTCGACGCGGAGGGCCGCGCGGTGATCATGACGCAGCGACACACGCAGAGCGCATACCAAGGCCTCGTGCACGGGACGGACCCGATCGAGAGCAACCTCGGGCGCCACCTCTCCGAGCACATCAACGCGGAGATCGCGTCCGGGGTCGTCAAGGACACCGCGACCGCCGCGCACTGGCTGCGGCACTCGTACTTTTTCATTCGCGCGAAGAAAAACCCGCGGCACTACGGCGTCGAGACGGGGACGTCCGCGGAGGAAGCGATCGAAGCTCTCGCGCTGCGCGTCATCGACGAGCTCGCGGACGCGGGGATGTGCGACCTTCGCGACGGCGGCGCGCTCGTCCTCCCCGCGCAGGGCGGGATCATCATGTCCGACATGTACGTGCGGTTCAACACGATGCGGCGGCTGATGACCGTGAACCAGGGCGCGAAGGTCCCGGACCTCCTCCTCGCGATGTCTCACGCGCAGGAATTTGAGGGGATTAAACTCCGCAAAGACGAGAAGAAGACGCTGAAGGAGTGGAACGTCTCCGAAGAGCCGATCGTCAGGTACAAGGTCATGGAGGCGAAAGGCAAGAGCGGGAAGCTCGCGGTCTCGAAAGTGATTCGCACCGCCGCGGAGAAGATCTTCGTCATGACGCAAGAGCACATGTGCGACGAGTTCGACGTCGACTTGCCGGCGTCGATGCGCATGGAGCTCGAGCTCGTGTTCTCGAACGGGCGGCGCATAATGCGCGGGGCGGCGAGGTACTACTCGACGATCACCGAGGGCGGGTTCGCCGCGTGCGTCAACGCGCTTCGGCTCGCCAAGTCGTTAGAGCTGCGGATGTGGGACGACACGAGATACCCGATGAAGCAAATCGCCGGCTGCGGGAAGAAATCCGTCCGCGCGCTCGCCGCGAACGGCGTCGTATCCCTGGACGACGTCGTGGCCGCGGACCCGCGCGCGTTAGAGCGGTACGTCAACCGCGCGTTTCCTCACGGGAACCACCTCGTCAGCGAGGTTCTGAAACTCCCGTGCAAGATGCTCGTGACCGTCGCGGTGAAGGAGTCGTGGGACCGCGGGGCCGTCGCGCACGTCGCGATTCAGCGCGCGTGTACCCCGCGCGCCGGCGCCGCGGCGACGAACGTGCCCGGGGACGAGTGCGATAATGAGAACGAGAACGTCGCCGTCACCGCGCTCGAGGACGAGGGCGACGACGCTCTCGACGCGCCGTCGCCGTCGCCGCCGACGCGGTCGTCTGGCGCCGCCGGCGCGGCGGCCGGATCCTCGCGATGGAGCGCGCAGCTCGTCGTCGGGACCACCTGGGGCGATACCCTGTTGCACAACGAGCGCATCTCGCAGGACGGCGGCGCCGCGTCCGTGGAGAACGGCATCCCGATCGAGCGCGTCGTGCCGTGCGGCGTCGTGCCGCGACCGGGGGAGGAGTACCAGATCGCCGCGCGGCTGATCTTCGAGAAGTGCGTCGGCAGAGACGTCGCCGGGTCCGTGAAAGTCGTCGTCCCGCGGTACGGGAGACACGCGCCGCTGAGCGCGACGCAGCCGTCCGAGGCGTCTCCACCGCGCGCGCTGTCCGGCGGGCGCCTCACGCCGCAGCAGTCCACGCCGCCGAGCAGCCTCGGGAAGTTGCGCCAGCGCGGCCTGGACGCTTGGCTCGGCGGAAGCGGGACGCCCGGCGGCGGAAAGGAAAACCGCGAGGACGGCGGCGACGCGGCGGCGACGCTCGCGGCGGCTCGACCGGAGGCGGCGACGGCGACCGCGGTCGCGTGGACCGAGCCGACGATCACGGCGCCGCCGCCTCGATTCTCGATGGGGAGGATCTCGCCGCGCGCGCGCCCCGCGAACGTCGAGGACGACGTCGACGACGCGGGATGGGGCGGCGGCGACGGCGGAGACAGCCCGGTCGGCGGCGAAGGCGGCGGCTGGGGCGACGACGGCGACGACGTCGTCGACGACGCGGACGTCGTCGGGGGCTGGGGGAACCCCACGTCCATCGTTGATCTCACGACCGAGCCGCCGACGTCGTCTGGCGTCGTCATCGACGAGCCGAGCGCGTCGAACAAGAAGCCGCGCGTGGGGTCGGGGACGAGCGCGGTTCCCGTTCCCGTTCCCGTCGTCGCCGCCGCCGCCACCGCCGCCGCTCCGAGCGTCCCTCCGGCGACGCCGCCCGCGCCGACGAAGGCGTTCCGCGACGACGCGTGCGGGATGGAGATGGACCTCGACTTCGACGACTGGTGAATTGGGGAGGGGGGTATTACGACGGGGGTACGCACACGACGCGGGTGACCCGCAGCGCAGACGCGCGCATCATATTACGTACGAAGACGTCGTCTCGTCACACACGTCTCTATTTCTAAATTTTGAATTCTGTTCGAAACTTACTTTTTGATTCCGCGTTCCGTCGTCGTCGTCCGTCCGCGTCGTCGTCGTCCGTCCGCGTTCCCGCCTCTTCACTCCACCGCGGGCTCGATCGAATCCGCCGCGCTGATCGCGGCGATCTCGCGTTTAATCTCCGACAGACACCGCACGAACATCCCTTGCATCTGCTCCATGGAGCTCCGCCCCTCCGCGGCGGTCGCTCTCACGGCGCCGCCGTGCACCTCCACCGCGCGCGAGCACGTCGACGAGAAATGCTCGAGTGCCTCGAGCAATCCCTCGCGCTCCTCGTCCGACATCGCGAGTTTCAGCGTGAACGGCGACGCGGGCGGCGACGACACCTGCCGCGGCGGCGACTCGCGCGTCTCTTCGCCGTCGTCGCCGCTGCCGTCGTCCTGCCACGTCACTTGCTTAGGATCGGGCGGGAAAAACGCCTCGCAAATCGTGGGCACGCCGCCGTTCACGCCCGCGGATAACGACCCTTGCAGCGACCGCTGCAGCGCGCTCAGCGACCCGGCCGCGGCGGCGGCCGCGGCGGCGTCGTCCGCGGCCGCGTTCGCGCCGGACCCGCCCATGACCGCGGCGGTCCCGCCGCCGGACTGCGCGACGCGCGTCGTGCTCTCCCACGCGTCCGCGGCGGCGGCGATGGCGCGCGCTTGCGACCGCAACATCTCCGCCGCGCTCGACGCCGGAGACATCTCGGTCACCGCCTCGGACGTCACCTGAAGGCGCGCTCGGAGCCCGGGGAACCGGCCCTCGACGTTCACGGTCGTGCGTCGGCGCCACTGCGTCCGCAGCGCCGCGACGGGGCCGGACCCGCCGAACGCGTCCAACGTCCCGGACACGAACGGCACGTCGTAGATGAACGCGTTCGTCGTGGGAAACGCGGGAAACCCGCCCCCGCCTGATCCGCCGCCGGTGTCGTCGTCGCCGTCGCCGTCGGCGCCGCTCTGCGCGTGGACCGTGTACACCGGCTCCACAGCCTGGATCTGCACGCACGCGGCGCCCGCCGGCGCGTCCCCGCCCGCGGGCAGAGGCGTCACCGGCGTGCCCTCCGGCAACCCCGCGGTGAGGCTCTTCTGCAGCCGCCGCGTCATGTCCCCGAGCGTGCGATCGCGCGGCTCGCGGTGCACCCACGTCCGACCACGGTCCTCGATGCCCCACGCGTCGCCGACGAGCTTGACGCGGTAGAACGTCGCCGGAGGCGGCGGCGGGCCGAGCGGCGGAGGGAGGATCCCGAAGCTCCCAGACCCGGACGCGCCCGCGGGTGGGAGTTGGTGAAGCGACCGGTACACGGCCGCGATGCCGGTGTGCGCGCGCGCGAGGTCGCCGAACGCGCGGCGTCGCTCCCACGCCGGGAGCGCGACTTTCGCCGCGCGCGTCGCCGCTTCGAGGTGGCCGCCGCGGACGAACAGACGGACGCTCTCCGCGATGTGCGCGAGGACTTTTTCTTCGGAAATTTCCTCGACGCCGCATCGCGACGACGTCGCCGCCGCCGCCGGGGATGCGGGAAACGCGAGGCCGTCTCGCGACAGCGACCCGCACACGCCGCGAAGCTTTTCCGCGTCGACGTCGTTCCACACGCACGGCGCGCCGACCGCGGTCGCTTGCGCCGCCGCGAGAGCTTGCATCGCGACGCTCGCCGCCGTCGCCGCCGCCTCCGCGGCTTCGACCCAGTGCTGCCCGTTCTCGAGCCGCGCGGACAGCGAACGCAGCGCTTTGCAGTGCGCCGCGGGCGCCCACGAGAGCGCCGCGGCGACGGCGGTCTCCATCTCGATCACGCTCTCGACGTCCGGGCTCGCGTCCGGTCCGGTCGCCGCGCGCGCGAGCTCCCTCAGCCTCGCCTCCGCGGACTCCAGCGCCTGGACCGTCGCCCCGCTCGCCGTCTCCCACCCCTCCGCGTGCGACGACCCGGGGTCGGGAAGACGCAACGCGTTGAGCTCCCCCGCGAGCGCGCCGCGCCTCGCCGCGGCGCCGAGCGGGGAGTACAACGCCGCGCACAGCGCGTACGTCAGCATCGGGCGCAACACCGTGACGGACCCGGCGGCGTCGAGCGCAGCCTCGAGGAGCGCGCGGACGCACGAGGACGCCTCCGCGCGTAGCTCCGGGAGCGTCTCCGCGGCGGTTCGAAGCAAGCACGTGGACGCCTTCTCGAGAAACGGGTACGGCTTCTCCCCGGGCGCGTTCGCCGGCGGCGGCGGAAACGGCTCCGGCGGCGTCGCGTCCTCCGCGCCCTTGTCCTTCTTCTTCGGAATCAGCGGCGCGAGGAGCGACGCTCGGTGGTTCCACAGCAGCCTTCGAATCAGAGGCGACATCGCGCGCCACGCGGTGACAGACTGCGGCCGACGCATCGCGGCGAGGAGCACGCCGAGGGTGCCCTCGAGGAACACGCGCGCCGGGGACGCCGCGGCGGCGGCCACCGCCGCCGCCTTCGCCGCCGCGTCGTTCGCCGCTTGCTTCTCCTGGTCCGCCCTGGTCATCCTCGCGAACACGGACACGGACCCGCTCACCGTCTTTGAAAGCTTTCGAGGCTTCGCGTCGTCGTTCAGCGCGGCGAGGCGCCACCCGAGGTGCGCCTGCCCCGCCTGCACGAGCGCGAGCGTCGCGAGCGTCGCCGCCGTGCTCAGGTGATCCACCGCGGCGCCGTCCGCGCCACCGCCTCGCGCGCCGCCGGCGTTGTCGTCCTCCTCCTCCCCGAGCGCGTCCGCGCCGTGCTCGAACGCCTCCAGGGCGTCGCACAGGAGGAACAAAAACGCCGTCAAACGCGGCGGCGGGCGCACGGTACCGTGCTCGCTCGCGCGCGGGTCCGACGCGAGCCACGTCCACAGCTGCGCTTGGTCCGCGTCTCTCGCGAGCGACAGCACCGCGGCGAGCACCTCGCGTTTCGACGCCGGCGCGAGCGCGGGGAGAATCTCGTGCCTGTGCGCGATGACGAGGCGCAGCAGCGGCGCGTGGACCGCCGCCACCGCGGCGCGCCCCGGGGTGGTCTGCAAGCGCGCGTCCCAGGCGTGGCGCGCGAGCGCGGACGCGAGCGCTTTCGCCGCGCCGCTTCGACGGTTGGAATCCGACGAGCGAAGCCCCGAGAGCGTCGCCGCCGCGAGCGCGGAGACGAGGCACTCGCGCTCGTCGTCCAGGCCCGCGCGCTCGGTCTCGCGCTCGTCCGCCATGGCCGCGGCGGCCGCCGCGGCGGCGGTGTTGCCCTCCGCGGCGGCCGCCGCGGCGAGGTCCGCGGCTTCCTCCGCGGCTTCCTCGGACGCGAGATCCTCCCACGCCCACCCGGTGCCGCGCACGGTCGCGGCGGTGACGGACATGAACCGCGGCGCCGCGGCGACGGCGCCGTAAAATTCGTACAGTAGCGCAGCGCGGTGCGACCGCACGGACGCGACGTCGCTCGCCGCGCCCGCTTCCGCGGCGTTCGTCGTGAGCCGACGCACGTGCGCGGCGGCGAGCTCGCACGCGAGCGGCGCGAGCGGCGCGGAACTTTTCCCGTGCTTCCCGTCCCCGACCCTGCTCCACGCGCCCTCCGTCTTCGCGATCGCGACTTCCACCGCGGCCTCGGAGGTGGACGACAGCGAGCTATCGGACGCGGCGTCGTCGACGTCGTCCTCGATCGGCGGCCCTTCCACGTTCATGAGCTCGCTGCACAAGGACGCGAACCCGGTGTTGAGGCCGCGGGAGAGGTACGACCCCACGCTGCCGTATTTTTCATCCGACGACGCCGTCATCTCCGCGCCGATCGCGTCCGCGAGATCCCGCAACGGGAGCATGCGCTCGTCCACCCTCGACGGCTTCGCGGGCCCGCACGGCGCGGCGGCGAAGTCGAGCGACGACCTCGGGGAGTACGCGTCGTCGTCGTCCTTCGCGTTATCATCGGTCGTCGACGCCGCGGCGGCGGGTTCGGGTTCAGGTTCGGAGACGTATCGCCGCCGCGCGTCCAACGAGACGCTCCTTCCGACGAGGCCGAGGACGAACCAGCTCACCGCGCGCGCGTCCTCCGCGTCTTGATCCACGACCGCGTAGCGCTGTCCGTCCGACGTCTCCGCGCGCAGGGTCGACGCGTACAGGCTCGCGAGCGTCGGGAAGATCGGCGTCGGGATCGACTTCGGGTCTTTCGCGATCTCGTCGCCGGCGTCCTCGTCACCGGCGCCGTCGCCGTCGCCGTCCGTCCACGTCTTGTCGAGCAACGCGCACGCGGCGTCTCTCCACGCGTTCGTGCACCGCGCGTCGTCGAACACGCGCGAGACGAACGCCGCGAGCGGCGGCGACCGCGAGTCCTTCCCTCGCCCGCCCGGGACGAGCTTCTGCACGCGCGCGGCGACGCGGAGGAGCGACGCGAACGCGCGTTCGCGCAAGCCGCACGACGCGTCCGGGGACGCCGTCGGCGGCGTCGACGGCGGCTTCAGCGACGACGGCAGCGACGACGTCGGCAGCGTCGGGGTCTCAACATCGGGGGAGTGCGCCACGCCGCGACCGTGGCCGTGGCCGTTTTTCATCGGGTGCGGGGTTTGGAAATCCGGCGTCGACGTGTTGTGCGACGTCGTCGACGCGGGCGTGCCGGGCGTCTCGCTCTTCACGCTGGCGCTGAACGCCGGGGACGCTCTCGCGTCCTTCGCGGCGGCGTTTAAGTTCGTCGTCGGCGACGGCGTCGGCGCGTCCGACGCGCTCGCGCCGCCGTCGCTCCCGGCCGCGATCGCGGAGACGTCCTCCGAGGACCCGGCCGCGGACGACGCCGAGGCGCCGAGGCGCTCGTCCGCGCTGGACGAGTGCCGGCTGTGTGCCGGCGGCGCGGGGGTGGAAAACTCGGGCGTGCTCCCGCTCGCTTCCGCGCGCCATCGCTCCGCGGCTTTCGCGCGCGCGTCCGCCTCCGCTCTCGCGGCGGCGGCGGCGAGTTTCGCGGCCGCCGCCGCGGCGGCTTTCGCCGCCTCTTGGGCCATCGCCTCCGCGACCGCGGGCGGCGGCGCCGCGATGAGCGTCAACAAGACGTGCATCACCGCGGGGAGGTGCCTCAAGAGCTCGACGCCGTCCGCGTGCGATACCTCGCGAAGCGCGGCGCCGAGTTCCTTCGCGGCGGCTTTCACCGCAGCCTTCGCCGCGGGCGTGACCCCCCCGAAGCTGCTCCCGCGGTTAAAACGCTTCCAAGGCGCGCCGCCGCCTCCGCCGACTTGTTCGTCCACCGCGTGCTTCGCGTCCGCCTCCGCGGCGGCCGCGACGGCGGCGTACAGCGCCCCGAGCTTCGCGTCCGACGTGTGCACGTTGCTGCACAGGCGCAATCGGACGTTCACGCACGGCTTCCGGTCCTCCCAGTACGGCATGTGCTGGCGCACGTTCGCCTGTAAATACTTCGGCAGGAGTTCCTTCACCGCCGGCAGCGCGAGCTCGCCGCCGTTGACGGTCGGCGAGACGTGCGCCTTTTCGCCGCCGTCCCCGCGACTCGCGTCGTCGACGACGTATTGATACTCCCGCGCGGCGGCGACGTCCGCGGCGAGCGTCTCCGGCCCCGCCGCGAGCGGCAACACCGCGTGCCCGAGCGCCGTCTCCGGGGTGATCTTCGAGCTCCCGGGGGCGCCGCCAAACATCCCGCCGCTCTCGGGTTCGCGCCCGTACACGCTCAACACGAGGTGGTGCCCGGGCTTCAGTCTCGCGGGCAGGCGCACTCGGACTTCGTGGCACCACGCGCCGCCTTTGGATTTTCCAATCGACGACGGCGTCCATCCGGAGCGCTCGAGCGAGAGCTCTCCGCTCGTCGCCGCGGGCGCCCCCGGCGACGTCAACGTCGCGCTGCTCGACGCGAACGGCGGCGGCGGCGTCGACGTCGATCCTTGGTGCGCCAACGTCTCCATCGGTTTCCCGACGCGGACGATCGCGGGGACGCCCTCGGACTCGATCTCGAGGTCGTCCTCTCTGAGTTGCACCCTCACGCGCGCGTCCTTTTTTTTCCCGAAACCCACGGCGTCCACGTACACGAACATGTCGCGCGATAAACCGCTGAGATCGTCCCCGGTGACGCCGTCGCCGTCCGCAGTCGTCTCCCACCACCACTGCGGGTCGGAGCCCTTCACCGCGAAATTCCTCAGCGCCGGCGGCGGCGGCCGACGCGTCATCTCTCTTCTCGCCTGCGCCTTGGACCGCTCCTCGCGCGTGTTCAGCGGGGTCACCTCCACGACGACTTTGCACCGTATCGGCTTGTGGCTCTTCAGCGCGTGCGCGGACGAGTACGCCGCCTCGAGCAGCGTCGCCTCGTTGTACGCCTCCTTCACGCGAAACATGCTCTCGACGACGCGTTCGCCCGCGTCGACGCCGCCGCCGCCGCGGCGAACGACGGGCACCACCGTCCACGCGACGATCCCTCGCGGCGCCACGTCGTGCGCGAAGCTCCCCGGCGGAACGTCGAGCTTCTCCAGACGTTTGTGCTCCTTCACGAGGTGCGCGGCGGTCTGCTTAGCCACCTTGTGCGTGTAAATTTTCGGATCGAACCCGCCCGCCGCGGGCGTGCGATGCGTGAGTTGGATCAGCGCCTTCATCCCGTTCGTCGCGAGCTTCGCCGGGACTGTGAACGCGCCCTCCACCTTGTCGCTCTTGTCCCGCGGCGGCCACACGAAGTGGAGATCCTCGGACAGCCGCCTGCGTTGCCCTTGCGACACGTCCACGATCGACATCGTCCCCTCGACGATCTCGAGCTCGCCGGCTTCGAACGCGATGGACGCGACGCGGATGCTAAACTTAATCGGCGCGTCCGAGGACGCGACGGTCATCGCGGCCGCGAACGCGGCGGAGACGCCGACGTTCGGGACGACGACGCCGCCGCCTTTGGGGTGATGACCGACGACGTTCGGCGAGCGCGGCGCGACGCCGTGCGAGCTCCGCGCCTTGGCCTTGTACGTCGGGTCGTACAGCTGCATGAGCGGCAGCCGCGCGACCGCGTCCGGGCGCGCGGACGCGCGACGACGCTTCGCGGACGCGTCGTCGTCGTCGAGCGCGTCGTCGTCGTCGTCGTCGTCGTCGCGGCCGTCCGAGGAGGAGGACGCGAGCGGCGGGGGATCATCCCGGGAGGCGTTCGGCGACGCGCCGATCGTCGCGTCGTCGCTCGCGGGCGCGTACACTTGCGGCGTCAGCGAGATCCGTCGCGTCTGCGCGCGCGACGAACGCGGAGGGAGGGAGAGAAAAAGAAGAAGATGAGAACGAGACGAGATGAGGCCGCGTTCGGAGACGCGAGGCGGGCGACGGACGGGGAACGCGCGCGCGCGCGCGAGGGAGGGATCCTGTAGCGGATCTGGCGCGGCGCGACGCGCCTGCTTGAACCCGAGAACGTCTCCGCCAAGCGCGGCGCGTCGCCCCGCGCCGCGCTTCCGCCACGGTCCGTGGTACTGCTCCACGAGGCTCGCGAGGTGCGGGGCGTCGATCTCGTCCGTGGCGACGACCGCGCGCTGATCGCACGACGCCGGCTGCGACGGCGACCGCGGCGTCGCGAGCTCGCCCGGGGCGTCGCCGCCCGCGCTCGTCTTCAGCGTCGACGCCGTCTCCGGGGTTCCGTCCGCGGAGGAGAGCGGCGACGCCATCGTCCGCGTCCGCGTCGGTGGCGCGCTCCGCCGAGTGATGTGGCGCGCGCGCAGACGACCAACCGACGCAAGCAACGACCCGTGCCGTCTACTGTTCGATCCTGTCTGTTAATTATGCGGGTCAACAACGGAACACGCTGATGACCCATAAGTCGTTGTCGGCGCGATCTCGCGCGGTATTTAAATGACCAAGCGCCGTAGAAAACTCGCCGGGCAGGGTCGCGTCTGCCTGTGACCCGAGCGGGGGTAAGGGTGTTTGAACGGCCGGGTTTTCCGGTCAGGCCCCGGTCGCTTACCGATCACGGCTCCGCTTCAAGCCAGCGGTCCGCAGCGGTCGCTCCCGGAGGGGAGCGGTCGTGGCGGTTGCAGAGGCGGGAATCGCGTCAGGCGGGAAACCGAGCAGCGCAAACCGTCCGCCGTTGGCAGTGAAGGGATAGGCTGTGTGAGAGCTGCTGGGGAGTTCCCTGGTTGGGGGCTCCGGTCGAACTTGCATCCGCCTGCGAGATTTTTTTTTGGCGCGCGCGATGCCCCGGGGACTCGCGGCGCGCGCGGTGTCGGCGGCGGCGGCGTCGGCGGCGGCGGGTGGGCACGCGGCGACGCGCGCGCGCGGTTCGCGCTTTTTTTGCTTGTCACTTTTTGAGCAACAACGACGACGACGAAAAATCGCGGGCGAACGAATATGCTGACAAGATCTGGTCGAGGTCGCGCACTCGCGCTTGGCGCGATGCCGCCGCAGACGCGGTCGCGGGACGCGACGCCGAAGAAGGCGGACGCGCCGCTTCCAAACGTGCGAGTGACGTCGCCGGAGCGCGGCTCGAAGCGGCGGCTCTCGCCCGGGCCGGCGCCGCGCGGCGACCGCGGAAGAGATCGCGGCGCGTCGCCGTGCCCGCCCGCGCGGTCGTTCGCGCTGAGCAGCAGCGGATGGCTGTTCGTGTACTACGTCGGCGTCGTAAAAGCGCTCGCGGAGCGCGGATATCACAAGTGCGCGGCGCGATGACGCTTCGTCCCCTCGCCTCTCTCGCGCTCTTTCGCGGCGGGACCGCCCGCGCGTCAGATCCAATCAACCCTACCTCGCTTTTTCCAAAATCTTAAAAATCGCGCGCGCTGACCCTACCCTCGTCCGATCCTCCCTCGTTCCGTCTCGCAGGAGCGCGAAGGTGTACGGCACCTCCGGCGGCGCGCTCACCGGCGCGCTGCTCTTCCTGGACATCGACCTCGACGCGCTCGCGGAGTACATCTACATATGCGCCGCGAAAGCGCGAGGGTCGTGGCGCGGCGCGTTTCTGTTGAGGGACTACTGCCGCGGCGCCATCACGCAGTTCTGCACCAAGGACGCGCACAAGATCCTTGCAGGCCGGTTAGAGATTAGCATCACGCGGATATTCCCGTGGTACAAGAACATACGCGTGAACGAGTTCCCGACGTACGACTTTTTAATTCAGTCGTTGCTGTGCAGCGCGTGCATCACGCCGCTCGCGGGGCTTCCGATGTGGCTCCCGGGCCACGGCTTGTGTTTCGACGGCGGCGTCAGCGATCTGCAGCTCGTCAAAGGGCTCGCGTCCAACGGGACGTTCTGTAAACTGCACTGCAGGAAGACGAACCCGGAGGACATCATCGTCGTGTGCCCGTTCTACAGCAGCCGCGCGGACATACGCCCGTCGAAGTACGTCCCGATGTGGTGGGCGTTTTTCCCCCCCGCGCCCTACAAGCTCAAGGAGCTGTTCGAGCTCGGGCAGAAGGACGCGCACGCGTGGGCGGACAAGCAGGACGAGAGCAGCCCGAGCTCGAGTCCGTCGGGCGCTAAGGCGGCGCACGCGGACGCGGACGAGGGCGTCGCGTCCCCGGACGAGTGGGAGTCGGACGTCTCCGAGAAGACGGCGAAGGCGCGGCGGCGGATGGAGGCGGCGGCGCCGGCGACGGCGACGGGGTGGGGGGGGTACTTTTGGTGGTGGCGTCGGCCGCGCGCCGCGAGCGCCGCGAGCGCGGAGAGCGACAGCGACGATCTGGAGCGCTCCAGCGGCGGTCTGAGCGCGGACGCGTCCGAGACTGGCTCCGACGTCGAACGCGAGGGCGTCGAGCCGAGGACGCCCAAGTCACCCATGGAGTGGGCTGCGGAATGCCAGGAGTGGTGTTCGCTGTCCGCGGAGGCGGCGGCGCGGAGAGCGGTGCGCGCGGCGACGATGGCGGCGCGCACGGCGGAGGATTTCATGCACCACGAGGCCGAGGTCGCGTTCGAGTACGCCTCCGGGGCGTTTTGCGAGGCGCAAGCCGCCGCGGAGGCGATGCGACGCGCGGCGACGCGGACGGGGAAACGCGGGACGGAGGAGGAGCGCCGGGACGCGACGGACGCGCCGGGGTACGGCCTCCCCGGGACGTTCCGGCCGCACCGTCTCGTTCTCCGGTGGATCGCGTGCGTCGTCATCTACTGCGAGCTCATGGGCCAGGCGCTGTTCTACGCGCTCGGCGCGGCGGCGGCGGTGCTGCTCCCGGGCGTGGACGCGGCCAAGATGTGGCGCAGGAGTTTGGAGTTTTGCCGACCGGCGC